>MTKZ01023127.1_pt1 | contig 10245 bp, 11 predicted proteins | sample 1042781 | NCBI WGS metagenome assembly MTKZ01 (sample SAMN06212207, study PRJNA360539) | anaerobic digester metagenome | biome: Wastewater treatment plant; material: sludge; isolation source: anaerobic digester fed with sludge from wastewater treatment plant | place: Denmark: WWTP Viborg ...
GGGATTGTGGATAGCGATGCAGGTCTATGCTTCGAGACCGGATGATGGCAAGGTTTATTAAAACCCAAAAGAAAACAGGTAACCCATGGTCCGCCCTCCCGTCGTCATTCCGGTTTTTGGCCGACGAGGCACGAGGAGGACAAAAGACCGGAATCCAGAGGGGTTGATGTGCCTGCCCGCGGCTTTGAAACCTGGATTCCGGTCTTTTCGCGGCCTGGCCAACCTTTCGATGCACGTCCTTCTTCCACCGCGAGAAACCGGAATGACATATTCGAAGGTATGGTAAATATTAAAGACTGCACTTCGCCGTACGGGTAAGGACAGAACACAGAAAGACAAAACAAAAATACTCATGCGAAATAGGCGATCATCCATCCCCGCTTATATCTTCCCATAGATCACGCCATTCCGGATTTACCGATTCAATCAAATTCAGTTTCCATGCCCGCTTCCATTTTTTCAATTCCTTCTCACGTGCTATAGCCCGGTACATATCACCATACAGTTCATAATATACCAGGATATGTACGTTGTATCGCCGGGTAAACCCTTCCATTACGTCATTTTTGTGTTGCCATACACGCCTTCGCAAGTCGCAAGTTACGCCTATATAAAGGGTACCGTTCCGTTTACTCGACAAAATGTATAGTGCAGGTTGTCTATCCAAGATATAACCTTTGCGTATCTCAGGCTTCACTGATCCGTCTTAATCATAACAAAGATTGACTTGAGTTTTGTCATTCCGGTTTTTGACCGACGAGGCACGAGGAGGACAAAAGACCGGAATCCAGAAGGCATGCACGCATGCAGCGGTTGTAGACTGTAGGGCCCCAATGGCAAGGGCATTGTGTATTCTGTTTTATTACCATCCGTTTCCAGGCGGTATCAGGGTCTTGGTTTTGTGGTAGTCTTGGATTATGATATTTTATGTGCCTAACATCCTGTATAAACACCGGAAAGAAGAGGTCCCTTATGAAAAGCCGTATTCGCTATACGCAAGAAGAAAAGGCGGTAATGAAGCAAAAGGCGCTTGCGCTGCTTGAGCAGGGCAAGAGTCAGAAATTCGTGGCAAAGGAGTTGCGCACAACGGTATCTACGTTGCACGCGGTACTGGACGGTGAAACGTATCCGGGCCGGCGGAAAAAGGCCGCTGTCCCCGCTGTGGCGCTTCCTAATCTTGACCCGGAAAGTCCGGTACTCCAACTTGCGGCCAAGCGTCAACGGCTTCTCGACATCGCCGCGATGCGTGAAGATTTAGACAAAGAGGAACACCGGTTAAAGGAGGAGATGAAATCCTTGTATGACCGGCTCGGACGGGAAATCTTCGGCAACGACCTCCATCAAGAATAGAGCGCAAGCCATATTGGGAGGGGCTTTTCGTGCTGTGGGCTGTCACGTTGTCGGCATAATCCCGCCAAATCACAAGATTTATATAGTTGCGTCCCTTTCCGATGGTAACACGGTGATGTACCATCCCTTATACCCCGCGATACGATACCCTGCCGCAAGACCATTTGTATTTCACATTGAAGTACATAGCGACAGGGTATCGCGGGATCCATTCCTCTACTTCCCATTCATTTCATGATTACCAGTGGTCGCCCAGTCGGGCGGAGGTGCAAGCACTACATGAAATCAACTCCATACTATGTCCCATTTTGCCCGAAGTATACCTGCAGCGGGAGCGCGAACGGATCGAAGCCAAACTCGTATGAAACAGTCCTACCGATGGATCTATTGCTTCCTTATGCTGTGTCCTCAGATCCTTTGGAAGCATTCGTCAAAGGGAAACTGCAGATTCTTGAAGCCGCCATTGCCCAGGTCTTGAAAGAGATTGAGCAGCGGGAACTCTTGCGGGATGTAATGCTCGATGCCATTGATAATCAGATGTGCGAACTCACAACCGCACTCCTGGCAGTTGCTCCCTGGGGCGATTCGCCCTCCACTGTGGGGGACCCGCGCAGGCGCGCCGCCCTGGAGAAGGAGATTTCGGCACTCGATGCAGAAAAGCGACACGAAACCACAGCGACCTGGAAGGATATCGCAAATCTCAAGAAAGAACTGCGAGAACTGCTCCGCGAGTATCACGAAGAAAAAAGGAAAGGGTTGATGCGTGAATGATTCCCACGTTTCGTGAGACCCTTCGCACGCTGGTGCCGGTTCTGCCTGCAGAACGCATCAAACGTCTGTATGCAGCCTATCTTGCCGCGGATGGTATTGAGAAGCGCGAAATCGAAAACCTGATGGAAGCCTATGCAGCCAAATTACTGAACGACAACCCTGCCGCCACGCCTGCCGGCCTGTTCCCGCCGCCGCCGCCGGAGAGATGCCTGGGTGATATAGATCTGGGACGCGTGAAATATGGCGGTCGCACGACGCACTTGTTCGGATTACGGCTGCAGGAGCTGACAATGCATGTGGGTATTTATGGCGCGAGCGGCGCTGGGAAAACAAACCCCTTAGCGCTCAACGCGGCGGACAACAGCCTTGTCCCAAGGTTTAGAGGACTGACAGCCACGCCAATACTGGTTCCCAAATAGGAATTGGGGAACCAGTCATCATGAGCCTATGGCTCACCCTGAAACCACGAAAATGTCATATGAATTTTCGAAGCAGTCCTCATGAGCCTATGGCTCACCCTGAAACCATGAAAATGTCACGGGGATTTTAGAAGCAGTTTAAAATCAACAGCCTATCCGACGGTTCCACTCCACCCAGCCTACGATAAATCACATAACCGTTATGGTTAGCGGTCAATACTTGTGATGCTGTGAAGACGTCTGCCCAAACATTACGGGGTTCCCGGTCGGCTTCACGCGGTTGACATTATGACGGCTCCAGATAGCCCATGGTATAATGTAACGTTATCCATTGGCGCGGATTGTACCGCACAGGATGTTCCCGGACGGTTCAAGGAGGACTACACAGGTGGCTGCAGGCGATCACATTATAGTGAAACGGATGGGGGGTGCGTATCAGCATCATGGGATTGACATGGGCGACGGCACGGTTATCCATTTTTCCGGAGAGCCGTTGCATCAGGTGGAAGCCAAGGTGTGCCGGGTACCCATGGAAGCATTCCTCCAGGGCGGCCAGAAGCGTATTGTGCGCTACGCGGAAGGCGTCGAGGTGCTGCCCGTTGAAGAAACGCTTGACCTGGCGGAAAAACACCTGGGTAAAACCGGTTACAGTCTATTCCGGAACAATTGCGAACATTTCGCCACGTATTGCAAGACCGGCAAGAAATCCAGTCTGCAAGTGAAAAAATTTGTCCGTGTGGGCGTTACCATTGCCGCCGTCGGACTTGTGGCGGCTGAAACCTATATTAAGAACAAACGCAAAAACGGCCTGAAACGCACCTAAATTTAGTTGCTCCGGGACGAGCCTTGACCGAAGGGATGTACCGTGATGGTAAATTCAGAATCCTCGCGCAAATTCACACTTGCCCTGGTACAGATGTCCATGGACGAAGACGTGAAAACCAATATAAATCGCGCAGTCGAATGGTCGGAGAGGGCGGTGCGGCAGGGTGCACAAGTCATCTGTCTTCCCGAACTGTTCTCTTCCCGATACTTTTGTCAACGGGAGGACACCGGCCGGTTCCAGTATGCGGAAAGCGCTGACGGGCCCTTGACGAAGCAGTTTGCCCGATTTTCTCAGGAAAATGCGGTCGTGATGATTGTGCCTTTCTTTGAACACCGCGGCCCGGGGGTGTATCACAACAGCGTCATGGTCATCAATGCGGACGGGGCCTTCCTGGGTTTGTATCGGAAGATGCATATTCCGGATGATCCCGCCTATTACGAAAAATATTATTTCGCTCCGGGCGACCTGGGATTCAAAGCCTTCGACACGCAATACGGCAGGATTGCACCGCTGATTTGCTGGGACCAATGGTATCCTGAAGCGGCCCGGGTGGCGGCACTGCGCGGCGCCGGGACACTTTTGTACCCCACGGCAATAGGCTGGCATCCCCACGAGAAGGAGGCCTATGGACAGGCGCAGTTAGACGCCTGGCGAACGGTACAGCGGGGCCATGCCATCGCCAACGGTGTTTACCTCGGCGCAGCCAACCGGGTTGGTTTTGAGCCGGAAGAGCACCAGGCCGGCATACAGTTCTGGGGGTCCTCCTTTATTTGCGGCCCCCAGGGGGAACTTCTTGCGGAGGCCTCTCCCGACAAGGAAGAACTGCTTCTGGCGGAAATCGACCCGGAACATCTTGAAACTATACGGCAGAACTGGCCTTTCCTGAGAGACCGCCGGATAGAAGCGTACGAAGGGATACAACATCGCTTTTTGGATAGGTGAGATACAAACATCGATATGACAAAACCAAAACTTCCAAAAACAATTCAAGGGATACGGCTTCCCGCCGAGTGGGAACCCCACCGGGCGACGCATCTTGCCTTTCCCTTCAATAAACAGGATTGGCCGGGCAAGTTTATCCCGGTCCTCTGGGCGTTTATTGAAATTGTCCGCCATCTGGCCCCCCACGAAAAAATACACTTGGCTGTTGAAGACGATNNCCGCCCGCCGGCGGGCGGAGCGCATGTGTAAGGATGCGGGTATCGAGACCGGGGTATTGGAATTTCATATCGCATCCCTGGACCGCGGGTGGATGCGCGACATCTCCCCCTTTTTCATCATGGACCCGCGCGGCAGATTGTCCGCCGTTAAATATCGGTTTAACGGCTGGGCAAAATATGACAATCACACACGGGATGAACGGTGGTCCGGGGAAATTGCCGGTGCCTTGAAGCTCCCCCTGCATCCTGCCATTCATAAGGGCCGCCCGGTCGTCCTGGAGGGGGGCGCCGTGGACACGAACGGTTGCGGCGACTTGCTTACAACAGAAGAATGCCTTTTAGATAAGACTTGCCAAGTCCGAAATCCGGGGTTTTCCAGGCAAGACTATGAAGCGGTGTTCAGGAAGCATCTGGGCATCCGGAACGTGCTCTGGCTGGGCGCGGGCATCACGGGAGATGACACGCACGGCCACATCGATGATATTTGCCGTTTCGTAACGCCCACAACCGTCGTTCTATGCCGTGAAACCAATCCAAAAGATATTAACTACCCCGTGTTGGAAGAAAACCGGGAGCGCCTTGAAGGCCTACGCCTTCACGGTGGACAACCACTCACGGTCATTGACCTGCCCATGCCTTCTCCCCTCTTCTTCCGCGGTTTCCGTTTGCCGGCCAGCTATGCCAATTTTTATATCGCCAATAATACGGTTCTTGTTCCGACATTTAACGATGCAAAGGACTACCGGGCCTTGGGAATATTGGCTGAATTGTTTCCCGACCGGCACGTGGCGGGAATCCACGCCGTGGACCTGGTATGGGGATTTGGCACGCTGCACTGCCTGTCGCACGAGGAGCCGTTGACACCCTGACGGGGAAGGACGTACCGACTGTTTTATCTATAGTGATCTTGAGCGCGGGCAGCGCCCGCGCTGAAACACCCTGTATGAGAAAGAAGTTTACCCTATGAAGACCATCAACCTGATTTTCGGCTGTCACGCCCACCAACCGGTCGGCAACTTTGACTTTGTTTTTGAACGGGCCTACCGGGAATGTTACCGCCCTTTCCTCGATGTATTGGAGCACTTTCCTGGTGTCCAGGTTACCATGCATTTTACTGGTCCGCTCCTGGACTGGTTTGAACACGCCGCCCCGGATTTTCTGGACCGTCTCGCGGCATTGGTAAGCAGCGGACAGATAGAAATTATGGGCGGCGGCTATTATGAACCGCTTCTATGCGCCATCCCGGAACGGGACGCCCTTCGGCAGATTGAACGGATGCACCTCTATTGCGAAAAACGTTTCGGCACAAAGGTACGGGGTATGTGGCTGACGGAACGTGTCTGGGAACCGCAGATGGCGCATATTCTGGCCAAATCCGGCATCGAATATACCCCGCTGGATGACGCTCATTTTCTTTGCTCCGGCCTGGAGCCAGAACAGATGTTCGGCTATTACATGACCGAAGACGAGGGCCTTACCGTGAAAGTCTTTCCCATACTGGAGCGGTTACGCTATTTGGTTCCATTCCACCAGGTAGAGGAAACCATAACCTGGCTGAATGACCAAGCCACGGAGTCGGGAACACGATGTGCAGTGCTTCACGACGATTACGAAAAATTCGGGGTGTGGCCGGGAACAAACAAGAGCGTCTACAAAGAAGGATGGCTGGAGCGTTTTTTCCAGGCGTTGACCGAAAACAAGCACTGGTTGCACAGCGTTACCTATTCGCAATACCTGGACGCCAATACCGCCCTTGGCCGCACCTACATCCCTTGCGCATCTTATGATGAAATGATGACCTGGGCCCTGCCGACGGCCATGCAGCGGGAACTCGTACACGCCAGGGAAAAACTCCGCCAATCTCCCGATTTGCACCAAATGTGTGCTCGGTTCATGCGCGGGGGGTTCTGGCGAAGTTTTCTATCCAAGTACGAGGAGGCGAACAATATCCAGAAGCGGATGCTGCGCACAAGCACGCGCCTAGACCGGCTGCGCCGTGATATGCCCACGTCGGAAATGCTTGACGAGGCCGAAAAAATGCTGCACCAAGGCCAATGTAACTGCGCCTACTGGCATGGTGTTTTCGGCGGCCTCTACCTGAATCACCTGCGCACCGCACTGTACGAAAAGATTATTGCATCAGACGCACTTATGGACGCTGTGGAAGTCCGTGACACCGCGGAAAGCCGTTTTGTCGCGGTGGACTTTGACGCGGATGGAAACTTGGAGGGCATACTTGAAAATGACCGTATCGCGCTATTCTTCAAGCCCTCTGACGGGGGCACCCTGTTTGAATTTGATTACAAGCCACAGCCCTTTAATTTTGGGAACGTACTTACACGTCGGGAAGAAGTATACCACGACCATCTTCGATGCGACGGTGTTTTGGTGGGAGAAGAATCCGGAGGCGACCTGAGCATACATGAGCTTGTTAAAGCCAAAGAAAAAGACCTTGATAAACTTCTTGTTTACGATCCCTGGCGCCGCGTGTCCCTGCGTGACCGTTTTATCGCGAACACCGCCTCTGCGGACTCTTTATGGAGCGGCCTGGAACCGGAACTGGGCTCTTTTGCCAGGCATCCGTACACCATGTCCGGGAAAAACGGCCAGGTTTCCCTGGAAGCATACGGTACTATTGCCGACACGGCAGGAGGACTGCTGCATCTCCAGAAAAACGTGAAGTTGCCGCGTGGAGAACCCTGGTTTGATGTAACCTATACTATCCATTTTGACTGCGCGCTCCCATCTGATATACTTTTCGGGGTAGAACTGGCCGTTAATTTCCTTACGGGGAATGCACCCGACCGTTACCTTTGGTCTGAGCACATCAAGGTGGATGATGGAAGATTTGGCGTGCGTGGAGAACTGCCGGCGACAACGCACCTTGCGGCAAGGGACGACTGGCAACGTCTCGAACTTGCTTTTTCTTTTTCGCCTCCGGCCAGAGTGTTCCGGTTCCCCCTGGATACGGTCAGCCAATCTGAAGATGGACAGGAACGCGTGCATCAGGGATGCATCTTGATGCCGTGCTGGAACCTTCCTGGCAACGGGAACGAATTCATTTCCAATTTTCGTGTGATGGCATCCAGATTGATTGATTAACTATTTCTCATATTCAATCAAAGCATGATTAGAACAGTTACGTTTTTTTTCGTGATTATTCCAACGCCTAGGACATGAGCATCATTGGACAGGTAAGGGTGCATGTATTATGTACGATGTCAGTGGAGACGTAGTAGTCAATAACGCTTTGGGCATTCATGCACGTCCTGCGGCAGCACTAGCACGGCGCGCCTCTGAATTTGAAAGTGATATATATATACGCTATGACGACAACCTTGTGAATGCCAAGAGTATTATGGGGTTGCTTACGCTGGGCGCTGCGTACGGGACCAGACTGATGATTCATTGTAAAGGTCCGGACGCATCGGGAGCCCTGGCGGCAATCAAAGAAATATTTGAATCCGGTTTTGGAGAACCCTAAACGTAACCGTGACAGGAGCATCTCTTGGAAAGACACCTGAAAGGCACTGGTATCTCCCAAAAAAGCGTTTCGGGAGAAGTATTTGTATTTTCGCATTACCATCGTAATGGCGACATTTCCCGCTATTCCATTTCCGACGTGGAAAACGAGCTGCGACGTCTGAATGAAGCCATCGAAGCCACACGCAAAGACTTGACCTCCATCTACAATCAGATGCATGTAGACGGATACAAAACTCATGCGGATATCGTACGCACCCATCTGATGATACTGGATGATGAATCGTTTTACAACGAAGTGGTGATTTCCCTCGAACAAAAACGTTACAACATCGAGCACGTTCTTGATATCCGCGCCAAACAGTATATACAAATGCTGGAGCCTATTGATGATCCGAGATTCAGGGAACGAACCGAAGATCTTCTTATAGTTATTGACCACATTTTGCGTCACTTAAAACTCGCTGCGGGCAATATCAATCCTGACGCCACGGGCAGGATTATTGTAGCCCGTAGTCTGTCGCCCTCGGACATGGCCTTCCCTGTTCTGGAAAACGCTACAGGCCTGATTACGGAAGCGGGGGGCATGTCTTGCTGCCCGTCCGTTATGGCGCATGCCTTGGAAATACCCGCCATCATAGACGTGGCGGATATTGTGGAACAGGTGACCGATGGTTCCAGTGCAGTACTTGACTGTGTCAAAGGCCTCGTCATTCTGGACCCTGAACCGCAAACCGTTTTGCGATACCGTGAAGAGGCGAGGGGTGAAATCGAAATCAAGGATCCCTTGGGACTGCATGTTCGGCCATCCTCGCAACTGGCGGAGTGCGCGTCTAAATTCGAATGCGAGATTTTCATAAACAACAACGGGTACCAGGTAAACGGAAAAAGCCTCTTAGGAGTATTAAGTTTAAATGCGCCCTTTGAAAGCCGCCTTGAAGTAATCTGCAAGGGGGCCGATGCGTCGGCAGCATTGGAAGCAATCAAGGAAGTTCCCCTGTAAACGGCAAGTGTATCTTCCTGCGATGAAAAGGGCGCTGCCAGACAGCGTGGTCCTTAATACCGGATGGTTCAAACGCTTGTGTGCATCACACTATTATCTTAAACAACCGGAGATGGTTTATTGGAAACATACCTACAAGGGATCGGCGTATCGCCGGGGATTGCACTGGCGGCGGCACTAAGGTTTTCCCATGACGCGTATGATGTGCCACAGTATACCATTACGGATCTGGCCGCGGAACAAAGACGCCTCAATGAGGCGATCGAAGCGACACGCAGCGACTTAAACTCCATTTACAACCATACCGTCGAAGGCCTGGGTAAAACACATGCGGAAATATTCCGCGCCCACATAATGATTCTGGATGATGTTGCGCTTCGTGAAGATATCGCACATCAACTTGAGATAGAGCAATATAATGTCGAATTTATCCTCCATAATCTCGCCAAACGCTATGTTCAGGCCATGAGCCAAATAGATGATCCGCGTTTCCGTGAGAGGACGGCGGATATGTTGGATGTCGTTGACCGTCTTCTGCGCCATCTTCTCGCAGCCGAGCGCCCCAACTTACGCCACTTGGAACGCGCCAGCGTTATCATTGCTCGAGACCTGACCCCGTCGGACACGGCCTCGATGGATATTACCAAAGCCATCGGGCTCGCGGTGGAGGCGGGCAGTGTTACCAGCCATTCAGCCATTCTGGCGCGTGCCTTGGAAATTCCCGCGGTAGTCGGCATTCCGAATGTGTTTGAAACCGTTCCCGCCGGCGCGACCGTCATCGTTGACGGCACCGCAGGACAGGTCATTGTTAATCCAGAGGCGGCGACTATAGCCCGCTATGAAAAGGCGCGGCATACGCTGGCATTACGACAAAGAAAACTGCTTAAAACCAGCGTCAAAGGACCTGCATTAACCTCCGATGGCGTGGAAGTGGAACTCTGTGCCAATATTGAGCTGCCTTTTGAAATTGAACACAGCCTGCGGGTAAACGCCCACGGAATAGGTCTGTATCGCACAGAGTATCTGTTCATCAACCGGGATACCCTTCCCAATGAAGAAGAGCAATATGAGTCTTATGCCCATGTGGTACGCTCTCTTGCTCCCCTGCCCGTTACCCTGCGCACCATTGATATCGGCGGTGACAAATTTATCGCTCACCTTCAGATGCTTAAAGAAGACAATCCACAACTGGGCTGGCGCGCGGTCCGCTTCTGCCTGGCCCGGCCCGATATT
>MTKZ01050752.1_pt1 | contig 10240 bp, 11 predicted proteins | sample 1042781 | NCBI WGS metagenome assembly MTKZ01 (sample SAMN06212207, study PRJNA360539) | anaerobic digester metagenome | biome: Wastewater treatment plant; material: sludge; isolation source: anaerobic digester fed with sludge from wastewater treatment plant | place: Denmark: WWTP Viborg ...
ACCCGACGACGAATCGCGCGGGCACGCCCACTGCGCGCAGCATCACGACCATCGCGCTGGCATAGTAGTCGCAGTAGCCTTCTTTGGCGTCGAAGAGGAAATAGTCGACGCCGTCCTGACCGGCCGGGGGCGCTGCAATGCCCTGATTGTACGAGTAGGTGCGCAACAACTTCTCGATCGCTTCTGCCTTGTCGTACGGATTGCCCAGGTTGGCGACCGTGCTGATCGCTAACTCCCGTACGCGGGCAGGCGTCGATTCCGGCAATTGCAGGTACTGCTCTGAGATCCAATCTGGATACAAAGTCGTGTCTGCGCGCAGCTCGACAGGAGAGGCATCGCTGACAGCTGAGACGACCTGATAGCCAGTGGAGCTGTTCAGGCGAATGCGACTTCTCAGCAAGGACACGACGCGTGCCGGCTCTTGCCGCTCATCCGCGGCTGGCACCGCCCGGTAGTCCGCGGTTACCGGCACGCTGATCCGCTGCGGCTGGGGCGGCGCAAAGATCAGTTCCTGGCCTTGCTCCAGCGGGTAGATCGTGCTCGTGATCTCCCTTGTATCCTGGACGGCAGGTTCGCCGAGCGACTCGCTGCTGTCAATCACGACGATATCCGGCGACGTGTTCTGCCAGCCGGCGCCTGCGTACTCGTCATAGACGGCCGCCCGCCAGTATGANNGTCCGCCAGTATGACCGTTCGGCGATCTCCGCATCAAAAATGGGACGATCGGTGAGGTTGACCGGACCACCGAAAGTCATCGACTTCCCGAAAGTGGAGACAATCGCGGCCGATCGGCTGTAGTTGAGTGACTGATACATGCGGTTCCAGGTATCTTCGATCCGCCGCCATGGCCCTTCGAACGGTCGAAGCAGGTGCTCAACGGTGAGGTTCTGCGACACATCTGGCATCCCCCACGCCAGGATGATGACCAGGGCCGTGAAAGCCAGGCCGGATCGCAGGAAGTCCAACGTGATGTCGGGCGCGTAACGGACGCGGGTCATCTGCCAACGAGTTTCATTTCGGGCCAGTTCTACCCTTATTGCCAGGAGTAGAACCGCTGCCCCGTACAGGATGAGGTGCCCGGTCATGGGTGCTGAGGCATAGTAGGCGTTCACCACCAGTGCAACACCTGCAGGAAGAACCGCATTGAGCACCCGTTGATGGCGAAACAGGCTCCAGATGGCGAGATAGCCGATCCACCAACCGAGTATGCTCAATTGGGTGACGAATATGAGATTATCGGCGGCCGGCGCGCCCTGCACGAGTGCACGTAGCCAGGTGACATTACGTTGCAGTAGCTCAAGCGCACCTTCGCGCATCGCAAGACCGCTGAAGATCAATTGAGTGAATAACGTCGTAATCCACGCGATACTGGCCAACGCACTGTAGATGACCGGAAAGGCCCCATCCCATCGAGTCAGGGCCAACATGAAGCTAAGCAGCGCACCGCCGAGCATCGCCAATCGTACTACTTCAAGACCCTCGCTCCATGCAGCAGCATTGAGCCCTTCGGTAACCGCGATGAGCATGAGCAAAGCCAGCAATAGCGTCCACCAACCGCCGCCCCGAGCAAGGCGCTCCGCTGGCGTGTTTGCCGGGGGTATCTCAACGGGGATGGCTGCAACTTGGTTACTCGTGGTCATATCTTCTTTGCGTCGACCGCTCCTTCCTCAATTCACATAACTATTCTAACCGTTGCTAAAGCGGTTGGTCAAGTCTTCTTAGCGGTTTGACGGCGCTGTGAGTGCAGAGTACAATCTTTCGGCACTCCTGACCTAACCGCAGTCAGCATCATTCCAAAGGATACGCCGCATGGATAAAGTCCGGATCAACGGGATTTTGAAGCAGCTTCTCACGGCCGATGGGCCACCCGGCTCCGAGTCAAGAGTAATGGATTTGGTCGAGTCGCTCGCCGCAGATTCTGTGACCGAGAAGCGCCGTGACGCGCTTGGTAACCTGATTGCCTGTCGCCGTGGAGCAGCGAAGCCACCCGGACGCATCATGCTAGCGGCTCACGCCGACGAGATTGCTCTCGTCGTCACCAAAGTTGAGCAGGGTTTTCTGCACATAGCCGGTATCGGCGGCGTCGACGCACGCTCGATCATCGGCCAGGAGGTGGTCGTATATCCCACAGGTCCTGGCTCCGAGTCGTATCCCGGCGGATTGTCGGGTTATGTAGGCAGCAGGCCGCCCCACCTTCTCTCAGCCAGCGAACGCAAGATGGTCGTCCCGTTGAGGGATCTTCGCATCGATCTTGGATTGCCGGCCGCTTTTTATGACAGGGGTATCGTGCGGGTGGGCGATCGCGTTGTGGTGCGTGGCCCCTATTATGAACTGCTCAACAACCGGGTGGCGACCAAGGCGCTGGACAACCGTGCGAGCGTGGCGGTTATGTTGGGCGCGCTCGGCTATCTTGCGAACATGACACATACATGGGACGTGTATGCAGTGGCTACGGTCCAGGAGGAAATTGGATTGCGCGGCGCCACCGTCGCCGCATTTGGCGTCGAACCGGACCTCGCCATTGCGCTCGACGTCACGTTCGGTGACACACCCGGAGTCAACGGCGGCGACACTTTTCCCATGGATCATGGGCCCACAATCGGCTGGGGCCCCAACCTGCACCCCGGGGTTGTCAAGCAATTGAAATCGCTGGCGGATGATCTGGAAATCCCGTATAGCATTGAACCGCTGCCTGGCAGTTCAGGAACGGATGCCTGGGCGATCCAGGTGAGTCAGGTGGGAGTCCCTACCGGTCTGTTGAGCGTGCCTGTTCGATACATGCATTCACCTGTCGAGATGGTCGTCCTGACCGATCTCGATCGCACTGTACGGCTGTTGGCTTCATACATTGCCCGGTTGGATGCTCGTTCTCTGGGTGATCTGGCCGCGGAGATGGATTGATGCAGGAGCCGAGGAGCGTGACATCGTGTCTGAGTTGAGGGAGTTATTGCGCCGGCTTTCTGAGGCCTTCGGGCCTTCCGGTTATGAGAAAGCCGTGCGCGCGGTGGTCCGAGAAGAAATCCAGGGTGCAGTTGACCGTCTTGACGTCGATGCGCTTGGGAACTTGATCGCGTTCAAAGCGGGTGTAGGCCCCGAACCTCGCCTGAAGGTGATGGCGAGCGCCCACATGGATGAAGTGGGCTTCATGATCACGCAGATCACCAAGAACGGGATGTTGAGCTTCAAGCCCGTCGGCGGAATCGATGCGCGGCTGCTGCTCGGCAAGCGGCTCGTCATCGGTGAAAGCCGGCTGCAGGCCATCATCGGCGCACCGGTTCCGCATCTTCAGAAAGGCGAGGAGGAGAAGCGGGTCGTCGAGGTGGATGACATGGCGATCGATATCGGAGCGGCGGACGAGAAGGGTGCCAACGGAAAGATTAAGGTCGGCGACTACGCCGTTTTTGCGACGCAATGCCTGGCGCTGTCGGAGGATGCAGGATGGCCCACCGTGCGGGGTAAGGCCTTTGATGACCGGGCTGGCTGTGCTGCCCTGGTTGCCTTGCTCCGGCGCGAGCGGTTCCCCATCGATCTGTTCGGCGTGTTTACCGTTCAGGAGGAGGTTGGCCTGCGCGGCGCGCGCGTCGCCGCGCATCGCGTCAACCCAAACGCCGCGTTTGCCCTGGAAGGAACCCTTTGCGATGACTTGCCACGCCCACCTGATGAGGATAGCACTCCTGTCACGCGCCTGGGGGATGGCCCCGCGATCACCCTGATGGACCGCAGTGTAGTTGCTCATCCGGGACTGGTGGCTTTGTTGCAGGAGGCTGCCGCTGACCAGGGCATACCTATCCAGTACAAGGCTCCTGGCTTGGGCAGCACAGAAAGCGGCGCCACCCACCTGGCGCATTCCGGTGTGCCGGCCACGACGGTTTCGGTTCCGTGCCGCTATATCCACGGCCCGGCAGCTATCTTGAACCTTAACGATCTGGACGCAACCGTGCGGCTTATGGACGCCACGCTGCGCCGGATAACCGCGCAGCACCTGGCGCGATAAGCAACTCCAAGGAGCACCATCGATGCAACAACTGGCAAAGCGGCTCGCCGAGGCCTTCGGCGTATCGGGTTTCGAGGATGAGATTCGCGGCGTAATTCGCGAGGAGATCGACGGCCTGGTGGACGAGGTGCGCGTCGACGCGTTGGGCAATCTGGTTGCTGTCAAAAAGGGACGAGGCGGCGGCAAGCGCATCATGCTTGCCGCGCACATGGATCAGATTGGCCTTATGGTGAGCTACATCGACGAGAAGGGGTTCATGCGTTTCACGAACGTGGGGTTCGTCTACGCTCTGGCCTCATGGGGTGGTCAGGTTCGCTTCGCTGATGGCACGATCGGAGCCATCGGCGTGGATGGCCGTGCTGATCCGCGGCACGCATTGCCGGAGCTAAGCCACTACTTCATCGATGTCGGCGCCTGCTGCAAGGCGGAGGTCAGGCAGAAGGTCGGTTCAGTGGCGGCATTCTGGCCCGGTTTTATCGCGCAAGGCAACACATGGTTTTCGCCGAACCTGGACGACCGCGCCGGGTGTGTAGCTCTCGTGCAGGCTTTGCGGGAGTTGAAGGACACGCCGATCGATCACGATCTGTATGCCGTCTTCACCACCCAGGAGGAAGTCGGGCTGCGCGGTGCGACGGTCGCAGGCTACGCAGTGGCGCCGGATTTGGCGATCGCTCTTGACGTAACCCTGACCGGGGACATTCCTCATGCCTCACCGGCCATGGAAGTAAGCCTGGGCAAGGGTGTCGCTATTAAAGTTCAAGATTCTGGCATGATCGGCCATCCAGGCCTGAACGCGAAGCTGGTCGAAGTGGCGGAAGCTGAGGGCGTTCCATACCAGCTCGAGGTGTTGCAGGGCGGAACCACCGATGCGCGAGCTGTCCAGGTTTCGCGCGCGGGAGTGCCGGCCACAGCACTCTCGGTGCCCAGTCGGCACGTTCACACGCCATCGCAGATCGTCGATCAGCGCGACGTGGAGGCAACTGTACGTCTGCTGGTCGCATTCTTGCGGGGACCCATCAGTCTTTGATCGGCTGTCTGAAGTTTGCTANNTCGATTCTGCTGGCGTCCTTGAGAAAGACCGTACCGCAAGGGATGTCAGCAGGGCAAGCAGCAACGTTGCCGCCAACATAAGAACCAGGCGATCGTAGCGCCACGCAAGCACGCTTGCCTCCAGTTGGCGGACTTCGCCTGCCTCCACCATCCACTGTCGCTGTGAACGGCCCTCACGATAGCGCCGATGCACGAGGTCAAGTAGCCAGCTTGGCCCCGAATCCGTGCCCGATACCTCGGCCGAGTAGATTGCACGGCTGTGCAACCCAATGTTGCGCCAGGAGCGCGCATCATCGCGCCAGATCGCGGCGCGCAGCAGATCCAGGGGCTGCCCGCTGGATTCTGCCTGATCTGCAGCCTGATCCAACCTGGCAGCTTCTCTCTCCCACGCCTGGATGCCCTTGCTCAGGTCAACGCGCTCCTGATAGCCATAGGTTCGCGTGAGTATGTCCTCATCGATTGGCCATGCGAGGTGGCGGGTGGAGAGAGCTGATGAGAGCAGCGCCAGCTCCGGCAAATCGGGCAGGGCGGCGTTGAGCCGGTCTTGCCATGAAAGTACATCGCTGGGATCATGATAGGTCAGTGTCAGGGTGAGTACAGTTCCGTTGGATACGACGCCAGAAAGGCCGCGCAGTGTTTTGTCAGCCTCAGATATCAGCCGGGACGCCGCAGCTCCCTGCTCGTTGTCCATCAATTGCAGTCTGACCGCGCGCCGTCCTGGGGCATTGCTGACATTCAGAAGGGCCTGCGAGATGCGCGGAGGCCTGGCTTCAGGCAAATCCAGGATACCGGCCCCCAACGTGCTGGTCAGGATCCGACGTGCATCCGCGAAGTCACCGGCTTCCACAGCTCGTTGGGCGAGAACAAGCCCTTCGACCTGAGCGCGTTCGCCGGCGTCGTGAGCGGTCAGACTGGTGTACAACTGCTCTGGTGCCGCGTCCGGGGCATCTTCGGGGACTTTGCCCTCGTGAGCTCTCGTGGCTGCCGCCAGCAGGCGTTGTAAAGCGCGCGCCGATGTGCCCAGTTCAGTGTCGCCTGGGTCAAGCGCCGTAGCTTGCACTAACTCATCTACGGCTAATTGCAGATAGGTTTGGCTCGCAGCGGTACTTTCCCGGCTGGCCTCGGCCAAATATAGCCCCGCAAGCCGCTCGCGTGCTGCGGCCAGCTCGACAGGGTCGGAGTCAGCCCTGGCGGCTGCGATCCCAACGCGCCACTCCGCAATGGCCTGAGAAGAAAACCGCTCGTAGAAGCTGGCGCGCGGGGCGAATACAGGAGGAGCGAGCGTTGCCGCATGCCAGTAGCGTTCGCCCAGTGCGATATGTTCTCGGAGCCCTGCTTCGGGCTCGGCTGCCGCACTACGTTCCTCCTCAAGTTGGCGCCACCAACCGGACGACATGAACGCGAGGCCGATGTTGGACGGAGCTTTCACTCCACTCCATTCCCATGTTAATATTCCTGGACTCGGCGAACGTGGAGCTGGTGCGAGATGCAACAACTGATCCGGCGAGACTGGTTGTGCGAAGGAGATCGAAACGCGCAGAGATTCTGGCACACCGGCCCATACGTGGCTTGCGGTGAGCAGATATGCGTAACTGACAAGTTCGTCTTGTGTCGCCAGGGCCTGGCGATATCGGATGCGAATATCGACAGTTCCCTGCACCGGCACTGTGATGGTTGCTGTCGCCCTGACTTCAGGTCTGTTCGCCACGTCCACGCGGGTCAGCGTCAGAGGCCGTCCATCAAGGGTTGCCTCAGTGATCTCCGACAGGTCGGTCTCGGAGACCTGCGGGCCCGGTACTCCGATCAGCATCACCACCTGGGTGGCGCCCCGATTGTGAAGTTGCACTCGAAGGTCAGTGTCTGCCCACGCCCCACTGGCATCTTCCTTGATCACCAGGTCGACGGTCTGGCTGCGCAGCTGAATGCCCCGCGCCGAGCCAGTTCCGGGAACAATGTTGATGGACCCTGTTCCAGTTGAATCGGCATGCACCGCCGTCGAGCCACATGCCAGCATGCCCAGCACGAATACCAACAGGATGACTTGCTTTAAGCAGGTGATTCTGTTATCCTCCAAACCTAACTGTCTCCACGACATGCGAAGGTGGTCCCCATGGTCAAACTACTGATGAACTGGGACATCAAGTCAGGCCACGAACAATCCTATTTCGAGTTCGTCATGCAGGAGTTCGCCCCAGGTCTGATGCGTCTTGGCTTGCAGCCGACTGAGGCCTGGTACACTGTGTACGGGCAGGGCCCACAGATCCTGACAGGCGCCGTTGCCAGCGATATCGGCACGATGCGCCAGATCCTTGACAGCGATGAGTGGCGCGTGCTCAGAGAGCGCCTTCTGGAACATGTCCACAACTTCAGCCAGAAAGTCATTCCAGCTAGCGGACGGTTTCAGCTCTAGATTTGTTCCTCGGCCCCATCCGATCATCGGCCTCCCCGGTCGTCTTCGCATCGTCGTTCGTCACGGTAGCAGACTGGGTCCTAAGCGGTCCAGTAGCCGAAAGACCCGTGTGTCTTCCCGAATGTTTTGCGTCAGCAAGAACAGATCTGCTTTGTTCGTGTAGCCCCAGTCATGCAGTACGCCTGTCATATCGCCGGTCTTGTGATAGAATTCTACGCTGTCACGCCTCACATTGCGCAGCCACAGTCCCAGGTCTGTGTTGCTTAGTAGCATCTGGTCTGTCCACGCGCGGTCATCTCGCGGCAGTTGGTCGCGAATCTCATATAATGGCAACTTTGATGATTGAAGCTGACAGGAATCGGTCGCAGTTCTTACGCACGATGCCTGGCCTGCCGCGCAGCCGATAGTAAAGCGCGTACTGGCAACTCAATTCCTTGAGCGCTTCATCGATGAGTTGTTCGACTTGTCGCATCTCGGACATGGCGCCTCACGTCCGAATATTCTAGCACATCCCGTATGGATCTCGATGCTATAATGGCTCCTATAATGGACCTGCCTGAGATGGAAGCTTCTGCTGTCGTAAGTCGCCGTCTTCGGCCCACCAGTCTTCTGCCGTTCGTCGTCTGGGGCGTGCTGCTGGCTCTGCAGCTGGTTTCGCCCGACAAGGCGTGGAGTTGGCTCCTCGTGGGCTTGGGGCTGCTAATCCTCATTGCCTATTACTGGGCTCGCATGTTGTGCATCTGGGTGACCGCAGAACGCCGCACCCTGGGTGCATGGGTGGTTGCCGGCGACCACTTGCGGGAGCAGTTCACCCTCATCAATCGCGGTAAGCTGCCGGTGCTTTGGGCGCGCATTAGGGACCAGTCTGAGGTCCCCGGCTACCGCGTTGATCGGGTAGAGACCGTCGGGAGCGAGGAAGAGCGGTCATGGACCACAACCGGCGTATGTCAGCGACGTGGTGTATTCCGGCTCGGTCCGTGGGTCGTTGAGATGACCGATCCGTTGGGCTTCTTCTTGGTGACACACCAATATCCTGAGAGTGCAACGATCATGGTTTATCCCCGCGCATCGCGCCTGCCTGACTTTGATCTGCCACGCGGTCGCGCGCCGGGCCGCTCCTCGTCATCGCAGCGTGCAACTGAAGAGACGATCCTGGTGGGCGGTCTGCGCGCTTACGCTCCGGGCGATCCATTGCGCCGCATCCACTGGAAGTCCACGGCACGCCATGAGGCCTTGATGGTGCATGACTTTGATCGTGAGCCGTCTGGCGATGTCTGGCTGGTTGTGGATATGGACTCCCGTGTGCAGGCAGGTCGCGAGGCCGAGGCTACCCAGGAANNACCGAGGCTACCCAGGAGTACTCCGTGATCCTGGCGGCATCCTTGGCCGCGAGATTCCTGCGCCAGGGTGAGCGCCGCGCGGTGGGTCTGCTGATATCAGGTCGGCATCCTGAGATGCTGCCACCGGACCGCGGCCAACCGCAGTTGTGGCGTATCCTTGAGGCGCTTGCCCTGGCTGAACCTGCGCCAGATCTTGGATTGGAGACGCTGCTGCGACAATCTGGACCAAGCCTCGGCAGTGGCAGAACGTTGGTCATCTTCAACCCTTCGCAGGATGGTGATTGGGTTGCACCGTTGTTGCCTCTCATCGCTCGTGGCAATGCACCGACCGCGGTTCTGCTCGACGCGACAACATTCAATCCGCCCGTGGGGAGTCAGCAGGCTCTGGTCGGCCTGCGCAGCCTCCTGGCACAGCAGCGCATTCCCAGCTCCGTCCTGGCACAGGGTTTTCCATTCCATCCTATCGACAAGATTCGCCGTCGTCGGACTGAGGCACGGACGCTCTCAGGCTTTGGTCGCGTAATCCAGGTCGAGGTTGAGGAGGAGGTCTGACCCCATGGTCAGAGACACTGCCGCCAGCCTGTCCGAGCAGCCCGGTTGGGCAATTCGTCTTGCGCGGCGCTTTCGGCCAGCTACTGGTTGGGGCGTGTTTTTTCTTGGGTGTGGAGCGGTGGTCCTCCTGCCGCTTGCGCTGGCTGATAGCGATCTGCTCACCGGCTTGAATCGAACGGTGCTGCTATCGATCATGTCGTTCGTGTTCGCATGGTCGCTTGCCCTTCGGCGCATGTCAGGCCTTGCTGCCGCTGTGCTGATTGTCCTGGCTGGAGTCATTGCCGACTTGCTCTGGGGTGTCTTTGTGCTGCGGCCGCATGCCCTGGTCGCGCAGCTCTTCGAATGGTGGACCTGGGTTTCTAACGGTCGTCAGGGTGCTGAGCCTGCAATAATGTTCTTCCGTGAGCAGTGGGTGCTGCTCGGTAGCTACTTTCAGCGCGTTGGATGGTGGATCAGAGGTCTGGTTGTCGGACCTGGCGCGCCCGATAATCTGGCGGTTATTGGCCTGGCTGTTTTTCTGACATGGCTGATCGCGGCATGGGGAGCGTGGTGGCTTGCGCGTCACGGCCGGGCATTCGTAGGGCTTTTGCCGACAGGGGCATTCCTGGCACAGCAGGCATACTGGGTGCCGGCGACTCTGGGCTACCTGCTGCTCTTCCTGGGTGTGACCACGTTTCTGCTCGTGTTCGTGCGTATGGTTTTTAATATGCGAGCTTGGGATCAGGCCGGCGTGGACTATGCAGAAGACATACGGATCGATGTGCTATTTAGCGCTCTTGCCCTGACGCTCCTCATCACCTTTCTGTCGCCCGCAGTGCCGTTTTTCGCGTCCGGTGAGTTTTCGCAGAAGTTCTGGAAACTGTTCGAGTCGCCTTGGCGCAGGGTCGAGCAGCA
>MTKZ01065860.1_pt4 | contig 10231 bp, 10 predicted proteins | sample 1042781 | NCBI WGS metagenome assembly MTKZ01 (sample SAMN06212207, study PRJNA360539) | anaerobic digester metagenome | biome: Wastewater treatment plant; material: sludge; isolation source: anaerobic digester fed with sludge from wastewater treatment plant | place: Denmark: WWTP Viborg ...
GGCAATTACAGCGGCGAAGAGGTCATGGCAGTCATGCGTTTCACCAGTTTGCCCGAGGATTTCTATATTCCGGGCGGATACCAGGATTCCACGTATCTGGAACTGACTCTGGTCAAACGCTCCCCGGCGCAGAGGTTTCCCGTGGAACTGAGCGTTTACAAACTCAGCCAGAGCTGGGTTGCCGACAGCACCGGCCTGATCCAGGACGCCAACCTGACCTTGCTGACCCCGCAGGCCTTTACGATCCCGGATTCCATTTCCTCTGCCGGCACTGTGGTGAAAATTCCGCTGCCTATGGATGCCATCGAAAACTGGGAATCGGCAGCTGACACCTTGGGATTCAGTCTGGCGATCAAAACCGGCGCAGAATCATTCGCAGAGATCATGTCTGAGGATTCCGGACGGGGTCCGAAACTGAGATTCCTCTACCAACTTGACTCTGAAGCAGAAAGCGCCGCGGACCGGGAATACGGGCTGCGCGCCACGCAGGACAGTTACCGCGTGGATTCGGATCTGGCTCCCCTGCTGGCCGATCGCTGGGTCGTCTCAAACATCAGCCCCTCGCGGCTGTATGTGAATTTTGCGATGGATTATGCCAAATTCCGCAACACACCCGAAAACGGCGGCGGCGTCCTCAATGACCAACAGCGCAAACGGGCGACCATCAATTATGCCGCACTGGTCTTGTACGTAAAAGAAAACCCCTACTACGGAACCACGTTGCAATACAGCCTGCGCGGGGACAGGGTCAATGATTCCCTGAATGTGGCTGTGCCTGTCGAGATTTCCGATGCTCAGGTGTCTTCCGGAATTACCTCGCAGGCTGTTGTGAGAGGCGACAGCGTGGTCGTGAACATTACACCGCTGATCCAGGCCTACAGTTCTGGCGATCACGAGCCTTGGGGTGTGGTGATCCGTTCCATGCAAGAAATGCTCAATTTTGGTAAAATGGAATTCTGGCATTTTACGGATGCTCCAAACGGCAAGAAACCGAAACTGCTGGTGACTTATACTCCTCCTTACCTGTAAAGATATGCCCAGATACCTGATCCTGGCACTTGCCCTGTTTACGCTGGCCGGCTGTTCCACGCGAAACAAGGAAAAACAGACCCCCCTGGCCGAGGTCAACGGTGAGGTTCTGACCCTGGAAGGTTTTCGTTCCACCTTTAGCGATGAGGAATGGAACAAACTCAGCCCGGAACAGAAAAAACAGCAGATCGAGGATTGGGTGAATGTCACACTCCTGGCCCAGGCAGCGGACGAACAGAAACTGGGGGCGGAAAGATCCGTCCGCCAACGCATGGATTACGCCGTGAAAAAGATCAAGGCCAATGCCCTGATCGCAAGCCGGCTGGCCAGTATTGACATCGGCGAAGAAGAACTTTTCAACTATTACCGTATCCATCGCAGCGAATTTCAGAGCAAACTGCTGGAATACGACGTGCAGCGCATCCTGACCAAAGACGCCAGCACCGCTGACATTCTTTTAAAACGGCTGCGCGAAGGGTATGACTTCAACACCGCGGTCAGCGAGCAATCACAGGAAATCCTGCGGGACAAACTCGGCCGGATGGGCTTTGTAGCAGCTGCCGGCAAGGACTCCCTGTTCTGGCGCGCCGCCCACAGCCTGAAGGAAAACGATCCGGGTGTTGTATCGATTGAAGGCGCCACTTACATCCTGCGCTATACCGGACAGCGCGAAGGTAGCCAGGATGCCAATTTCAACGAATACCGTGACGAGATCAGGCAGATCCTGCTACGCGAAAAGCAAAAACAGGTCTATGAAGACATCCTGCGGCAATTGAAAACGCAAGAGAATGAAATATATTACTACTGAGGCCATCAAAACGCCCAGATCCGCAAAGGGCTTCCTTTGCGCAAGTTTCAAGGACAAGAAATGAAAAAATACCTACTGGCCATATTGGCCGGGCTTCTGCTTTGCGCGTTGCCGGCTGAACTGATTGACCGCATCGTCGGCAAGGTCGGCTCCGATGTCATTCTGATGAGTGACGTTTACAAGCAGATGCTGCAGATGCAAAGCGCCGGAGTGCCCAAGGAAAACCTTTCCACGGCCGCGGTGCTGCGCAACCTCATCGAACAGAAGGTCATCTTCCAAAAGGCCAAGGAACTGAATCTCACGGTGGACGAGAAAAAGATCCAGAATTACGCCGAACGCTATCTGCAACAGATCAAGAGCCGCTATCCCGATGAGGCTGCCTTTACGGCGGACCTGGCAGCGGAAAAACTCACGGAAAGCGACCTGCTGGATTACTACAAGGACCTGCTCCGGGAAAAAGCCATGTCTGACCAACTTGTGGAACGCTATGTGACGTCCAAGATCTCCGTCGATAACAAGGAGATGGAGGATTTTTACACCGTCAGCAAGGACACCCTGGCCGTAAAACCCGTAACCTGGGATATCGGATTGATCATGTACGAGATCAAACCCAGCAAGGAAAGCGAAGATGCCAAACTGGCCGAGATCAGGCAGATTAAGCAGCGCTTGGACAAAGGTGAGGATTTTGCCACCTTGGCCAAAGAGGTAAGCGATTGTCCCAGCCGCGACCAGGGCGGAGATCTGGGATTTTTCAGCCGGGGTATGATGGTCAAACCCTTTGAGGATGCCGCTTTCGCCCTGAACGTCGGGGAAATGTCCGATATCGTGCGCACCCAATACGGATTCCACATTATCAAAGTGGAGGAGAAGCGCGCCAACGAGATCCGGGCCAGGCATATCCTGAAGGTCCTGAATCCCACGTCTGCCGACACCCTGGCCGCACACCAGCTCATGGAAAACGTCCGCGCCCAGTATCTGGCCGGGACTGCCAGTTTTTCCGACCTCGCCAATCAGTATTCGGCGGATCCGGAAGTGAAGACCAACAACGGGATCATCGGCGAAATGTCCGCGGCGGAGTTTCCCGAGTTGTTTTCCGAGCAGATCCAGGCCCTGTCCGTGGGCGGGATCACTCCCGTCCTGGAAAACGAAGGCTTGCTCTATCTCTTTGCCAAACTTCGCGAGATTCCGTCCCGCGTCTACGCCTATGACGAAGTGAAAGACAAACTGAAGGATTACCTGTTCACGCAAAAGCAAATGAAGGCCTATGACGAATGGATCGATAAACTGATCTCCGAATCATACGTCAAGATAGTGGAATAATGCCTGGAAAGAGACTCACGCCAGCCACGTTTTTCGCCACAGTCCTGGGGGTAGGTTTTATCCCCGGAGCACCCGGAACCTACGGAACCCTTGTGGCAGCGGGGATTTACCTGCAGTTGCCCAAAAGCCTGTTTTTTGGGACTGGATGGTATTGGTACGGTCTGGGGTTGCTTGTCCTGTCCCTAGTGGCGGTGGCGCTGAGTTCGGTTGCAGAAAAGAAGTTGGGGCACGACGCTCCGCCCATCGTGATCGACGAGGTTTGCGGTTATTTCCTTTCCGTGCTGCTGTTACCCAAGTCGCTGCTGCTGGCGCTTTACGCCTTTGTCTTGTTCAGGGCTTTTGACATCGCCAAACCCTGGCCAGTGAAAGTTTCGCAGCGCCTGCCCCGGGGATGGGGAATTGTGGCGGACGATCTTCTGGCTGGAGTTTACACCAATCTGATTATCCAAATAATGATAAGAATAGCGCCAAGATTCTTTGGCCAATAGGAGAAAGAATGCTCTACTCAATAATCATGGGAGCCACGCAACCCGCTGCCGGCACAGCCCAAGGCGGCGGAGGAAATGCTTCCTTCAGCATCCTGCTTATGATCGGCATGTTCGCCGTGCTGTATTTTCTGATGATCATGCCACAGCAAAAGAAACAGAAACAACTGCAGAAAATGCTGGACAGCCTGCAGGTGAACGACAAGGTTATTACGACATCCGGCATCTATGGCCGCGTCGTGTCTTTAAAACCGGATAAAAATACCGTGGTCATCGAGATCGACGAAACCAACAAGGTGCGCGTCGAATTTCAGCGCGGCGCGATCGCCAGCATCGTCCCGCCCGCCAGCACAACCCAGTCCTGATGTCCCGCGAGCCCAGGCTCCTGCCCATCCATATCTACGGCGACGCCGTCCTGCGCCAAAAATCCGAGGACGTAAGTGCCATCGATGAAGAACTGCACGATTACGCCGCTGACCTCATTTTGACCATGTACCATCGTGACGGAGTGGGACTGGCGGCGCCGCAAACCGGCGTCAGTAAGCGCATGCTGGTCATCGATCCCTACTGGAGCCGCGAAGGGAAGCCCAAGGATCCGATCGTAATGATCAACCCGGTAATCGAATCCAGCGGCGGCCAGACGGAAACGGAGGAAGGCTGCATCAGCCTGCCCGGGCTTTACGCCTATGTGACCAGGCCGGCCGAGATCACTGTTTCCTACACGGATTTGCAGGGACAGCGGCAAAAACTGTCGCTGAAAGACTATCCAGCGGTCGTGGTCCAGCACGAATATGACCATCTGGAAGGAATCCTCTTTGTCGACTATTTGGGAACGATCGCGCGCCTGAAACTCAAGCGCCGGCTGAAAGAACTGGAAAGCGCCGCCGTGGACGGCATCAATATCCGCCAAGACGGTTGAATTCCCGGATACCTTATGCGGACAGTGTTTATCGGCAGTTCGGATTTTGGCCTCCCAGCCTTGCGCGGACTGACAGAAAGCGCTCCGCCGCTTTTAGTGGTAAGCCAGCCGGACAAAGCCGCCGGACGCAATTTGAGAACCCAATCCTGCCCGGTCGCCGATTACGCGAAGCGAAAAGGCCTCGATTTGTATCAACCGCAGGACATCAACGCGGCCGAGAGTCTGGAAAAGATCATAGCCCTAGGTCCGAAATTGCTGATCACCGCGTCCTACGGCTCACTTCTAAAAAGGGAACTGCGCAGAATCCCGAAATACGGAGCGCTGAACCTGCATCCCTCCCTGTTGCCGAAATACCGCGGCGCCACGCCTATCCAAAGCGCCCTGCTCCAGGGAGAGGAAGTGACGGGTGTGACCATCTTCAAACTCAATGCCCGCATGGACGCCGGACCGATATTCGCGCAGGAAGAAATACCGATTGCCCCCGACGACAATTACAGTTCCCTGCACGACAAACTTGCTGCCCTGGCAGCTGATATGCTGATGGACCTACTGCCCAGGATTTTTTCAGGTAGCGCCGTCACCCATGAACAGGATGAGATCCAGGCCACGCACACTTGTAAATTGCGAAAGGAGGATCTGCTGCTGGACTGGGGCCGGCCGGCAAGTGAAGTCCTGTCCCGCATCCGGGCGTTTTCCTTCGTTCCTGGGGCTTATTCATTCTGGCAGGATGCCCCGCTGAAAATTCTGCGTGCCGAGGCCACTGAAAACCCCTCACAGAACGTACCCGGCTCCGTTGGCAGGATCATCAACAATATCGGTTTTACTGTGAATTGCCGGGACAGGCAATTGCTCGTTACCGCCGTCCAGCCAGCCGGCAAAAAGGTCATGGCGGCCAGCGCCTTCCAGGCAGGGGCCAGATTTTCCTCCGGCGCGCTGTTTTCTGACGGAAATTCACACACTTCCACCAACCCAACTTTGCTACGGGAGGAACCATGAAAGAACAAGATCAATACCTTTCCGTGATAAAATTCCCAGCCTTTGTCAGCATCACCCTGATCATCCTCAGCGCTGTCTATTTCGGCTTTTTATACCACGCCCTCCAAGAACCGGGACTGTCAACTTCCCAGACCCTTATTTTTGGCTTGCTGTTGCTGGTGCTGCTTGTTTTGGTGGCCACCTGGGTGGCCACGCTGATGTCCACCCATATCAGGCTCAGGGCCCGCTGGATGAGACTCCTCAGCCGCTGGATGCTGGTGCACATATATTATCCCTTGGCCAAATTTCTGGCTACTGTCACTTTCTCCTCCAAAAACATTTTGATCGAGTCCTACCTGAATTTCAGCAACGAGACGGTGCTCACAGACCAGCGTGAAATCAGCAACTCCTCGATTTTGGCCCTGTTGCCGCATTGCCTGCAGAAAGAGGATTGCACTGTGCGTATTGGCACCGACATCATCAGTTGCGAGGAATGCGGAGGCTGCGACATCGCCAAGATCAAACAGCTGGTTTCTCAGCAGAAGGTAGATGCAGCCGTGGCCACAGGCGGTTCTCTGGCCAAGAAGCTGATCACCGAAAGGAATCCCAATGTGATCGTTGCCGTGGGCTGTCACCGCGACATGGTGGATGTGGTGCGCGACGCCTGGATCTATCCGATCTACGCCATCCTGGACGAACGCGTTCCCGGCGCCAAACCTGAGGCCAAAGTCAATCTGGCCAGCATTGAATTTGCCATCAAACGGTTCAAATAGGAAGAACAATGAAGACCTCAACCGCTCTGGTCATCGCCCTTGTCGTGCTAATCCTGAATATCGGAGTCACCTTGATGCTGATCAATTCCGACAAGGTCAAGGTAACTGCCGCCCAGCCAGCCAGCCAAATGTCTGCTGTCGCCAACATACGGGACAACGACATCACCCAGGCCGTCAAAGCCATAGAGCCAGCCGTGGTCAGCGTCAATGTGACCAAAACCGAAATTGTCCGCGGCTACGGTTTCGGATTTTTGGATTACTTCGGCGGCATGCCCGTCAAACGCGAGGTCAAAGGTGTTGGAAGCGGCGTGATCTATGATTCCCAAGGCCTGATCATCACCAACGCCCATGTCGTCGAGGGAGCTTCGGAGATCCTGGTCGTGCTTCCCGACAAGCGGGAATTTCCGGCTCAGGTCGTCGGCATCGACACCACGCACGACATCGCCAAACTGAAGATCGAAGGCAACAATTTGCCCATTGCCGCACTTGGCACTTCCAAAGACATGATCATCGGCGAATGGGCCATAGCTTTGGGCAATCCTTTCGCCTATATCATGAGCGATTCACGGCCTACAGTGTCAGTCGGCGTTATTTCAGCCCTCAACCGCAGTTTCGCTCCTACCGAAGGACGCAGTTACCGGGGCATGATCCAGACCGATGCCGCCATCAATCCTGGCAACAGTGGCGGCCCGCTTGTCAATATCAAAGGCCAGGTGGTCGGCATCAACTCCTTCATTTATTCCCCTTCAGGCGGCAACGTCGGCATCGGATTTGCCATCCCGATCGATCAGGTGCGCGCGATCCTGGCCACGATTTGAAGCTGGAACATGGAATCAGCTTGAAATCTAAGCATGTGAAAACAGGCCGGATGAGGTGGCAGATGCTGCTACCGCTGGCTCTGGCGGCGTTCTTTTTTCTGCCGGTCACGACGTCTGGATTGAGCCCGCTCAACGCTCCGGGCGATACCTTGACCGTTATCATGTCACCGCTGTTGAACGTCCCAGCCATCCACATTCCCGGCGAAACCATGGTCATTACTTGCGTCGCGCCATCAGCCACGACAGCCTGGCAGGCCCAGCTGCTGCACGGAAGCCGGGAGATCGCTCTCACGATAAATTCCAGCCAATACCTGCAAAATCCTGCCAGATGGGAACTCCAGGCTATCGTGCCGCAGGTCCCGGTGTTTGAACTTTACGACTTGAAAGTGACTGCCTCCGGCGGCATCGAAGATGTCACGCGCAATGCCGTGCAGATCATTCCCACCCGCAAAACGAACTACTATTTCATCCACATCACCGACCTGCATTTGCCCACCCGCATTTATTACCCGGACGCGGGATTCGATTCCGATTCGACCTCTGTGAACGACTTTCGCAGCGTCATCGACGACATTAATCTCATCAATCCGGAGTTTGTCCTCCTGACCGGGGACTTGCTTAACGAAGGCGAGCTGGAAGGCTTTGCCGGACAATACTGGTACGGCTGGACGCAGCGACTGCTGGAGGAAATTAATGTTCCGTGCTTTGTCACCGTTGGCAACCACGACGTCGGCGGTTGGAACAGCACGCCGCCACCGCAGGGCAGCGCCCGGCGCAACTGGTGGCGCTATTTTGGCTGGCCCTGGCTCAACAATCCTGATCCCGCCTGGCAGCTGCACACCCAGGATTATGATTTCGTTTACGGCTCCCTGCAGTTCATCGGTCTGGAAGGTTATGACAATTACGACAACTGGCGGGCCAACATCTACGGCTCGCAGAGTTTCACGCAGGACCAGATGCTCTGGCTGAACGGGCGTTTGGGACTGTTTCCGGACAAAACCAAAGTCCTGTTTTACCACTACGATTATTCCGACCAGTTGAATTTATCCCAGTTGGGTGCGGCGCTCGGGCTTTGGGGGCACATCCATTACAACAGCGGCTCCATCGGCACTTATCCCTACAACCTGGCCACGCGCAGCGTTTGCAACGGAAACCGCGCCTATCGCTTGATCCGCGTCGTTGGCTCGCAGGTCCAACCCCAGGAAACGAGCTATGCCGGCGCTTCGGGAACCAACCTCAGCGTGAGTTATTTTCCAGCCAACGACGCCACTGCGGACAGCGTTCTGGCGATCGTGACCAACAATCAAAATCTGGCTTTCGAGCAGGCTAAACTCCGCTTCCGTCTGCGTCCGGGAAACTACTCCTATCACGTCACCAACGGAATTCTGGAACAGGTGGACCGATCTTCATCGGGCAACACTTGTTACGTGCAGGCTAATCTTGCAGCCCATTCGGTCTTGCAGGTCAGCGTCGCCGAATCCGGCACGGAAAACGACGATCCGCTTCAGACTCCGCAACCTCTGATCCTGTCAGCTTATCCCAATCCTTTTCACGAGAGGCTGAATCTTGTCCTGGATTCAAAAGCGGAACCCGTTCAATTATGGATCTACAACCTGCGCGGAGAGCAGATCGCGGATCTGGGGGCCCAGCCTTCCGGCGCCGAGTGCGTTTGGGACTGTTCAAACTCTGCGGGAAATTCTATGCCGGCGGGTATTTATTACGTCCGGGCAAGCAACCGGAGTGGCTCCGAGCTGAAACGGATCGTAAAATACTGAGCTGCTTCCCGGCGAAGTTTTCATAGAGAAACCCCAACAGTCTGCAGAAATCCTGACTCGCTGTTTTTACTTGACTACAATCAGCTGTTTTCATATTATGTAATCACACTGACGGGAAGATCAGATGTCCGCTGTCTCCTTGCGGGACAGAGGAAAGTCCGGACACCACAGGGCGGGATACTTCCTAACGGGAAGCTGCAGCGATGCAGAGCCAGCTCCACAGAAACAAACCGCCCGGCGCGCTCCTTTTTTCTGCCGTTGAGAGACCGCAGTTTTTAGTGTCGGGCAAGGGTGAAATGGTGGTGTAAGAGACCACCGGAAACCTTGGTGACAGGGTTTGCCGGGAATGCCTTATCCGGTGCAATGCCAAATAGGGAAGCCAGGAAGCGCTGCCCGCGCGTTATGGCTTCCGGGTAGGCAGCTTGAATCCGCCCGCGAGGACGGATCCAGAGGAATGGACATCAGCCGCCGCGCCAGCGGCGGACACAGAATCCGGCTTACGGTCTTCCCGCCGGCTTTTTTGGGGGTGAGGGACCGGCCAAACAAAAATCTTGACAAATAGCCAAAGGCGCAGATAAAGATTTTTCACATAGTTTGGATATCTATCCCTGATACCGGGACCAAAAATAAGATACAGAAAGGAAAGACAGCAATGTGGCTCATCAAAGCGTTCCATTTCATCTGGCATGCGCTGATTCTGGCGCGGTTTTTCTGCCGTTCTTTCTTTATCCGCCTGTTTGCCAAGAACCCCATCAAGCGCCGCTGGCTTGAGATAAAGAACACCACCCGCACCTGCCAAAGATTCGTGCGCTCCTTCCATATCAAACTGAACGTTAAAAACGCGGAATTACTCAAGAAACTCAAGGACCAAAATTACCTGGTGGTGGGCAACCACGCCTCGTTGCTGGACATTTTCGTCCTCGCCGCGATGGAAAATTACGTTTTTATCACCTCCAAGGACATGAGCGAAACCCCGGTTTTGGGCTCCCTCGTCCGCCACGGCGGTTGCATTATGACGGACCGTAAAAAGAAAGTCTCCCTGCCCGCCGAGATAAAGAACTTCACGGAAATACTCCGCTCCGGCTTCAAAGTGGCCTTGTTTCCCGAGCAGTCTGGCACGGACGGCTCCAACGTCAATGAATTCCGCAAATCGCTCTTCCAGGTGGCGGTCGACGCCTGCTGCACCGTGGTGCCCGTCTGCATCCGTTATTTGCGGCTGGACGGCAAGCAGGTCAACGACGAAAACCGCTCCACCGTCTGCTGGTATCGTGGCGTTAATTTCCTCAAATACTACTGGAACCTCATCGCGCACCGGCTCGAGGCGGAACT
>MTKZ01004404.1_pt1 | contig 10227 bp, 10 predicted proteins | sample 1042781 | NCBI WGS metagenome assembly MTKZ01 (sample SAMN06212207, study PRJNA360539) | anaerobic digester metagenome | biome: Wastewater treatment plant; material: sludge; isolation source: anaerobic digester fed with sludge from wastewater treatment plant | place: Denmark: WWTP Viborg ...
GATGTGGGCCTCAAGTCGCTGAAGGGCTTTGTCCTCTTGCCGAGCGGCAGCATCCTCATCGCCCCCGGAGCCAAGGCGACGCTCGCCGACCTGGGCGCAGTGATGGCGCAGGATATCGTCCGCTTTACGCCCACCAGTATCGGTAACAACACCAGCGGCTCGTTCCAATGGTACTTCGACGGCTCTGATGTCGGTCTGTCAACAACCGCCGAGTCGATCGATGCACTCAGCATCGACAATGGCGGTCACCTGCTAATCAGCACCAAGGGTGCGGCGACCGTGTCGGCCGTTGGGAAGGCCGTCCGCGGCGCCGATGAGGACTTGCTCAAGTTCACCTTCGGCACCAGCGGGGCGACCACCTCGGGAACCTGGTCGGTCTTCTTCGACGGCTCCGATGTCGGTCTCACCAAAGAAGATGTCGATGCCGCGTGGATGGATGCGTCCAACGGCGACCTCTATCTGTCGGTGGAGAATAGCTTCAATGTCGGCGGCGGGGTGAGCGGTGCCGGCGGCTCCGTCTTCGTTTGTGACCCCGGCACACTGGGGGCGACGACGACGTGCGCCTATCGCAACTACTGGAACGCGGCGGACGCGGGCCTGACGATCAACATCGACGGCCTGTTTATCGAGCGTTAGCCGACCGGTTCAAGAGACTGGGCGCGCGCCAATTCGTGGGCCGCGCCCAGTCTCTCGAAGACGGGCCGGCACTGGGCCAGTAGCTCCGCAGCAAGCGGGAACTCACCGCGGCGGTTGTGTATCTCGGCCAGGCAGAGCTGGGCGCAGGCCAGGCCATAGTTGTCGCCGACCTCGCCCAGTAGCTGAATTGACTTCTTCAATAAGGCTATCGCCTCGTCAATCTGCCTGTCTTCGGCGGCGATAACTGCCAGCGTTCGCAGCGTCAGACCCACTTCGGCGGCCATGGCCAACTCTTGGGCCAGCGAGAGCGATGTCTCCGCCTCGCGGCGCGCTTCGGCCGTCGCGCCCAGCGACAGGTGGGCTTCGGCCAGTCGGCGGTGCATCTCCGGCAGGAGATCGCGCACCTTAGCCCGCGCGAACAGCTCGCGGCTGCGCTCCAGGTGCTCGAAGGCGACGGCCGTCTCGCCGCGCCGCACATGCGTCGCGCCCAGGTTGAGGTTCAGCGCGCCCATGACCCACAATGAGCCGCCGATCTGCTCCAGCGCACGCAGGGCGCGCCGGTAGAACAGCAGAGCATCGTCCACCCGCCCCTGATTGAGGGCGATCCCACCCAGATTATTGTCCACCAGGAGACGGTTGTAGACGTTGCCCAGCTGGCTGAAGATACGGCCGGCCTCCTGGTAATAGTGGTCGGCCTCACGCCAGCGCCCCGAGTCGAACAGGGCATTGGCCAACGAGTTTTGCGCCACGGCCTGGCCCTGCAAGTCACCCAACTGGCGGTAGATGGTTCGTGCTTCCTCGAAGTGGTCAGCGGCCACTTCTAGACGGCCGCGCAGACGATCGATCGTGAGCATAAGGCTGTGGGCGCGGGCGACGATGGACGGCAGGCGCAGCTCTTCGGCCGCCAGGAGGCTGGCCAGGGCTTGCTCGCTACCCTTCTTATATTCGCCCTGGCGACTATAGATCAACCCACCCAACAGGCGCAGCTCCAGCGATGAGGGCGTCAGGCGATCGCCCAGGGCGGCCAGACCGCGGTCGATCCACTCCAGCGCCGGCTGGTATTCGCCGCGCATCTCATGGGCACGCGCCAGCCAGCGACAGGCATGGGCGCGGGCCTCGTCGTCGGCCAACGCCTCAGCCATCTGTAAAGCGGCCTGCAAGTGCTCCATTGCTGCGTCGCGCTGGCCGATGGTCAGAAGCAACTCGCCTAGTTCAGCGTTGATCTGCTGGCGCTGCGCTAACGTCTCGTCAGGCGCTAGCCGCTCGCCACTGGCCAGTGCCTTGCGGAAGTGGTCCAAGCTCTGCATGTTGGCAAAGAGCTTTCTGTCCTTGCTACCGGCCAACAGGTGATAGCGCAGCGAGCGTACCCAGTCCTCACCGAGATAGGCATGGTAGGCGATCTGGTCGATAGAATCGGGCGCTTGCTGTTCCAGCAGCGCGGCCAGGTCGCGGTGTAACTCGCGCCGTTGCGTGAACAGCAGGGTCTCGTAGGAGACCTCCTGCGTCGCCTGCTGGCGAAAGGTGTAGCGATCGGCCGGAACAGCGCTATCGCTGCCGGTGTCCCAACTATCCAGCGAATAATCGCGGACGATGAAATCGCGCTGCTCCAGTGTCTCCGCCTGGGTATGGATCAGCGCCGACGCGGGCCGGGCCGGGTGAACCTGAGCCAGCAAGCCCAGCTCGAAGCTGTAGCCGATGACGCTGGCAACCTTGATCGTCGGCTTGTGACTGTCCGGCAGCCGGTCGAGACGAGCCAGGATAACGCCGTGGATGGAGTCGGGAATGCCCAGACTGATAGTCGAAAGGTCGGCCGCCTCCGCCAACACCCAGGCACCTTGATCGCGCACCAGGGCGTTGGCCGTCCGCAGGGCGTCGATCATGCTCTCGGACAGCACCCATGCGTCGTCTTCCAGACGCAACTGGTTGGCTTCGCGCAACGCATCAACCAGTTCGTGGGTGAAGAAAGGGTTGCCCTGCGCCTTGGCCTCGATTAGCAGACGCGCTAGCAGCGACGGCGGCCCACCCAGCAGGTTGCCCACTAGCTGGCCGATGCCGTCGGCGCTCAGCTCGCCCAGCCGGAGCAGATGTTGATTCGGCAGCGCGCGCAGTCCGACCAGCACTTCGGCCTGCGCGTCCGTCTCGGCCGCCGGCCGGACAACGGCGATGATCATCATGGCCGCGTCCGCCAACGTCTTGGCCAGCGCCTCCAGCAACGCCCGTGAAGAGTCATCCATCCAGTGGGCGTTCTCGAACACCAGCAGCAACGGCTGCGAGCGCGACCAACTGCGGATGATTTCGATAACGAAGGCGAAAAGGGCCTCCTGGCGCTGGCGCGGATCGAAAGCGGCGGTCGTGGGGTTGTCCTCCAGTGGCAGGCCGAGTACATCGCGCAACAGAGGCACGCGCACGCTCCAATCGGGATTCATCTGCACCAGCGTTTGCGCCGCCAACTCGGCCTGGGCGGCGGCTGCTTCGCCGCTGGTTTCCAGGCTGCTCAGGCCAAGCATCTGGCGCAGCGCTTCCTGCCACGGCCAGTAGGTGCTCGACTGGAAAATGCGTTGGCCAGCGCCGGTAATGACCTGGAAACCGTTGGCCCCGGCAAACTCCTGGAAGACGGACACTAGGTGACTCTTGCCGATGCCCGTCGGGCCTTGCAGGGTGAGGACGTGGGCGCGCCCGGCCCAGGTGCTATCGAGCAGCCGCTTCAGTTGGGCCAATTCGTCCTCGCGGCCGACGAGGGGCAGCTCGTACTGGTTGCCTGGCATGCCGTGGCCCTGCTGGCGACCGACGACCTCGGCCACGGGGATCGGCTCGGCCCCGCCCTTCACCGTAATCAGCCCTAGCTGACGGAACTGGAAGCCCTGTTTGGCCTCTTCGGCCACGCGCCGACGCACCAGAATCTGGCCCGGGTTGGCTTTGCCCATGAGCCGGGCGGCCATGTTGACCTCGTTGCCCATGACGCCGTAGGTGAAACGCGGCGTGCCCGCGCCCACGCGCGCACCGCACTCGCCGGCCCAGGCGCGGCCGCGGCTGATGCCAATCTGGATGTCGTGGACGAAGTCGAGTGCTGGCGGCGGTTGGCGCAACTCCAGCGCCGCGGCGACGGCGCGCAGGCTGTCGTCGTCGTGGGCCAGCGGCGCGCCGAAGCTAGCGTAGGCATAGCTGCCCTTGTCGCCCATCGTCAGTTGGATGAGAAAGCCTTCCTGCTTTTCCAGCGTCGCCTGTAGCCAACACACGAAGCGGTCGAGCTTCCGGCCGGCCTCGTCGTCGTTGTCGTAATCAATGCCGGTGAATTTGAGGAAGAGGGCCACTGTCGGCCGTAGCTCGGCCAGAAACTTGTCGGCCGTGGCCGCGTCGCTGCTCATGCGGCGATAGATCGGCTGGAGTGCCCAGGCGCGCATCTGCTCCTCAGGCAGGCTGTCGGCCGGCAGAAGCGGGTAGGGGCTTGGCGCGGGCAACTGCGTCAGTCCACGGATGACGGCGAAGCGCTCGCCCGTGGACGAAGAACGCCACTCGGCCACATCAATAACGCCTGCCCGCGGGCGGACGACCTCCTCGCCCGCCAACACCTCGCCCTTCTCGGCCAGCTTCTCGGCGCTGGCCACATGGTCGAGCGTGCGCCCGGCCAGGACATCGATCAGCTGGATGGCCGGGTCGCCCACGACAAAGCGGCGGGCCGGGCCGGCAGTGACGGCGACTTTGATGGCCAGGCGCACCGGCGTGCCCGCAGGCGTGCGCACCGTCGCGAAGGGGCGCATGGCGTCCTGCATAGCCAGCGCGCAGGCCACGCCGCGCCAACCGTCATCCCCATCCAGCCAACAGGTGATAGAGTCGCCGGCAAAGCCCATGACGCTGCCGCCATAGCGGTGCAGTTGGGCGATGATGGCCTCATAGACGGGGTTGATCTGGTTGAGAACTTCTTCGGCCCCGCGCTGGACGCCCAGTTCCTGGGCCAGCGCCGCGGTCAGAGGAGTGAAACCGGAGATATCGGCAAAGAGGACGGAACCGGCGGCGCGGTCCGGCAATTCATAGTCGCCAGCCAGGGCCAGCCGGCGGTCTTCGGGAATAAAGGCGAGAAGCGAGTCCATTGCACCTTGCTTGTGTCCGCGCGCTGCCAACAGCACGACGAAGGGCGAACTGGACTAGACGTGGCCGCCCTTCGTCGCTTAGTATAGGAGCGATCGGCCGATCCCGCAACGTCGCCGGCCGCGCGCGAACGGGCAAGGCGCGCTGCCCNNGCGCGCTGCCCTAGGCCGTTTCCATCGGCATGATCAACCACAGGACGAGATAGAGCAACACCCCGCCCGCGGCAAAGAGCGCCAGAAGCACGAAGATAATGCGCACAATCGTCGGGTCTACACCCAAGTAACGGCCCAGACCGGCGCAGACACCGGCAATCATTCGACCCTCTTCCACTCGCACCATTCGTTTTTCGTTCATGTCACACTCCTGAAGCGTAATCTCGGCGGAGGCAGCGCCCGCCACCTTCACCACTATCATACCATTACGCTTGCCGGCGCAAATGGGTTGCGACGACCCAAAGCGCAACCAAATGCCGCTGGCCGGGTTCTATCAGGCATGGTGCGACGGACAGAAGCGCTTGACATTCGCCGGCATCGGCCTACAATCCCACACTGTCCTCTGTGCTACACGCAAGGTAATCATGCCAACGCGCCGGGCACTGATGGACGTGGTTCGTCTGAACTTGGCCCGTCTAGTGGCCATGAACGAGGCGCAGCGCGGCAGAGCGAATTGCAATTAAGATATTGAAGGAGAGGCAGTCAATGAATGACACGGAAGAGAGAGTGCGGGCGATCATCGTCGACCTGCTGGGCGTAGATGAAGACCAGATCGTCCTGGACGCGCGCTTTCGCGAAGATCTGGAAGCAGATTCGCTTGACCTGGTCGAGTTGATCATGGAGTTCGAGAAGGAGTTTTCCGGCGAGATCTCCGACGAGGAAGCCCAGAAGATCACCACTGTCGGAGAAGCCGTCCACTACATCAATAGCCGCATGCGCTCCTAACAGTGGCGCCAATTGGCGTGACTCATCGCGCCACGGCTTCGGCTGCTTTTCGCTTCACCAACACTGACAGCCTTCTTTACTGGAAGGCTGTCACTTTTTTTGCCGCTCGGCCCGGAAAGCGAACAGGCACACGGCCGCCGCCAACACGTGCCCCAGCGCATTGAGCCATACGCCCGCACCGATACCCAGCAGCTGCCGCAGCGCATCGGTTACAACCGGCCGCACCGCCAGATACTGCCACGCCGGCCCCACGGCACCAACGACAGCCACGACAGCCATCGCCAACCACAACCACGCGGCCGACCCAGGGCGCGTGGCCAGAATAGCGGCCAAAACCGCACTCGCGACCACGGCGCCAATCAGCGTCAGACGCAGTAGCCACTCGCTGCGCGGCTCCGAGGTGACAGCGGCGACGGCCGGTAAGGCCAGCAACGCCACCGCCACGGCCAGCCCACGCGCCAACCAGGTGCGCGCCCGCTGGTTGGGCCAGGTTGCCGTCCACAGGGCCAGCAACATTCCCAGAGTGATCGGCGGGACGTAGAACCAGTTGCGGCGCGCACCGACGCCCAGGAACTTAATCCACTCGCCCAATTCGATGCCGATAAGGCTCAGGCCCGCCCCCGGCCCCGGCAGCCAGACGAGGAAGTAACCGACGAAAATGGCAGTCAGCGCCAGGGCCAGCCAATCGCGCCGCGCCGGCCGGGGGAAATGGGTAGCAGTGGGTCTGTCCATGGTTGGACTGGGTCAGCGCCCTGGCGGACGCTCGTCGCGGCGACGTTCCAGGCGCAGCGCCTGACGTTGCGCGCCTTCCTCGAAGTGCCGGCGCTCTTCGTCAGTCTCCAGGAGAAGCGCAGGGACTTCGGCCGGGCGGCCGCGCTCGTCGAGAGCGACGTAGACGAAGTAGGCGGTGTTGGTATGCGTCACGCGGCCGGACATCAGCTCCTCGGCCGTCACCAGGATGCGCGTTTCCATCGACGTGCGCCCCACCCAGGTGACCTCGGCCCGGACGGTCAGCAGGTTACCGATATTGACGGCCGAATGAAAGCTCATCGAATCAATTGAGACGGTGACGACTGGCCGGCGGGCGTGCTTCATGGCCGCATACGCCCCGGCCTCGTCGCAGAGCTTCATGATGATGCCACCGTGGACGTTGCCGAGGGCGTTAGCTGCGTCGATACCCATCGGCTGGGTGAAGGTCACTCGCGATTCGTCAACTCGTCGTCCGCTCATCGTCTTGTTCCATTGTCTCCTGAGCCAGGACCATTAGAAAGCACCGGTCGGCTTCGTCCAACTCGGCCGTTAGCAGCAGGTCGGGCCGGCGCTGCCATGTCCGTCGCAGCGCCGCCTCGCGTCGCCACCGGTCGATGCGCCCGGCATGGCCGGAACGCAGCACGGCCGGCACATCCCAGCCGCGGAATGACACCGGGTGCGTGTAATGCGGCCCTTCCAGCAAGCCCATGGCGAAGCTATCGCGCGCGGCGGCATGTTCATCGCCAAGCACACCAGGCACGTGTCGGGCCACAGCGTCGATGAGCACCAGGGCGGCCAGTTCGCCGCCAGTCAGAACGTAGTCGCCGATGGAGATCTCATCATCGACCAGGTGCTGGCGCACGCGCTCGTCGACGCCCTCATACCGACCACACAACAGCAGCAGCCAGGCCTCGCCGGCCAACTCGGCGACCAGCGCCTGGGTCAGCGGCCGACCCTGCGGCGACATGAGGATGCGACGCGGACCGGGCGACGCGCCGCCGATGATGGCTTCGGCCGCGGCGAAGATCGGCTCCGGCTTCAGCACCATGCCGCCGCCGCCGCCAAAGGGCGGCTGGTCGGTCACACGATGGCGTCCGACGGCGTGGTCGCGGATGTTGTGGACCTCGACGGCAATCAACCCCGCGGTCTGCGCGCGTTGCAAGATGCTCTCGCCCAGGTAGGCCGAGAACATAGCAGGGAAGAGGGTTAGGATATCGATACGCATCGCGAGTCGGCGGCGCGGAATCGCACCGAACGCGAGTATCAGGGCGAACGGGGGCGCTGTCAAGCGAATGGCGGCCGGTCGCGCCGCCCGATTGACAAGAACCGGCGCGCGGCACACAATTGGCCCCACATGCGCATCCTGATCACCGGAGCCAACGGCCAGCTGGGCGTCGCCCTGCAGCGGACGCTGGGCGATCACGAACTGACTCTCATCGACCTGCCGGAGGTGGACATCACTGACCGCGCGGCGCTGGCGGCCGTCTTTGACGCGACCGGACCGGAGCTGGTCGTCCATTGCGCCGCCTATACGGATGTGGATGGCTGCGCCCGCAACCCGGAACTGGCCTATCGCGTCAACACCTACGGCACACAGAACGTTGCCCTGGCCTGCCGCGCGGCCGGCGCGGCCCTGGTCCACATCAGCACCAACGAAGTCTTCGCCGGCGATGAACCGGGCGGCTACGAGGAGTGGATGCCCCTCGCGCCGCGCAACCCGTATGGCCACTCCAAGGCCGCGGCTGAGGCGCACGTCCGCGCCCTGCTCCGCCGCGCCTACATCGTGCGCACGGCCTGGCTCTATGCGCCCGGCGGCCGCAACTTCATCCATACCATCCTGCGGCGCGCCCGCGAGACGGGCACAGTGCGTATCGTGGCTGACGAAGTGGGCAACCCGACGTATGCCGGCGACCTGGCCGCGAGCATCGCGCGCCTGATCCCCACCGGGCAATACGGCACTTACCACTTTGTCAACAGCGGCGCTTGTTCGCGCTGGGCATTCGCCAACGAGATTCTGCGCCAGGCCGGCGTGGCGGCGACGAATGTGCCTATCCTGGGCAGCGCCTACCCGCGGGCCTCCACACCGCCGCCCTTCGCCGCGCTGCACAACCGCGCCGGCGCCGCGCTGGGCATCACGCTGCGGCCGTGGCCTGAGGCCCTGGCCGAGTACTTGCGCGACGCCTCGTGAACACAGTCGCCTCGCCGCGCGTCTCGGTCATCATTCCGCACTGGAACGGCCGTCATCACCTCGACGACTGCCTCAACGCCCTACGCCGCCAGACCTATACCGACCATGAGGTGATCCTGGTGGACAACGGCTCCACCGACGGCTCGCAAGCCTACGTGCGCGAACACTTCCCGGAGGTGCGGCTGGTGGAACTGGGTCATAACAGCGGTTTCACTGGCGCAGGCAATGCCGGCTACGCTGCCAGCCGGGGCGAATTCATCTGCCTGCTGAACAACGACACCGAGGCCGACGCCGGTTGGCTGGCGGCCGTCGTCGACGTCTTCGACCGCCAGCCGCGCGTCGGCATCGTCGCCAGCAAGATGTTGCTGTTTGACCGGCGCGACCACTTCCACGCTGCCGGCGACACCTACCGCTTGGACGGCATCCCCGGCAACCGTGGCGTCTGGCAGGAGGACCGCGGCCAATACGACCGCGAGGAGCCGGTGTTTAGCGCCTGCGGCGGCGCGGCGGCCTACCGACGGCAGATGATCAGCGAGATCGGCTTCCTGGACGATGCCTTCTTCTTCTCCTGCGAAGACATCGACCTCGCCTGGCGGGCACATCTGGCCGGTTGGGAGGTGCGCTACACGCCGGCGGCGGTGGTCTACCATAAGCTTAAGGCCTCCGGCGGCAGCGGCGTCGTCGGCAGCTACCACGACGGCCGGAATTTCCTCTATGTCATCTGGAAGAACTACCCCAGCAGCCTGTTGCGCCAACATGCCGGCGACATCCTGCACGCCCAACTGCGCATTACCGCGGAGGCCCTGCGCGCCTGGCGCGGCGCGGCGGCGCGGGCGCGCTTGCGCGGGCAGCTGGCCGGATTGCTAAGCTGGCCGCGCATGTGGCCGGCGCGCCGCCGCATCCAGTCGGCGCGCCGCATCGACGACCAGGCGCTGGCCGCGCACCTGACACCGATTGACGCTGCCTGGCGAGAGGAGTAAACTTGTTCCTTGCGTCGGGAGATAGCTGAGTCCGTCTTTCTGGTCCGCCGCCACCCATGAGCCGAATGAGCGCGCAATCCCCACTTCTGAGCCTGGTCATCCCCGCCTACAATGAGGGGACGCGCCTGCCGACGACGCTGCCACCGGTCATCGCCTTTCTGGATGCCCAGCCCTATGCGGCGGAACTCATCCTCGTCAACAACAACAGTAGCGACGACACACGCCGCATCGCCCTGGAATTCGCGGCGACGCGCCCCTACATCCGCGTGCTGGACGAGATGACGCAGGGCAAGGGCGCGGCCGTGCGCACGGGCATGTTGGCCGCCGAGGGCGAGTATCTCTTCATGGCCGACGCTGACTTCTCCATGCCTGTGGAGGAGATCGCCAAGTTCCTGCCGCCGCAGCTGTAAGGGTATGATGTTGCGATCGGCAGCCGCGAAGCGCCAGGGGCGACACGCTACGACGAACCGGCCTATCGCCACCTCATGGGCCGGGTGTTCAACTTCTACGTCAAGGTACTGGCCATCCCCGGCTTCGAGGATACGCAGTGCGGCTTCAAGTGCTTTCGCCGCGAAGTCGCCCACGACATCCTGCCCCGACAGACCATCGACGGCTGGGCCTTCGACGTGGAACTGCTCTTCATCGCCCT
>MTKZ01034767.1_pt1 | contig 10226 bp, 9 predicted proteins | sample 1042781 | NCBI WGS metagenome assembly MTKZ01 (sample SAMN06212207, study PRJNA360539) | anaerobic digester metagenome | biome: Wastewater treatment plant; material: sludge; isolation source: anaerobic digester fed with sludge from wastewater treatment plant | place: Denmark: WWTP Viborg ...
GCTTTTTGCTCTTGAGAAATTCAATGTTATCCCCGACATCCTTGTTCTCGCCAAAGCACTTGGAGGAGGAATGCCACTGGGAGCATTCATAGCTTCACATGAAATAATGTCGGCCCTTACTGTAAATCCGGCGCTAGGCCATATCACAACCTTCGGCGGTCATCCTGTCTGTTGTGCAGCAGGACTGGCATCCCCCGAAGTTATCCTGGAAAATAACCTTCCCGGCCAGGTACCAGGCAAATCAGCGCTATTCAGAAAAGAACTTGTCCATCCCGCAATAACTGCAATCAGGGGCGACGGACTGCTTCTGGCGGTCGAAACTGCCAGTCCCGCCTATGTTCATTATGCAATTTCAAATGCCCCGGCTCACGGACTTATACTTGATTACTTCCTTTTTTGCGAAAACGCTTTCAGGATAGCTCCTCCACTTATAATCAGCGATGAAGAGATCATTCAGGCTTGTGAAAGGATAAAACACCTTCTGGATGAAGCCGTAATTAACTGTAAAGAAAAATGAAGCGGATAAGAGTATTGCTGATATTGATATTATTTTCGGGGATTATACCTGTGACAGGCCAGACAGGGATCGGGGATACACAGCTAACGCTTGAAGACCTTTATAAAAGGATCACTGAAACTAAAGATGAAAATGAAAAGATCAGGCTGAACGATTCAATAACCCTCTTTATCGGAAGCTATGCAGCCTCCGATTCCGTTTTTATTCACAGGTTTGAAAACCTGCGTTGGCTCGGACAGATAGTATCGCCTGATATGAAGCTGAAAATATTGACCTGGAACGTATTTATGCGGAACAGTCCGAACAGGTACTTCTGCTATTTTATCAGAAAGGGTGAGAAGAAGCAGAAGAATACTGTAAATTATCTGACCGGACAAAACCGTGAGGAACCCATAAGGACGGATATGACCTATAATGCAGACAACTGGTACGGAGCTCTTTATTATGCCATTCAGCCTTTCAGGAAAAACAGGCAGACACATTACATTCTCCTGGGACTCGATTACGGCAATATAAAATTATCCAGGAAGGTTATTGAGGTCCTGAACTTTACGCCCGACGGTGATATTCTTTTCGGTCTGGATTGTTTTGAAAAGGAAAATGAGACAGGATTGAGGTACGTTCTTGAATATTCTCCGGAAGGAATTGTTTCTCTCAGGATGGAGAATCCGAAAATGATCGTTTTCGACAGTCTGACAAAAGTTACAACCGGTCATGGCGACGGTTCGGAACTGTCGGGAGCAGGGATCACTTTTGATGCATATGTCTTTAAAAGAGGTTCCTGGAAATTCATTTCAGATGTAGACGTGAAGAATAAGAAGAAAGACTGATCATTTACTTAATAGTATGAGCCGGAAAAAAATCACACACCTGGTATGTTATGATGACCACCGGACATTTACCGAGGATGTGCGGAAAAGGTTCTCTGATGAGACCAAATACAGAATTGAATCATTTCATATCAGAGAAGAGTTTTTGAACCATTTCAGGAAAATAGCTGAAAATAAATCATGCAAGGTGGCTATAATAGTGGTGCCGGATTCTGCTGAACAGCAGGAATCCGTAATAAAGCTGCCACCGGAAGTAATAATATCTGATCCTGCCACCGGGATCATCCTCATCGTGCCTGCTGCAAGGATGGAAGAGGTCAGAAAAGCCGCCAAATTCAATATCGACGCCTATATCCCGAAGAATACGAACGCTATGCTCAGGATACACAATGAAGTTAAAAAGCTCATCAGCGAGTATAATATTAATGTATACAGGAAGCGCAGGAATATTTCACTGAGTATACTTCTTGCTTTCGCTGTTATCACCGTTCTGGCGGTTATCATTGCCTATTTCAGATTTCCCGGCTATTTCTGAAAAAACATCAGCTGCCGTTCCGGATACAAAAAATGACTAATTGTCAGTCAGGCCTTGTGGCACATTCTTTGAAAAGGAGGTGCGACAGATAATTGTTAACTTCTAAAATTACATACCATGCAAAAAGGAAAGATTGGTGTAACCACTGATAACATTTTCCCTATTATCAAAAAATTTCTCTATTCCGATCATGAAATATTCCTGAGGGAGCTTATCTCGAATGCCGTTGATGCCACACAGAAAATAAAGGCAATGGCATCAGCCGGTGATTATAAGGGAGAACTGGGTGATCTGACAATCCGGGTGTCGGTTGACAAGAAGAAGAAAACTATCAAGGTATCCGACTCTGGCGTGGGAATGACACAGGAGGAGCTTGATAAATACCTTAACCAGATAGCTTTTTCCAGTGCCAATGAATTCCTGGATAAATATAAGGACCAGGCAAATAACCTTATCGGCCATTTCGGACTGGGTTTCTATTCATCCTTCATGGTCTCCGATAAAGTAGAGGTTTTAAGCCGTTCGTGGCAGGACGGATCAAAAGCTGTCAGGTGGACATGTGACGGCAGTCCTGAATTTACTATTGAAGATGCAGAGAGAGAAGCGAGGGGGACGGATGTGATACTTCACATAGATAAGGAATCGAAAGATTTTCTGGAAGAAAGCAAAATTGAACAGCTACTTAAGAAATACTGTAAGTTTCTGCCTGTTGAGATCGCATTCGGCAAAGAACAGGAATGGAAGGATGGAAAATATGTCGACACCGGGAAAGATAAGATCATAAATAATACAAAACCTGCCTGGACCATCAATCCCGCCGATCTGAAGGAGGAAGATTATAAAAAATTCTACCGCGAACTCTATCCTGTAGGGGATGAGCCATTATTCAACATTCATCTGAATGTCGACTATCCTTTCAGGCTTACAGGTATACTTTATTTTCCGAGGATAAAGAATAATATTGAGATACAGAAGAATAAGATACAGCTTTACTGCAATCAGGTTTTTGTTACCGATTCGGTTGAGGGAATAGTACCGGAATTCCTTACACTTCTTCACGGAGTTCTCGATTCCCCGGATATCCCGCTGAATGTATCGAGGAGCTACCTTCAGAGCGATGCCAATGTAAAAAAGATATCGAGCCACATAACAAAGAAAGTTGCCGACAGACTCCAGGAGATATTTAAGAATAACAGACAGGAATTTGAAAAGAAATGGGACAGCCTGAAGCTTTTTATAGATTACGGAATGATAACAGAAGAGAAATTTTACGAGAAAGCATCAAAATTCGCCCTTCTGAAGAATACTGATGATAAATACTTCACCTTTGAAGAATATGAAAAACTTATAAAAGAGAACCAGACCGACAAGAATAAAACACTCATTTATCTTTATTCGACAAATAAGACAGATCAGTACACTTATATAGACAAAGCCAGGAACAAGGGCTATGATGTCCTGATAATGGACGGGCAGCTGGATGTTCACCTGATCAACCATCTTGAAACGAAGTTCAAGGATTCGAGGTTCGTGAGGGTCGATTCTGATGTGCCTGAAAAGCTGATACAGAAGAAGGATGCTGAGCAATCAAAGCTGAATGATGACCAGAAGGATGATCTGAGAGGGGTTTTCAATGTAAGGGTTAAAGATAAGGAGATGTATAATGTGGTCTTCGAGGTTCTTGATGAGAATGAATCACCGGTGCTTATTACTCAGTCAGAATTCATGAGGAGAATGAAGGATATGGCTCAGCTGGGGGGAGGAATGAATTTCTATGGCGACCTTCCCGACAGTTATAATCTTGTTGTAAATCCAAATCATCCTCTTATCGGTAAGATCTATGATGATCTCAGGGCAGATTCCGGTACAAAGCTCGATGAAAACGGAAAGGAGAGGAAGAGGCTGAAGGAAGAGGTCGATTTCATGGAGAAGGAACACAGCAAGAAGAAGGCTGATGAGATCAGTCAGCTTGAAAAAGATGATCTGGAGAAGCTGAGGAAGGAACTTGAAACAATTGAGAATTCAAGAAAAGAGATACTCGACACATTCGGCAGTAGTAACAAGATCGTCAAACAGCTTATCGATCTGGCCCTTCTGTCAAATAATATGCTGAGAGGGGAAGAACTGAGTACTTTCGTAAAGCGAAGCGTGGAGTTGCTGTAAAATAGGTCATGTTTTGTAAGCCGAAGCTAAAGCGAAGGCTTACGGCCATGCAGTCATGCAGTCTGAGCCCTGAGCCCTGAGCCCTGAGCTATATAATCCTCGCCACTTCTGCCTTTACGAAGTCAATCGCAACTCTTGTAGGTTCCCTGTCCAGCTCCATGACAGCCGCTAAAAGCTTTTGACTGAAATCCATGCCGGAGGCATTCTCCGGCATTTTTTCATACTCACTGTTGATGAGTTTGATTGTATTTGACCTGGCATTTCTTACGACTTCCCAGGCCTGCGGGCTCATATAGATCTGCTGTGACATATTGTGTTCGAATTCACTTCTGATACCAGAAAGCAAAGCGGAATGAAGCTGACTTGCTGAAATTCCGGGAGTACTTACTCTCACGAGCATCGATTCAAGGGATATACGTTCAAGGAAAAGGATTATCCTTTCATAGGCCTGTAGTTTTATCGGAACAACTGTACGACTGTTCTGAAGTATAAGCTCCTGCCTTCTCTTTTCCTGATCGTTCCTGAGGAGGTTGTTAATAAGCACCCACGCGGTTATTAAAACCAGTAAAGCGGGTAAAGTGATTTTCAGTATTTCAGACACTGTATCCATTGTCAATATGTTTGTCAATATTATACAAACTTAACTTATTTTGTTTTTAATTTTTACTATATATATTTGAACCCGCCATTAAATTTTCACTTATAGTAATTTATATGGAATATTTATCCGACCGAATCAAAGCCATGGCAGCCTCCGCCACTCTGGCAATGGCTCAGAAGAGCCGTGAACTGAAAGCAAAAGGTATCGATGTTATAAGCCTGAGTCTCGGGGAACCCGACTTCAATACCCCGGGATATATAAAGGAAGCAGCCAAAAAAGCCATTGATGATAATTATTCCAAATACCCTCCGGTACCTGGTTACAATGACCTCAGGGAAGCAATATGCCGGAAATTCAAATATGAAAATGGTATAAATTATACCGCTGACCAGATAATTGTCTCGGCAGGAGGGAAGCATTCCCTTATTAACGTAATTCTGGCCCTTATCAATCCGGGCGATGAAGTGATTATCCTTGCTCCTTACTGGGTCAGTTATTATGATCAGGTACTTCTGGCTGAAGGGAAACCGGTGATTGTTGGAGCATCACTCGAGAATGATTTTAAAGTTAAGCCGGATCAGCTGGAAGCTGCAATCACGCCCAGGACAAGAATGATAATCTTCAATTCACCCTCAAATCCAACGGGAATGGTTTATACTCGTGGGGAAATGGAAGCTATTGCCAGAGTTGTTCAGAAACACCAGGGTGTGTTTATTATGTCAGATGAGGTATATGAACATATCCTTTTTGAAGGGGAACATGTCAGCATGGCTTCATTCGATTTCATTTACGACAGGGTGATCACAGTTAATGCGGTTTCAAAAGCCTATGCCATGACAGGATGGAGAATAGGTTATATCGGAGCCCCGAAATGGATAGTAAGCGCCTGCGATAAACTCCAGGGACAATTCACCTCAGGGGTCAGTTCAATAGCCCAGAGAGCTGCACTTGCAGCCCTCAGCCAGAGCGATGACTCACGGCGGATGATGCGTGATGCTTTCCTGAGACGACGCGATCTGATATGCAATCTCCTTAAGGAAATAGAAGGCCTTAAAGTGAGGATTCCCCAGGGCGCTTTTTATGTCCTGCCGGATATAAGTTTTTACCTCGGAAAATCTGATGGCGAAAAAACAATAAAAACTTCCGACGATCTCGCACTTTGGCTGCTTGAAAAGGCACAGGTTGCAGTCGTGGGAGGAGATGCCTTCGGAGCCCCTGATTGTATAAGGATCTCCTATGCAAATTCTGATGACCTGCTTGCCGAAGCTGTTAAAAGAATTAAAGAAGCCCTGGCAAAACTAAGATAGCTTTTATTGCTCAATTCTCTTGTTAAATTGAAATACTTTTTGGTAAGTCAGTAAGCTTACCGCGTAGCGGTTATGATATTGTAGGAAGGATTCTATTAGAATAATATTTCCGCGTAGCGGATATGGTATTTATCTCCATAACCTCTACGAGGTATTAAAACATTCGATAGAACCTTTACCTACAATACCATATGCCCTACAGGCAAAAAGAATAAGATTGATTGTTGCTGATATTTCAAAGTCAAATATGTTATATATTATTGATATTATGTTAATTGACTTGATCATAACTGTGCTTAATAAATCAAAATATAACCATTATACGTATTATCTTGCTGGAAGTATTTTCAGCAAACAAACTTTTTGATATTGTTTAGTCAAAATTGCCTTTTTTGTTTTGGTTAAATATGGCAGGAATTGCTATCTTTATTTTTTAACAAAATTTATGTTTTATATCGCTAATTAAATCAAAACGAAAATGATCCTACTTGTAATACTCGGATTAATTGTCCTTATTGCTCTCTGGGCTGTTTCACTTTATAACAGGCTGATCCGTCTGAGAAACAGCAGGGAACAGGCTTTTGCGGATGTTGATGTACAGCTAAAGCAGCGGCATGACATGATCCCGCAACTGGTTGAAGCTGTCAGAGGTTATATGCAGCACGAACGTGGGGTTCTGACTGAGTTAACCGAAGCCCGTGCAAATGCAATGCAGGCAAAGACAATAAATGAAAAGATCTCTGCGGAACAAAGATTGTCTACAGCCCTCGACGGACTGAAAGTTGCCGTGGAAGCATACCCAGATCTGAAGGCAAGTCAGAATTTCCTTGACCTGCAGAACGAAATAGCCGATATTGAAAACAAAATTGCCGCAGCAAGACGTTTCTTCAATTCGGCAACAAAAGAGCTTAATACAGCTATTGAAATATTTCCATCCAATCTTGTTGCAACTCTGTTCAATTTCAAGAGAGAGCCTATGTTCGACCTTGGAGAACAACGTACAACTGTTGAAGAACCACCTAAGATCCAGTTCTGAACATTCACATGAAGTATTTCGGGTTACAAAGCCATATCAGAAAGAACAACAGGAATTCTGTGATAATTCTGATCCTGTTCCCTGTTGTATTTTTTGCCCTGACCTGGCTTTTTTTCCTTCTTACATCATTGGGGGAATCAAAGTATTTTATGTCAGAACAGGAACAGTACAACCTCATTTCTGTAATCAATTCGAAGTTCTTCAATACTATACCATGGATCACCATTGGGGTGCTGATATGGTTTCTGATTGCATGGTTTTCACATACTGCAATGATAAACAATGCAACAGGTTCCAAACCCCTTGAACGAAAGGAGAACAAGCGTATTTATAACCTGGTTGAGAATCTCTGTATCTCGGCTGGTATGCCTATGCCGAAAGTGAATGTTATTGACGATGATTCACTCAACGCTTTTGCCAGTGGTATAAACCGGAACACATACACTGTGTCGCTTTCAAGGGGCATAATTAACAAGCTTAATGATCAGGAACTTGAGTCGGTGATCGCCCACGAGCTTACACATATCCGTAACCGGGATGTAAGACTGCTCATAATTTCAATAATCTTTGTGGGGATATTTGCTTTCATATCTGAGACGATGTTCAGGTCGATGAGGTTTGGAAGTGCTTCCAGGGGCAAAAAAGACGGTAGTGGTGCAGCGATGGTCATTGCTCTCATCCTGGCCACTATAGGTTATATAATTGCATCGCTATTCAGGTTTGCACTTTCGAGGAAGCGTGAATATCTTGCAGATGCGGGGGCGGCTGAGCTTACAAGAAATCCGTTATCCCTGGCATCAGCTTTGAGGAAAATTTCAGGTGATCCTACTATCGAAGCGGTAAAAAGGAATGATGTTGCCCAGATGTTCATCGAAAATCCTCAAAAGGAATTGAAAAATTCATCGGTATCTTTCACAACGCTTTTTGCTACCCATCCGCCGATAGAGAAGAGAATAGAAATACTGGAGAATTTTTAGGGAAGGCGCAGAGGCTCAGCGGCATATCCGTCAACCTAAGAAATCCAATAATAATGAAAACTACTGTAATTACCTGGATTGCAGCTAAATAACTTTCCCCTCCTTAAAAAAAAGGAGGGGAAACTTAAATACCCAAATCCTCTTAGGTTGACGGCTACGGGGCACAGGGGAGAATACATGACATCACCCCTTCTTTTTTCCGAATAATCTCTTTTCCTCCCCTTTTAACAGGCGCTGGATATTCTTCCTGTGAGTTACCAGCAAAGCAACAGCAACCACTACTGAAAATATCCTGAAAAAAACGGAGGGTGTTTTGAAGAAGGTAAGTAAAAATATGGGAAACGCTATTCCGGCAGCCATTGATCCTATTGATACTATTCCGGTTGACAGGAAGAAGACCAGGAAGACGCCCAGGCATAAGAGTGTTACCGGAGGATGGATAGCCAGGAGGATGCCGAACATGGCAGCAACTCCTTTTCCTCCCCTGAATCCTGCAAAAACAGGGAAAATATGACCTGTTATAGCCATTAAACCTGTAAAGATCTGAAGATTGACAAGCATGGCACTGTCTTGAGGAGCCAGGTTAAACAGCCGGGGAAGCATTGCTGCCAGAAATCCCTTGGCCATATCAAATAACAATACCGGGATCCCGGTTTTCCAGCCGAGAACCCGTATTACATTTGTTGCACCCGCATTTCCGCTGCCGTGTTCCCTGACATCGATACCGTGAAAAAGCCTTCCTACCCATACTGCAGACGGGATTGACCCAAGTAAATACGCTGTCAGGCCGGCAGCGATTATATAGATTGTTGTCATTTCAGGATATTTACCTGTTCAACCTTGCCTTCAGAGCTTCAAACTGATGTTTAAGTTCTTCAGGCAGACGGTCGCCGAATGTAGCATAATGCGTCGTTATTAATTCAGTTTCAGTCAGCCATTCGTTTTTATCAGTTTTGAGGATCTCAGGCATATCTTTTTCAATTTCGTTCAGTCCGCTTGTATCAATACTTCCGGGTTTTGGAACCAGTCCGACCGGTGTCTCAGTGGCGTTGTCGGCTCCCTCAATACGTTCGAATATCCATTTAAGTGCCCTGATGTTATCACCATATCCCGGCCACAGGAACTTACCCTGTGAACTTTTCCTGAACCAGTTGACGTTAAATATTTTCGGCAGTTTGTTTTTGTCAGGAGCGTTCTTTCCGATCCTGATCCAGTGTGAGAAATAGTCTCCCATATGATATCCGCAGAACGGAAGCATTGCAAAAGGATCACGGCGGACACCGGCTTTCAGTCCTATTGCTGCTGCAGTTACTTCGGAACCGGCTATTGATCCTGCAAAAACACCATGATTCCAGTCGAAGGACTGGTAAACCAGCGGTAATGTATCGGGGCGACGACCTCCGAAAAGGATTGCCGAGATCGGAACTCCGGCAGGATTTTCCCAGTCGCTGTCAATAACAGGGCATTGGCCGGCCGGAGCTGTAAACCGTGCATTCGGATGAGCTGCCGGCTTGCCGTTCGCAGGATCATATTTCTCATCTGTCCATGTAATTGTATTTTCCGGTATGTCGTGGCCGATACCTTCCCACCATATATCACCATCGGGGGTAAGGGCAGTGTTTGTGAAAATTGTATTTGCCCGGCATGAAAGCATGGCATTGGGATTCGTCTTCATTGATGTGTATGGAGCCACTCCGAAAAAGCCATACTCGGGATTGATCGCATATAAGCGGCCGTCTTTCCCGAATTTCATCCAGGCAATATCATCTCCGACACATTCAACTTTCCATCCGGGGATTGTCGGGATCAGCATAGCAAGGTTCGTTTTACCGCACGCACTCGGGAATGCTGCCGCAAAATATTTCTTGATTCCGGCAGGATTTGTAATACCCATTATGAGCATATGTTCGGCCAGCCAACCTTCCCTGCGTGCCATATTGGAAGCAATCCTCAGGGCAAAGCATTTCTTCCCCAGAAGCGCATTTCCACCATAACCGCTTCCATACGACCATATCTCATTGGTCTCGGGGAAGTGAGTGATAAATTTCTGTTCTATAGGAGCACATGGCCATTTTTTATCTTTTTCTCCAGGCTTAAGAGGCGCCCCGACCGAATGTATACAGGGAACAAAATCTTTATCCCCGAGAACATCCAGGACAGCTTTCCCCATCCTTGTCATGATCCTCATATTAACTACAACATAGGGGGAATCGGTGATCTCGACACCTATGTGAGCTATTTCTGAACCAAGCGGGCCCAT
>MTKZ01003918.1_pt1 | contig 10218 bp, 9 predicted proteins | sample 1042781 | NCBI WGS metagenome assembly MTKZ01 (sample SAMN06212207, study PRJNA360539) | anaerobic digester metagenome | biome: Wastewater treatment plant; material: sludge; isolation source: anaerobic digester fed with sludge from wastewater treatment plant | place: Denmark: WWTP Viborg ...
CTGGCTGGTGGTGACAATGCCCAGGCACTCCTTGAGCAGACAATCCCTGGCCACCAGCACCGACCCTTTCTTCTCTCCTGCCATCCTCTTTACCGCCGTGAGCACTGTGTCTTCCGGACGGACCATGGCAATAGGATAGCTCATCAGATCACGAACTCTCATCAAGGATCACATTCTCCAGGGATCATACCACTGCTCTCAGTTATGTCCAGATAAGCATATACCTGCAAGCATATGAATATTCAGGTCCTTGGCCTGGCTTATCTGGGCAAGGCAGGGATCGGGGAAGGCTGGGAGTATCCTTCTGCTTGGGAAGGTCTGCCTTGTTTAGCCTGTTGCTGATGCCTTTCCCCATCGCCAATCTCCTGGGAAGCCTGGCAGTGTTCTACGATCTTCTTAAGGATAATGGTTCCGTCTCCCAGATGATCCACGGCGATCAGATCTCCTGGCATGAGGTGCAGGCCATATCTAATGGCAAGAGGAAGCTGAATCCTGCCGTTATCATCAATATTGGTAATCAATTCATCCACCAAATGCATTCCTTGATCCCGGTTTATAAAAGGCTTATTTTGAGATGAGGTTCATATGAAATCCGTTTAGCAGCTAAATAGAGGCTGAGATGAAACGCCTGACCGAAACTCCTCCAACAAAAAAGCTCAAGCCAAGCTGACTTCGCCCCTAAAGCCTGCCGGATGCAGCCGTCTCTGAAATGCCCTCGCTTCAGCAGTCTATGCCGCTGCAGCCGGAGTGCTTCTTCTCTTCCTTGGGGCTTTCATGGAACTTGATCATCTTTTCCACCTCGAACTGGCCGGAGAAGGACTCATGGAGCTTGACGTCCTTGCTGAACATCTTATGCATTCTGGCATCGGTTTGCCAGGTTCCGTTAAACGTATTTCTGGTCTGCATAGCCACGGTGTGTACCGGGCTGGCTTGGAGCATCTCTTCAATCTTCTTGGCATCGGTCATGTAGGAGGCGGGATTGGTGGAGGCGAAGTAACTGCTGCCTTCCCTCTCCATCTCCGTGACGGAAAAGGTCTCCGCTATCTCCGCACCTATGCCGCCCCAGAAGGCCTTGGAGTGGATATATTTCATGCCCACCATGGGAGTCTTGCCGGAGAAGGCCAGCTTGCTGCTCTCATAGAGGTTCAAGGGCACAGATGAGCCTTTCTCCATACCGGGAAGCTTGGCTGCCCTCTGAGCTTCCACTGTACCGGAGTCAAGTTCCAGATCTCCTTCGCCGTACATGAAGTCAAAGTACTCTAGGGCCAGCTCTTTATCCTTCACCGAGACGCCCACCTCAAAGGTGCCCGTCCCCACAACCTTTAGCTTGTTGCAGAAGTCGCCATCCTGCATCGGCTCGGTAAGGGCCGGCGTGCCGGAAGACAGCTCGGCCCAGAGCAGAGTCAGGAGCAACAAGGCAATTGCAATGCCCTTCGTCTTTCTTCCCCTTTGCAGGTTTCTATTTATCTCTTCTAGCTAAAAAAGTTATTGTGGGCGGATCTTAGTCAAGCGGCAAAAGCTTCATCTCATCCCAGGCCATCCCAAACCTTGCATGTGCCGGGATCTTGCCGTGGTCATGGATGTAGCGGGAACCATATTAAAGATGTACCGCGTGGCCAAAGACATTGAAAGCGGGGCCATAATAGAAGGGGTGATCACCTGGAAGCTGATAATAAAGAATAAGGGCAGGGCTCTGGTGGTACCACAGATGGATCCAGAGGTCATTTCTTCCTTTCCCGCTGAGGATCGCCTGGGAAAAGTGATTGCCGGTCGCGAGGATATGCTGGCTATAAGCTGTTCCAGCAGCCCCGTCTCCAGAGAGGAGGCCATTGATATCATCCTTTGCAGCCAGGCGCGCATTGGCGATCTCAGGGATGTGCATGCAAAGGTAAAGGCCAGGTGCCCAGGCAATTACCATACCGCAGGAATGATCATCGATGTCCTGCGTCGTGAGGTCATATATGCCATAAGCACGGGAGGCGTCCCCTTTCCAGGAATGAATAAGGTAATCTGTGATTTGAATGACATGGGAGCAGATATATTCGTAGCCTCGGGAGACAGTATGAGAAGCCTCTCCGGTCTCCAGGATCTGGGCATAAGCCTCTGTCAAATATATCCTGTCTCCAGCCCCATCAAGAAGAAAGAGATCGTTGAGGATCTCAAGAAGAGATACAGTCGGGTCATAATGGTAGGCGACGGCCTTAACGACATTTACGCTCTGCAATCTGCAGACCTGGGGGTATTGACCGTCCAACAGGATACCCATCCGGCAAAAGAATTGCTTTCGTCTGCCGATGAAATAATTAAAGATATAAGGGAATTGCCCGCTGTGGTGAGAAGGAATAGTTAAAATATTTATATGTTTCAATAATATGAAACCGGTATGCTCAGGGTCTTTGATATTTTAGCAGCTCCTTCCAGGGATGGATGCAGTTACGATCTCTGATCGCTAAGACAATTTTAGGAAAAGTATAAATACTTAGATCCGCAACTTGTATTTGATAACCTTCTAAATTTGATTTGGAATATGTCATAATGAAACTTGTCAGAGGTAGCTAGGAAATGTTCGAAGAGATATTGGAGATATACAGAGCCAAAGTTGAAGAGATTGAAAAGGAGAAAAAAGAAGCACAATCCATGATCTTGCTGGTTTCAGCCATGGAAAAGATCTCCCAGGAGATGGACTCCAAACAGAGCGAAATAGATCTGATTGGCAGGCTCATCGATCAAGTTGATCGTCTGTCAAAAGAGGTATCCGACCTCAAGAGCCAGTTCAAGGCCAGAAAAGGGCGGGCTATGCCGGTGGAAGAAGCCAGCTCTGCCAGCTCCGGAGAGAGAACTGCATTGGACAAACATGCTCGATCGCTCATCGATATAATGATGGAGAGACCGGGAATATTTACCACCAATGAGCTGGTGGATATGCTGGGTTTGAATAAAACCACAGTCATAAATGTCATGAAAAGGGCTTATGAGCTCGATCCAATACACGTCAAGATGAGCCAGGGAAAGAGGCGCAAGCTCTACCTATCCTATGTGTCTGACGATGAGGGGCTGAAATCGGAAGTGTCAGCCAGCTCAGAGGAAGCAGATCCGATGAAGATGGAGCTCATGGCTATGACCTAGACGGTCCTCGCAGCAAAGGACATTTGCCGTCCATTGCCCAGGTGAGGGATTGGGGTATTCGTCTCTCATCTGAAGCGGCCCCGAACATGTGCCCAAGGCAGGCATTGGACATAAAATTTGTTTTTCCTCTCCGATGCAAGTTATCCTCCTTAAGATAACCGATTTTCGCGATGGGCACCTGATGCGTCCGCAAGATTAAGAAATTTTTGTGACTTTCAAAGCAGTGAAAATAGGGCTGCATTTAATCTGCATGGATTTTAGGGCAATTCAGTTTTCTGGACCGATTTGAGGGACCGATTTTATGCGAGCTGCTCAAGACGGCAGCTCCATATTGAATCTTCTCTAGTGCGAAAAAAAGCAATTGGGCCTTCATCCGGCCCTCATCGCCTCCTTTCCCGCTGCCAGAGCTTCCTCCAGCTTCGCCACGTCCGGCCCTCCCCCCTGAGCCAGCTCCGCCTTGCCTCCTCCTCCTCCGCCCAGTGATTTGGCTGCAGCCTTGATGATCGCCCCGGCCTTTAGGCCTCTGGCCAGGCCGGACTTTCCCACGGCAGCTACCAGCTTTCCCGTCTCGCTGCCCAATAGAACAACGCAGTCCTGTTCCGCCAGCAGCGCTGCCGCTTTGAGAAGCTCGTCCATATCCGCCCCGCCCATTCTCTGCACCACAATCTTCAGGCCGTCGGTCTCCTCTGCCTCTGCGGCAAGGCCCCGCAGCCTGGCTCTGGCCAGGTCCTCCTTGAGCCTCTCGATCTCCTTGGCCTGCCCCTTCCATTCCTCGAAGAAGCGCTCCGCAGTTTTGGGAAGCTGCTCCGCCGGGACGCGCAAAGTTCCCGCGGCCTGAGCTAATAGGTCGTCCCGATCTTGAGAGGCCCGCACCGCCGCCTCTCCGGCGGCAAACTCGATCCTCTCTACTCCGTCCTGAATCCTCTCCGTGCGCAGGATCTTGATCGCCCCGATCATTCCGGTGTTGGTGACATGGGTTCCGGCGCAGGCCTCGATGTCTGTCCCCACCCGGACCACCCGAATACGATTCCCTGGTGGCACCCCCCCCTGGTACAGCTCGAATCCAAAGAGCTTCTCTGCCTCCTCGCGGGGAAGAAATTGGGTGTCCACGGCAGTCAGCTCCATAACCCGGCGGTTGGATTCCAGCTCAATGGCCTTCAGCTCTGCCTCAGTGATGCGCTTGTAATGGGATATGTCCAGCCGGGCCCTCTCCTCGCTCTTCTGGGCACCCGCCTGCCAGACGTGCCTGCCCAGCACCCTTTTCGCCGAATCATGCACCAGATGGGTGGCGGTATGATGCCTGGCGTGGGCCAGGCGGCGGCGCATGTCCACCTTTCCCTTAATCCTATCGCCCTTCTCCAACCCTGGGCTGGCCAGCTTGTGCAGGACGGCATCCCCGGATTTCTGCACATCCACCACTGCGAACTCCTGTCCCGCCAGCTCCAGTGTGCCGTGATCCGCCGGCTGGCCTCCTCCTTCGGGGTAGAGCAGAGTCCTGTCCAGCACCGCCCAGCCCTCCGGAGTGACATTCAGCACCTTAGCCTCAAATTCCTGATCAAAGGGATGCTCGTAGAAGAGCAGCTCCGTCTTTCCCGGCACTAAGACCTTGGCCTCCTCCTCTGCCTCGGCCTTGATCCGCTTCTTAGCGACGAGGCTGTAGAAGTTATCCGGCAGCTCTACTGTCGCCCCCATCTCCTCCGCCGAGGCCCTGGCGATCTCCGGGGGAATTCCATGGGTGTCATATAGGGCGATCATCTCCGCCAGCGGTACCGCCTGCCCTAATTTCTTGAAGTGCTCGGCGCTTTTTTTGACCAGCCGCTTGCCCTTCTCCAAGGTTTCGGCATACTTCTGCTCCTCCTGGGTCAGGATCTCTTTGACGGTGACAAATCTCTCCTGCCAGTCAGGATAATCCAGTCGTGAGAAATGCATCTCCACCAGCTCCGAAAGAGGCAGATCGAGGCCCAGCTCCCTCATCAGCCTTAGAGCCCGGCGAATGACCAGGCGGGCCAGGTAGCCGGACTTGACATTGGAGGGAATGATTCCGTCTCCCAGCATATAAGCCAGGCATCGGGTGTGATCCACCACGGCATAGACCCTCTCCATGGGCTCTATGGTTTTCTCCAGCTTCTCCGGACTGATGCCGATGCTCCCCGCAATCATGCCCCGCAGGTCCTTCATGCTGTACTCATCCAGGTCCACCATTCCCGCCAGGCGGGCGTTCTGGGCAAAGATCTCAGCATACTCCGGGTCGGTTAGGTCGTGTTCCACGCCGGCCAGATCGGCCACCTTTCTCACCAGATGGGGGAATATGGCATCGTAAATGGTGGGCGAACCTGTGGAAGCCCAGACAAACCTTTCGAGGCCGTATCCGGTGTCCACGATGTAGTTGTTCATCTTCTCATAGAACTCATCCTTGATCTGGATGGAGCCGCCTGGAGCGGCTTTTAGGTCCATGAATACCAATGTGGCCAGCTCCAGGCCCCCCACCATGACCTCCACGCTGGGCCCGGCATTTCCTCCCCCGGCCCAGGGGTTCTCCTTATAGGTCACCGCCAATGGGTCCATGCCCAGGCCGACCAGAAGCTCATCGCATAACCGGACCGTCCGGTCCTTCCAGTAGATCTCCCTCTCCCGGGTGTTGAAGACATGATGGGCCATCATCTCGAAGGTGGTCAGATGCCTCCCGCTGCGGCCTACGGAATCCAGGTCATCCAGACGGATGCAGGGCTGGCTGATGGTGAGGGGATTGGCGGGAGGAGGAACCTGCCCTGAGGTGACAAAGGGCTGAAAATCGGCGATGGAGGCGATGGTGAGATAGATATCATCCCGCCAGCGGGCCACCACCGGATATCTCTTTATGCGAGAGTGTCCGCGAGACTGAAAGAAGCTCAGATAGTGCTCGCGCATTTCATCCAATGTGTGCTCGCACTTGAATATGGGAGAGCCTATGAAGGTATAGGGATCGCAGGGAGGGTCCCCGCAGGTCTTCCTCTGGCCGTCTCTGGTCCAGAAGAATTTGCCGCATTTCTCGCACTTCTTGCGCTGGAATCCCTCATCCACGAAGAAGTCCAATCTATACTCATCCTCGGAGAACATAGTACATCAGCTTGTGAGGGGGAGTGATGAGACAGGATTGCTAAAAGGCTTTCCAAAGGCAAGAGGAAAAAGAGATCCTGATCTATAAGAGAATTAAAAGAGATGGAAAAAGGAGATGGCAGGCGCTTCCCATCCCCACCTTTTCCCAAAAACGCTGCGGCTAATTGACCCTCAATACCTTGAGCAGGGATACCACAGGAACTCCGGCGATCTCATCGGTTCCCTTCTTGTCGATCAGCACGGCGATGGCATTTATCTGGGCCCCATGCTCATCCAGATACTCCACTGCCTCCTCCAGGGTCTTTCCCGATGTCACCACATCATCGACGATGATGCACTCCTTGTCCATAACCGCAGAGAAGTTGGCGCTCAGATTGCCCTTGGCCTTACCGCTCTCCTGGGTCAGCATCTGCTTGCTGGGAGTGTAGACGGCGAGGTCTGCCGCCAGGCTGTTGGCCACCATGCTGGCCAGAGGCAGGCCGGAAAGAGCAATGCCCACAACCACATCCACGCCGCAGTCCTTCTCGTCCAGAGTATCATAAATGATGTCTGAGAGAGCTTCGGAGACGTGGCTGAGCCGGAAGGCGCTCTTGCCGATCATGGACCAGTCCACGGAGATATCCTTGGGGCCAGGAGATGTCCCCGCCTTCTCCGCATGAGTCAGCAGCCAGGTTACAGTCTCGCTGGATATATTCAGCTCTTCGGAGATCTGGCCTTCTACCAGGCCTTCCGCCTTCAGTTCCGATGCCTTCTTCATCAAAGTCTCAATATTCTTCATTTATTTGCACCTCTTCATTTTGGGGGCAGGAGTTCCGCAATCAGGACAGGCTTCACCATCAAACCTGCTGCCGCAGCCCCTGCATCTCTGGATATGCTTTCTTATTCGCTTTATCCTGGGCTGGCCTATGGGCTCGACCTTCAAGCCGAGGTGAAGAGCGACATTTTGCAGGGCATAATCGTCGGTAGCCAGAATGCCCCGGCACTCCAGGGCTTTGGCCAGGACATCCACATCGGCAGTAGAGAGCGATCGGATGTCGCCAGTCTCTCGCGCCCCCTTTTCCGCCGCCTTTCGTGCCTGGGGAGAGGGGCTTTCCACCCTGACCTCGAAGATGTCAAGCAGGGATTTAGTCCGGATGTCCTTGAGCTCCGCTTGCACCGCCGGGACGGTGATCAGCTGTCCAGCGGGCCTCTTGCCCCAGATGAACACCGAAGCATCGGCTACGACATACACATGCAAAGGCTCTTCTAAGTTATAGTACTTGGACTTTTCCCGGACCAAAACGCTATTATCATATAATGAAATCCTGAGGAGGGATGGCCAAGAAAGACAAGAAAGCCGGCAATAAGCCGGGCCAGCAGCTTGCTCCTGCCGAGAGCAATAGAGCGGCTGTGGAGCAGACAGCCAAGCAGCCGCCCAAATCCAAGCCCACCAGTGCATCCGAGCGCAGAAAGAATCGAGTTGACGGCATAATCAAGACGGTTTATCCTTCCGTCCTGGGTACAGCGGCAGGCTTTGCCTGCTACCATNNATATCCCTGGCATTTCGTGATGCTATCTATTATCCTGGTCACATTTCTGATTCAAAAGCATACCTATAATTTCCTTAATATAGATGCAGACAGCTTCAAGACCAAAGACTGGTTTTATGTGGAGTTCATGGTAGTCGACCTCTGGCTGGTCACCTGGACCCTACTGCTGAACTGAGGGTGGCAGAATGAGGATTGCCATCATCAACCGCGACCGTTGCCAGCCCCGCAAATGCTCCAAAGAGTGCGAGTACTTCTGCCCGCCCGTGCGCACGGGAGACGAGACCATAGTCTTTGATGACGGCAAGCCCCTGATCACCGAGAACCTCTGCGTGGGCTGCGGCATATGCGTGCGCAAATGCCCCTTTAAGGCCATCAACATCACCAATCTGCCGGAGGAGATGGAGGACCCGGTGCATAGGTATGGTCCGAACGGCTTCGCCCTCTACGGCCTGCCCGTGCCTGTAAACGGGCGAGTCACCGGCCTACTGGGCCCCAACGGCATAGGCAAGAGCACTGCCGTATCCATACTCTCCGGAGTTCTCCGGCCCAACCTGGGAAAGGATGCCTCCTGGGATGATGTCTTTCAGAGGTTTTCCGGCAGCGCCCTGGGAGACTATCTCAAGAAGGTGGCGGATAAAGGGGTCCGGACCTCTTACAAGCCCCAGTATGTGGACCGCATCCCCAAGAGCTACTCGGGAAAAGTGAATGGGCTCCTAGAGAAGACGGACGAGCGTGGGGCTTTATCCCATCTGGTGGCCAGGCTCTCTCTGGAGGGGCTGCTGGAGCGGGAGATATCCAGCCTCTCCGGAGGAGAGCTGCAGAGGGTGGCCATAGCCGCTGCGGCAGCACGCGATGCCAGCTTCTATTTCTTTGATGAGATCAGCCCTTACCTGGACATCTACCAGCGCATCAATGTGGCCCGCATCCTGCAAGACCTGGCTAAGGATCGTGCGGTGATGGTGGTGGAGCATGACCTGGCTCTGCTCGACCTCCTGGCGGAGAATGTTCATCTCATCTACGGCGTGCCTGGGGCTTATGGCGTCATCACCCGACCCAAAGGGGTGAGGGTGGGGATAAACCAGTACCTGCACGGCAACCTGCCCGAGGAGAATGTGCGCTTCCGGGATACCTCCATCAACTTTGAGGTGCATGCCCCGAGGCTGGAAAAGGAGATACCATCCCTGATAGCCTATGATGCCTTTGCTGTCCAGTACTCTTCTTTCACCCTCCGGGCCGAGCCAGGCATCATCCGCCGGGGCGAGGTGGTGGGCATTCTGGGCCCGAACGGCATAGGCAAGAGCACATACATCAAAATCCTGGCAGGAGTGGAAAAGCCCACGGTAGGCAGCTTCGAGAGCCAGCTAAAAGTGTCCTACAAGCCCCAGTACCTCAAGGCCGATTCCGATGTCACAGTGCAGGGACTGCTGCGGGGCGTAACCCACGACTTCGACAGCAGTTACTACCAGACGGAGATATTGCGGCCTATGGGACTGGAGATGCTCATGGACCAGGCCTTGACTGAGCTGTCCGGGGGGGAGCTACAGAGGGTGGCCATCACTGCCTGTCTCAGCCGTCCGGCAGATATCTATCTCCTGGACGAGCCCTCTGCTCACTTGGATGTGGAACAGAGAATGATGGCGGCCAAGGTTATGAGGCGCTTTGCCGAGTCCTCGGAAAAGACTGTGCTGGTTGTGGACCATGACATTTACCTTATCGATCTTTTAGCGGAACGAGTGATGGTCTTTGAGGGCCAGCCGGGATTGCTTGGCATCGCCCACAGACCCCTGGAGATGAGAGAGGGAATGAACTCCTTTTTAAAGGCGATCAATATCACCTTCCGTCGCGATGAGGAGACAAAGCGCCCCCGGGTTAATAAGCCGGACTCCCGCCTGGACCGAAGCCAAAAGGAGCAGGGTGAGTACTACTATCCGGTGGAAGAGAGCTAAAAAAAAGTGCAGATTACAGGCAACAATCTGCACATTCGCCACTTGTAGCCATATGACTTGGAATCGACCTGAGGCGAAGCTGTCCCATCGATATTAAGGAGCAGAAAAGTGGTATTAAGAATATTCATTCTCCCGGCACCATTAAGCTTGGTTCCATCTCCTTGCCTGATTTGTTGACTCTCCTTGGCTGGCCCGCTAGTACTGGAAATAGTATCTGAAGCGGTTGCATTGTTATTTAATTTTAATAAGTTGATAAAATAACTTTCTTAGAGTCCTGATCCACTAAACGCATATAAAAAACCATCCATGAATCCTTGAATCGCACCCGAAACATGAAAGCATTATAGACGCATAGAATTCCTCGGCATGGGCAGTGCAGGCCGAGATTTTTTTTGGGACGATCGATCCCGATAAAAAACTGGCCGACATTTCATGTGCACCCGACTGCGTCTCTAGAACGCGAATGGTAATTCACTTAACATAATCGATCTGCCCATGCCAGGAACAGTGAATACAATGGA
>MTKZ01005824.1_pt1 | contig 10212 bp, 9 predicted proteins | sample 1042781 | NCBI WGS metagenome assembly MTKZ01 (sample SAMN06212207, study PRJNA360539) | anaerobic digester metagenome | biome: Wastewater treatment plant; material: sludge; isolation source: anaerobic digester fed with sludge from wastewater treatment plant | place: Denmark: WWTP Viborg ...
GCCAGCCGAGATCGTTGATGTACTCGTAGGCGACGGGCTTGCCCCAGTCGGTGAGCTCGACCTCGTACAGGTACGGCTCGGCCGAGCCGAAGCCCTGCTGTGCCGCCTTGCCCTCATCGGCGATGAACAGCGCCGGGTCGCCGGTGTACGAACCGTCGACCTGGTCGGGGCTGAGGATGCCGGTGGTGGTGAGGTAGTCCATGTACGCCGCGCCACCGAAGTAGCGAACCGTGGCACCAGCGGTGCCGAGATCGGCCACGCCAGTGACGTCGGGGTAGGTGGCCGGATCCCACATGATCATCTGCGGGTTCTTCTCGAAGCCGGACATGACGGCGACGGTGGGGTACTCGGTGCCCGAGAACTGGATGGCCTCGTCGGTGTACACGAAGCCGAGCAGGATGTCCTCGTCGTTGTACAGCAGCTGGGAGACCGGGCTGAACTGCTGCGGCACACCGCCGGAGCGCACCTGGATGTCGACACCCATGTCGGCACCGGTGCTGTCGAGCAGCGGGCCGGTGACGTAGGCCAAGTCGGCGTCCATCTCGTAGCCGTCGCCGACCAGGTTGTACAGGAAGCCGTGCTCGGCCTCGGGCATCCAGTCGGTTTGGATGATCACGGTCTCGGGGCAGATGCCTGCGAGTGCACCGCCGGCCTCCCCGCCGGTGGTGTCGGGCGCCGAGGTCTCCTCGGTGGCGGTGGTGGTGTCGGTGGCCGCGGTCGTCTCGGTGACGGCTGCGGTGGTCTCGACTGCTGCGCTGGTGGACTCGGTGGTCTCGTCGTCGCCGCAGGCCGCGAGTGCGACGAGGGAGACGAGCGAGATGGCCAGCAGGTTGCGGCTTCGTCGCTGTTGCATTAATGGCTCCTTGGTGTTGTTGGGTTCACGCTGCTCGGGAGATTGCGGGCAATCTCGTGTGGGTAAGGACATCTTGGTGAGGACGGCTGGTCAGCTGCCTCGGCGAGTGGATTCGTGCCAATGCCCGACGACGAGCTTGGCGAGCCTGCTGAAGACGAAGAAGACGGTGATGCCGAGGAGCGCAGCGATGATGAGCCCGCCGAACATGGCGGGGTAGCGCAGCTTCTGGCGGAACTGCTCCATCACGATGCCGATGCCGGGTTTCTGACCCTGCCGGAAGAACTGCTCGCCGACGATGGCGCCGATGACGGCGAGGCCGGCCGAGATGCGAAAGCCGGTGAAGATGGCGGGCATCGCGGCCGGGAACTGCAGCTTGAACAAGCGGGTGAAGCTGCCGGCGTTGCGCAGGGTGAACAGGTCGTGCTGCGCCGCATCCACCGAGGTGAGCCCGAACAGCGTGTTGGTGACGATGGGAAAGATGGAGATCATCACGCACACGTAGATGCGTGACTCCATGCCGCCGCCGAAGATGGAGTAGATGATGGGCACGATGGCCAGTACGGGGGTTGCCTGCAGTGCCACCAGGTAGGGGTAGATCGATCGCTCGAGCCACACGGCCCGTGCCATGAGCACGGCCAGCGACATGCCGATCACGATGGTGATGCCGAGACCGACGAACGCGGCGTAGCTGGTCCAGCCGAGGCCTTCCAGCAACTGGCCGCGCACGCGCTTGTCGAGGAACGCCTGGTCGATGACGGTGACCGGCGAGGGCAACAGGCTGGGCTTCTTGTCGAGGAAGCGGCGCATGCCATCGCGGTGCATGTACTCCCAGAACCCGATGAACAGCACGAACACCACGACCGGGCCGATGATGGTGCTCCACTCGCGAGGAGGCTTGATGACCGGGGGTGCATCGAAGTCGACGTGCACCGGCGGCTCGTGCGCATCGTGCGACAGCACTTCGGCCTCGGTGATGGCCAGGACGTGCTCGGTTTCGGGGCTCATGCGTGGGCCCCGCGCAGGGTGTGCGAGATCTGCCCCGCCAAGCGTGCGAACTCCGGGTGGAAGCGCAGGTCGGGCAGGCGCGGGTACTCGAACGGGATGGGGTAGTCGGCCACGATGCGGCCTGGCCGGGCGCTCATCACCAGCACCCGCGTGGAGAGGAACACTGCCTCGCTGATGGAGTGCGTGATGAACAGACCGGCGAAGCCCTGGCGAGCGAAGAGCGAGATGACTTCGTCGTTCAGCCGCTCGCGGGTGATCTCGTCGACGGCGCCGAATGGCTCGTCGAACAGGAACACCTTCGGGTCGAGGACGAGGCTGCGCGCCAGCGATGCCCGCATCTTCATGCCGCCGGACAGCTGCTTGGGGTACTTGCGCTCGAACCCGGAGAGCCCGACCAGTGAGATGGCGTCGGCGGCCCGCGACGCGCGTTCGGCCTTGCCGACGCCTTCCAGCTCGGCCAGCAGCTCGACGTTGCGCTGCACGTTGCGCCACTGCAGCAGCGTGGCGTCCTGGAACACGTACCCCACGGCGCGGCTGTCGACCGTGACCGAGCCGGTGGTGGGCTTGTTGAGCCCGGACGCGACCTTGAGCAGCGTGCTCTTCCCGCAACCGGAGGGGCCGACGACGGTGACGAACTCGCCGGGCCGCACATCGAAGCTGGTTTCACTGAGAGCGTGCGTTCCATCGGGGTAGACCATCGACACCCCGTTGAAACTCAGTGCCGGGGCAAGCGCCGAGTCGTTCATCCGGGGAACCATAGTTGGTGCGATCGTTCCGGCTTGCCTTGCGAAACCCATCAGTGCATCACCATCCCGCCGCTGACGTTCATGGCCTGACCCGTGCAGTATCTCGCCTGGTCAGAGGCCAAGAACACCGCCATGTCGGCCACCTCATGAGGCTCGGCGCACCGGCCGAGCGGCGACATCGACGACCACTTCGCCACCATCTCGGGCGTGCGGGTGGCGGCGCCCATCTCGGTGAGGACATACCCAGGACAGATGCAGTTCACTCTGATGCCGTGCTCGCCGAGCTCGAGTGCCGACACGCGGGTGAGGCTGATGACGGCGGCCTTCGAGGCTGCGTAGTGCGCCTGGTTCGGTGAACCCAACTTGCCGCCCATGCTGGCCATGTTGATGATGACGCCGCCCTGCCCGGCGCTGATCATGGCCCGTGCCGCGACCTGCGTGGTGAGCAACATCGCGCGCACGTTGACATCGAAGGTGCGATCCCAATCGTCGACGGTGATCTCCAGCAACGGGGCCATGTGCAAGATGCCGGCGTTGTTGACCAGGATGTCGATACCACCGAGGCCATCGACGGCCGCCTGCATGGCATCGCAGGCGCTGGTGGGGTCGGCGAGGTCGACGTCGAGCGCAAGAGCGCCCAGCTGCGCGGCGGTGGCCCGGCACTGATCGCCTTCCCGATCCATCAGCGCGAGGCGGGCACCTTCGCCGGCGAAGGCCTGGGCGATGGCGGCGCCGATGCCGCGCGCCGCCCCGGTGACGACAACTCGCCTTCCGGCGAGGCGGCCTGCTGCGGGGGCATCGCGTGGGGTCACCATGACGTTCGACATCGTACGACAGCGACTGTTACTGCTGGCGCGGCGTGTTGTGAACAGTCTGTTTCGTGATGCCGGGCCGGGGCTGGTCAGTGCGCGTCGACGACGCGGCCGCCACGGATGACGACCCGGCCAGGAGGGCCGAAGGCGATCGCCTCGCGAGTGGTTCGCGCCGGTACGAGCACGAGGTCGGCAACCTCGCCGACCGCGGTGCCTGCCGCGGCGAGACCCATCAGCTGACGGACCCGGCTGCTGACCATGGCGTACGCCTCGTCGGGCAGCACGTGGCCGGCCATGACCATCAAGCCGGCGGTCTCCATGCAGTCACCTCTCCCCACCGGGTTGAACGGGTCCTGCAGGTTGTCGGCACCGGCCGCGACGTTGACGCCTGCTCGGCGCAGGGCCCTCACCGGAGTGAGCGCGCGTGGCATGGCCACCTGATGATCGCGGCCCTGAAGGAACAGGTTGCTGCTCGGAAGCGCGACCACGCTGATGGCCGCTGCCGCCAGCTTCTCGGCCACCCTGGCCTGCACCGCCTCGGTCTGCATTCCCAGGCTGACGCAATGGCTGGCGGTGACTCGGTGGGGAAAGGCCCGGTCGAGCACTCGCTCGGCGAGGTCTTCGAGCGCGAATCGGGAGCGGTCGAGCGTCTCGTCGGTGTGCAGATCGAGCGGCAGCCCGGCCTCCTGTGCCAGTGCCAGGAACGTCTCGTTGGCTGCTGCGGGGTGGGCCTCCAGGTGCGGGCAGCCACCGATGCCGTCGATGCCCATCGCCACCGCCTCGCGCAGCAGTGCACGCTGCTGCGCCCCGGCCGCGCCGATGCTTGGCCACCCGCTGAGCGCGAACACCTCGATGCGCACCAGGTCGGCCAGCAGTTCTCGTACGTGCAGCAACGCCGCGACCGACGTGACGCCGTTCGCCTCCGTGAGGTCGGCGTGCGTGCGAATGGCGGTGGCGCCGTTGGCGGCGATCAGCCGTGCCGCCCGCTCGGCTCGCATCGCCGTATCGGCCTCCGTGATGCGCGGGCGATGCGCTTCCATGCTGACGATTGCGCCCATCAGATCGCCGGTGGGGTTGGCAACCGTCTCGGCGAGGAACGCCTTGTCGAGATGCGCGTGGGCCTCCGCCATGGCAGGCAGCAACAACCGCCCGTAGGCCGGCAGCACCTCGTCGCCGGGGAGCGGCGCGCCGCCGAGAGCCGCCACCACGCCGCCGACGATGCGCACCGACGTGGTGGTGCCGTCGGCCAGCAGTGCATCGACGATGACCAGCGACCGGTCGCCGGGCGTGGGCACGGCGAGCGCAGGGTGGGAGTGGTCAGGCACCGGCCACCGAACCGACTCGGGCCCGCGGGTCGGTGGCCCCGGCCCAGAACCCGTTGTCGTCGCGCATGATGATCTGCGCGTGCCCGAATGCGCTGTCGTAGGCCGGCAGCACCGACGTGCGATGCCCGCGTGCGGCCAGATCTGTGGCCCAGTGCCCGGGCGCGTTGCCCTCGATCTCCACGATCGGGCCCGCAGGAGCGGTCCAGGTATCGAAACCGGTGACGGGCCCGGTGAGCGCCCAACGGCCGGCATGCATGGCAACTGCCGGCGACTGGTGCTGATGGAACAGCCGCGCCGCCAGTTGCAGCAGGATCTGCGGCTGGGCGTCGCCGCCCATGGTGCCGAACACGGCCGCCAGTTGGCCGTCGCGGGTGGCCAGGGCCGGCGACAGCGTGTGCGGAGGGCGCGTCGCCGGGGCCAGCTCGGCCGAGTGGCCTTCCTGCAGGCTGAACCCCAGGCCGCGGTTGTGCAGGTTGATCTGCGTGGTGGGCTCGACGAGCCAGGAGCCGAAGCCCGACGCGTTGGACTGGATGAGCGACACCCCCATGCCCTGCTCGTCGGCGGTGCACAGGTAGGTGGTGTCGCCGGCGCTGGCCGCCATCGGCCAGCCGGCGGCGCGATCGTGATCCAGCAGATGCGCACGATCGGCGATGGCGCGCAGCAGTGCCTCGCCATCGGCGCCGGCATGCAGGGCCGCGGGCCGGTCGTAGCCGGCCACCTTCGCCGCCTCGATGAGCAGGTGTGCCCACCACTCGTCGGTGGTGTCGGCGGGCAGCTCCAGGTTGCTCGCCAGCGCCGCGGCGCCGAGGGTGAGGTAGCCCTGCGAGTTGGGTGGCACGGTGAACAGGTCGACGCCCCAGGCCTGCGCTTGCAGCGGGGCGACCCACTCGGCCTGGCTGCGCGCGAGATCGGCCTCCGTGTACCACCCGTTGCCCAGTTGCAGCAGGCCGCGACCGAAGTCGCCGGTGTAGAACGCCTCCCGCCCACCATCGGCGATCGCTCGCAACGCGTTGGCCACGCCCGGTCGCCGCACGCGATCGTTGGGCCGGTGGGCCTGGCCGGCCAGCTCGTGCAGTGTGCCGCGGGCCTGCGCATCGAGGCGGGCCAGCGAGCCGACCAGCAGTGGGCTGGCGGGGAAGCCTTCGCTCGCGAGCCGGATCGCCGGCGCCAGCAAGGTGCCCAGGGGCAGCGAGCCGAAGCGTTGGTGCAAGGCCACCCAGCCGTCGACGCAGCCGGGAACGGTGACGGTGCGGATGTCGTGCCGGAACGGCATGACGCGGTGCCCATCGGCGCGCACGGCGGCGGCATCGGCGGCGCTGCCCGACCGCCCGCTGGCGTTGAGGCACTCGACTCGACCCTGGTGGTGCACCAGCGCGAACAGGTCGCCGCCCATTCCGCACAGGTGAGGGCCGGTGACGGCGATGGCCGCGTTGGTGGCGATGGCGGCGTCGACGGCGTTGCCACCTCGTTCGAGCATGTGCATCCCGGCCTGCGTGGCGAGGCCATCAGCGCTCGCCACCATGTGCCGCGGCGCGCGCGTGGTGTGGAAAGGGGCGTGCGACGGTGATGTCATCGCCATGCACCTCGCTGCTCGAACACGCCACGCAGCACCTGCGGCTTGTCGGTCATGATGCCGTCGACGCCCAGATCGAGCAGTCGGTGCATCTCCGCGGGTTCGTCGATGGTCCACACGTGCACCTTGATACCAAGCGCGTGGGCTCTGCGCACAAACCGCTCGTTCACCACCGTGATCGGCCCTTGCTGCACCGGTACCTGCGCCGCGTTGGCCGCCGGGCGGCGGGGCCGACCGAAGCGCAGCGCGACCACGCCGCCCGGGCTGAGCGCAGTGCACAACCGGTCGCCGAGCCGGGCGGTGAGCCGCTTCATCCGCCGATCACTGAACGCCCCCACGCACACTCGGTCGAGCGCGGCGCAGCGCACGAGTGTGGTGACCAGCGCATCCTCCGCCGTGTTGGTCTTGCAGTCGATGTTCACCCGCAGCTCCGGCCATGTGCCCAGCATGTCCTCCAGCAGTGGGATCGGCGCGGTGCCGTCGACCAGCGCGGTCTTCACCTCGCTCCAGGGCAGGTCGCTGATGCGGCCGGGGCGCCCACAGGTGCGGCTGAGGTCGTCGTCGTGGAAGGCCACCAGGATGCCGTCGGCGGTGACCTGCACATCGGTCTCCACGTAGCGGTAGCCGGCATCGATCGCGTACTGGAAGGCCGGCATCGTGTTCTCCGGCACGTCGCTGGCGCCACCGCGGTGTGCGAACGGGATGGGGCCGTCCCACTCGAGGTAGGGGTGCAGGCGACCCATCGTTCGGTCATGGGAGTTCATCGAGCCCAGTATCGTCGCTGGCATGTCCGATGTGATCACCGTCCGCTCGCCCTACGACGATTCCGTCATCGGCGAGATCCCTGCGCAGACCGCCGCCGACGTCGACCGCGCCGTCGCCATCGCCAAGGCTGCGCTCCACTCCAACCCGCTGCCGTTGTGGAAGCGGGCCGACATCCTCGACCGCGCGGCCGCTCGCCTCACCGCCCGGCGCGAGGAGTTCGCCCAGATCATCGCCAAAGAGGCGGCCAAGCCCATCAAGACCGCGCGCGTCGAGGCCGAGCGTGCTGCCGGCACGTTCCAGTTCGCTGCCGCCGAGGCGCGCAAGCTGAGCGGCGAGATGATCCCCCTCGATGCCATTCCGGCGGGGGAGGGCAAGGTGGGCTTCACCTTGCGCATCCCCATCGGTGTGGTCGGTGCCATCGCGCCGTTCAACTTCCCGCTCAACCTGGTGGTGCACAAGGTCGGCCCCGCCATCGCTGCCGGTTGCCCGGTGGTGCTGAAGCCCGCCAGCCAAACGCCCTTCAGCAGCCTCGCGCTGGCGCAGATGCTCATCGACGAGTGCGGGCTGCCGCCGGAGTACCTGCAGGTGGTCACCGGCGGCGGCAGCACCGTCGGCAACGCCATCGTCGACCACCCCGACATCGCGCTCATCACGTTCACCGGGTCGCCGGAGGTGGGTTGGGGCATCCGGGCGCGGGCACCTCGCAAGCGCGTCGGGCTCGAGCTGGGCAACAACGCACCGTGCATCATCGAGGCCGACGGCGACTGGCGGGCGGCGGCGGCCAAGATCAAGATGGCCGGCTTCAGTCATGCCGGCCAGAGCTGCATCTCCACGCAGCGTGTGCTCGTGCATCGTTCCATCGCCGACGAGTTCACTGCGGCACTCGTCGCGCACGTCGACACGCTGGTCGTCGGCGACCCGCTCGACGAAGCAACCGACGTCTCGGCACTCATCTCCAAGGGTGAGCGCGATCGCGTTGCCGGGTGGGTGGAGGAAGCCCGTGCCGCTGGCGCCACGGTGGCCACCGGCGGTTCGCTCACCGACGACGGCGTGCTGCGCCCGACGGTGATCGCCAACGCCACCCCCGACCTGAAGGTGTGTGCACAGGAGGTGTTCGGGCCGGTGGTCACGGTCACGGCCTACGACACGCTCGACGAAGCGATCGCGCTGGCCAACGACACCAAGTTCGGGCTGCAGGCCGCAATCTTCACCTGCGACATCACCAAGGCGCTGCAGGCGGTGCACACGCTCGACTTCGGTGGGGTGCTGGTCAACGAAGTGCCCACCTGGCGAGCCGACCAGCAGCCGTACGGCGGGTTGCGCGACAGCGGCAACACTCGCGAGGGGCCGGCGTTCAGCGTCAAGGAGATGACCGAGATCCGCATGGTCGTGCTGTCGAGATGAGCTCGCTGCCGATCAGGTGGGGTGTGCTCGGCGGCTCGAGCCACATCTTCCGCAAGAGCCTGCGGCCGGCGATGTTGGCTGCCGGTCACACCATTGCCGCCGAGCCGAGCCGCGAGGGCGAGTCGCTGGCGCCGTATTCGGCGATGCTGGCGCGTCCCGACATCGATGCCGTGTACAACCCGCTGCCCAACCACCTGCACGCGGAGTGGACTCATCGTGCCCTCGACGCCGGCAAGCACGTGCTGTGCGAGAAGCCACTGACACTGTCGCCCAGCGACACTGCGGCAGTGTTCGAGCATGCAGCGGCGGCCGGGCTCACTGTGCTCGAGGCGTACATGTGGCCGCACCACCCGCGAGCGGCGCGGCTGCTGCAGCTGGCCGGTGGTGGCGAGCTGGGCTGGTTGCAGCACGGCACCGCGTCGTTCAGTTGGCCGATGGAGCTGGCCGGCGGCGACCACCGCCTGGATCTCCGTGGCGCGGGTGCCCTGTTCGATGTGGGCATCTACTGCATCGCTCCGTTCATGCTGATGGCCCGGCGCGACGCGGTGGCGGTGGGCGCCAACGCGGTGCGCAACACGGCAGGCGTCGACATCGCGATGACCGGATGGGTGGATTGGGGTGGTGGCTTCGGCAGCTCGTTCGGGGTTTCGTTCGATGCTCCTTCGCACCGCTCGATGGGGCTCGCCGCCAGCGAGGCCATCGTCAAGGTGCCGGGCTGGCATGCGCCGGGCCCGCTCGAGCCGAGCGAGCTCGTCATCGAACGCCGCGATGGCACCGAGGAGCACCTCCAATGCGACGGTGGCGACGCCTACTGCGCACTGGTCGGCCACTTCGCCGACGTGGTGGCCGGCGCCGCCCAACCGGTGTTCGGTGCTGCGGAGAGCCTGCGGCTGGCCGACGTGCTGCAGCGGCTGCACGTCGCCAGCGCGCACTGATCGCACCGAGCGCCACGGCTCCTGACTCGCACCTCGCCGAGGCTCACTAGGGTACGCAGCGTGCAGGACTCACCACTCGCTGCAAGCGCGGCCGCTCGTCCGCGGGCGTTGGCAGCGGAACGCGTGCTGCACCACCTGCGGCCGCTGGTGGCGGTGATCGACAAGACCGGCGTGTTCGTCGACGCCTGGGGCGCGCACGGTGCCTTCCTCGGTTACCGGCCGGAAGGCCTCATCGGGCGTCAGTCGCTCGACCTGGTGGTGCCGCGCGAGCAGGAGATGGTCGCGTCGATCTTCCAGCAGGCAGCGGAGCGCCAGGACTTCAGCGTCGACATGCCGGTGCCGTTCCAGCTGACGCTGGTGGCCGCGTCGGGGGCGACGGCACTCGTCGATGTCAGCGCCGTAGCCGTCAGGGATGGTTCGGCGTTCGAAGGTTGGGTGGTCAGCTTCGTGCCGCACTCCACCCGATCCACCCCCACCGGCGCGTTGGAGGCGCTGCTGCGTGGCGGGGCCGTCGATGAGGTGCTCGAGCGCTGCGCCGATGCGTTGGTCGGCGACCGGACCGACAGCCGCCACCTGGTTGGCTGCGTCCTGAGCCAGCCGGTGCACGGCCGGTTCACGCGGTTGCACGGCAGCACCGTGAGCAGCGCGCTGCGCGACGCGGTGCACCAGCAGATGCACCTGTCGTCCGCTCCGTGGGCCGAGGTCGAGTCGCGAACAGTGGCGCTCTTCGGGCTCGACGAGCTGCCGATGGCCCTGGCCGACGCGGCTCGGGCGGAGAAGTTCGAGGCGCTGGT
>MTKZ01006225.1_pt1 | contig 10212 bp, 8 predicted proteins | sample 1042781 | NCBI WGS metagenome assembly MTKZ01 (sample SAMN06212207, study PRJNA360539) | anaerobic digester metagenome | biome: Wastewater treatment plant; material: sludge; isolation source: anaerobic digester fed with sludge from wastewater treatment plant | place: Denmark: WWTP Viborg ...
GACGGCATCCGGGTCAAGGACGGGCAGCGGCTCGAGCTGACCACGTGGGTCGGCGCCGTCTTCCCGCTCAACCAGCAGCTCGACGAGCTCGTCGCGACCCAGTGGGAGCAGGTCGGCGTCGCGCTGCGCGTCGACACCCCGGACCAGGCGACCGCCACGGCCGGCCAGCGGGATCCGCTGCAGCTGCCCGTCGCGATCACCCACGTCGGCCGCGTCGACCCGGACGTGCTCAAGAGCAACTTCGCGAGCACCTCGGCCCGCAACGCCCTCGCCCTCGACGCGACGACGACGCTGCCCGAGCTCGACGCGATCCTGGGCGAGATCTCCTCGCTCGCCACGACCGACGAGCGCTACGCGGCCGCCGCCGCGGCGCAGGAGTACCTCGTCGACAACGCCCTGACCATCCCGCTCTACGAGCTGCCGCAGACCTACGCGACGCGCGCCGGGGTGCACGGGCTCGCCTGGGAGCCCGTCGGCCGGGTCGTGCTGACCCAGGTCTGGATCGAGCAGTAGGCCCGGCGGGCCGCGGCGGGAGCGGGAGGACGACGATGACGAGGTACCTCATCGGGCGGGTGCTGCAGGCACTGCTCGTGCTGTGGATCGCCTACACCGCGACGTTCCTGCTGCTCTCGCTGCTGCCCGGCGACGGCATCATGATCAAGTTCGAGAACCCGGATGCGGGGTTGAGCACCGAGGAGATCGCCGCGGTGCGCGCGTACTACCGGGTCGACGACCCCGTGATCGTGCAGTATCTGCACGCGCTCGTCGGCACGCTGCAGGGCGACTTCGGCTACTCCATCCAGAACGCCGTCCCGGTGCGCGACCGCCTCGCGACGGCCCTGCCGCAGACGCTCGCCCTCGCGATCCCGGCCTTCGTGCTCGCGGTCCTGCTCGCCGGGGCGCTCGCCGTGCTCGCGACCTTCGCCCGGTTCGCGTGGCTGCGGCGCGCGGTGCAGGCGGTGCCCTCGGTGCTCGTCTCGCTGCCCGTGTTCTGGCTCGGTCTCGTCGTGATCCAGGTGTTCTCGTTCCAGCTGGGCTGGGTGCCGATGATCGGCGCGACGCCGCTGCAGGCCCTCGTGCTGCCCGTCGTCACGCTCGCGATCCCGGTCTGTGCGCCGCTGGCGCAGCTGTTCCTGCGCAGCCTCGACGAGGCGCAGGGCCGGCCCTTCGTGACGGTCGTCCGGGCGAAGGGCGCGTCGCGCTGGTGGACGCTCTCGCGGCACACCGCGAAGAACGCGCTGCTGCCGACGCTCACGATGGGCGGGATCGTCTTCGCCGAGCTGCTCGCCGGATCCGTGATCGTCGAGACCGTCTTCGGCCGCGCCGGCATCGGCCGGCTGATGACGGATGCGGTGGAGGCGCAGGACCTGCCGGTGATCCAGGCCGTCGTGATCATCGCCGCGGCGGTCTTCGTGACCGTCAACCTCGTCGTCGACCTGCTCTACCCCGTGCTCGACCCGCGGCTGCGGCGGCTGCGCAGCCGCCTCGTCGCGGTCGCGGCCCCCACGCTCGAGCCCGTCCCGGCGGGAGCGGCGCGATGACCGGCATCGCCGAGGAGCCGCTGCTGTCCACGGCCGGCATCCGCAGCGCCCACCGCGTGGAGGCCCGCCGCCGCGCGCTGCCGCCGATCGGCCTCGTGCTCGCCTGGTCCGTCGTCGCGGTCGTCGTCGCCTGGGCGGTTGCGCCGGAGCTCATCGCCCCGTTCTCCGCCTACGACCCCGTCGCGCCCGCGCTGCAGGCGCCGAGCTGGCCGCACGTCTTCGGCACCGACCAGCTCGGCCGCGACCAGCTCTCCCGCGTCATCGTCGGTGCCCGGGAGTCGCTCGTCGGCGCCGGGATCGCCGTCGCCATCGGCGCCTCGGTCGGCGTGCTGCTCGGCGCCGTCGCCGGCGCTCTCGGCGGGATCGCGGACGGCGTCGTCATGCGCATCGTCGACGTGCTGCTCGCCGTGCCCGGCCTGCTGCTCGCGCTCACCGTCGTCGTGCTGCTCGGCACCGGCACGGTCAACACCGCGATCGCCGTCGGTGTCGGCTCGATCGCCGGCTTCGCCCGGCNNAGCGCGGCACGGAATACGTCGAGGCGGCGTACGGCAGCGGCGGGACGGTCGTCACGGTGCTCTTCCGGCACATCCTGCCGAACTCGCTGCAGCCCGTGCTCGCCCTGCTCGCCCTGCCGCTCGGCAGCGCGATCCTCGCCCTGTCCACCCTCGGCTTCCTCGGCTACGGGGTGCAGCCGCCGGACCCGGAGTGGGGCATGATCATCGCCCAGGGCCGCAACCTGCTCGGCGCCGCGTGGTGGGTCACCGCCTTCCCCGGTCTCGTCCTGCTGCTCGTCGTCCTCTCGGCGAACCGGATCAGCCGATCCCTGGGGGTGCGGCGATGAGCGTGCTCGAGGTGCGCGACCTCGTGGTCGCCTACGAGACCCGGCGCGGCCGCGTCATCGCCGTCGACGGCGTCGACCTGACCGTCGAGCCCGGCGAGGCCGTCGCCCTCGTCGGCGAGACCGGATCCGGCAAGACGACCGCGGCGATGGCGGCGATCGGGCTGCTCCCCCGGGGCGCCTCGCTTGTCCGCGGCCGGGTGACGCTCGGCCGCACCGACATCACGGGCGTCGGCGGCCGGCGGCTCGAGCGGCTGCTCGGCAAGGAGGTCGGGCTGATCCCGCAGGATCCGACGGCCTCCCTCGACCCGCTCAAGCCCGTCGGCTGGCAGATCGGCGAGGTGCTGCGCATCCACGGCGAGCGCGACCGCCGCCGCATCGACGCCGAGGTGCGGCGCCTGCTCGAGCGCGTCGGCCTCGACGACGCCGACCGGATCGCGCGCTCGTACCCGCACGAGCTGTCCGGCGGGATGCGCCAGCGCGTCCTCATCGCCGGCGCGATCGCCCTGCGGCCCGGGCTCATCGTCGCCGACGAGTCGACGAGTGCCCTCGACGCGACGGTGCAGCGCACCGTGCTCGACCTCATCGACGACCTGCGGCGCGAGGACGGCGCGGGCATCCTCTTCGTCACCCACGACCTCGGCGTCGCCGCCGAGCGCGCCGACCGGATCGTCGTGCTGCGCCACGGCGTGATCGAGGACGCCGGGCCCATCGACGTGATCCTCGGCGGCACCGCGGGCGAGTACACCCGACGGCTCGTGGCGGACGCGCCGGCGCTGCGGCCCGCGTCGTTGGGGCCCGAGCCGGAGCCGGACGGCCGGCCGCCGGCGATCGCGCTGACGGGCCTCGTCAAGGAGTTCGGCGCGCACCGCTCCCGCGCGGGCGTGCGGGCCGTCGACGGGGTGTCGTTCTCCGTGGCGGCGGGGACGACGCACGCGATCGTCGGGGAGTCCGGATCCGGCAAGTCGACGGTCGCGCGCATCCTGCTCGGCTTCGAGACGGCGACGGCCGGCAGCGCGACCGTCGCCGGCGTCGAGGTCACCGGCATCGGGGCCGCCGGCGTCGGGGGCACCGCGCTCGGCCGCGACCGAGCGGCCCGCCGCGAGCTGCGCCGCCGCGTGCAGCTGGTCCACCAGAGCCCGTACGCCTCGCCCGACCCCGCGATGAGCGTGCTCGACATCGTCACGGAGCCGCTGCGCCGCTTCGGCCTCGCCGACCGCCGCGGCGCGGCGCGCGAGGCGGCCGAGCTGCTCGACCGCGTCGCCCTCGACGCCCGGTACCACGACCGCCGCCCGCGCGAGCTGTCCGGCGGTCAGCGCCAGCGCGTCGCGATCGCCCGCGCCCTCGCGCCGCGCCCCGAGGTNNGAGCCGGTCTCGGCGCTCGACGTGACCGTGCAGGCGCAGATCCTGCGGCTGCTCGACGAGCTGCAGGCCGAGCGGGGGCTCACCTACCTGTTCATCTCGCACGACCTCGCCGTCGTCCGCCAGATCTCGGACACCGTCTCGGTGCTCGAGCGCGGCGCCGTCGTCGAGAGCGGCACCGCCCGCGCGCTGTTCACGGACCCGCGGCATCCCTACACGCGGGCGCTGCTCGACGCGATCCCCCGCGTCGCGATCGACACCTTCACCATCTGACCGCACCTCTTCATCCGTTCATCCGGCCGCACAGGCGAAAGGGCAGGAATGCCGCAGCTCTCCTTCTTCACCCGCATCCTCGACGACGTGCCGCCCGCCGAGCGCTACCGTCGGGCCCTCGAGCAGATCGAGCAGGCCGAGCGCGTCGGGCTGCACCGGGCCTGGGTCGCCCAGCACCACTTCCACGAGCGCGAGGGCGGGCTGCCCGCGCCGTTCGTGCTGCTCGCCCACGCCGCCGCGCGTACCTCGACCATCCGCCTGGCCACGGGGATCGTCACGCTGCCGCTGGAGCACCCGATCCGCGTCGCCGAGGACGCGATCGTCGCCGACCTGCTCTCCGGCGGGCGCATCGACCTCGGCGTCGGCAGCGGCACCACTCCCGACTCCTTCGTGCCCTTCAGGNNGGGCAACGTCCTCTACCCGCCGGCGGGCGGCCTGCGGCAGCGCGTCTGGCAGGCGACCTTCTCCGTCGGCGGGGGCATCCGCGCCGGGCTCGCCGGCGACGGGCCCATGCTCTCCCGCACCCAGACGAAGCCGCCGGAGCGGCCGGGCGCGAGCCTCGCCGAGCTGCAGCATCCCATCGTCGACGCCTACCTCGAGCACCTGCCCGAGGGCGCCCGGCCGCGGATCACCGCATCCCGCAGCGTCTTCGTCGCCGACGACCGCGGCGAGGCGCTGCGGTTCGCCGCGCACGGGCTGCGGCGGATCGCCGAGCTGTTCGGGCGCGAGGTCGACGCCTCCTCCCCGGCCGCGATCGCCGCATCCGCCGACACCTACGTCGGCACGCCCGACGACGTCGCGGAGGCGCTCGCCGCCGACGGGATCCTCGGCCGCGCCGACGAGGTCGCGGTGCAGGTGCACTCGGTCGATCCGCCGCACGACTTCATCCTGCGCTCGATCGAGCTGTTCGCGACCGAGGTCGCGCCGCGGCTCGGCTGCGCGAGCAGCCCCACCACCCGCCACACCGCCCCCATCGGAGGAGAACGATGACCGCATCACCCCTGCCCGACGACGTGATCGATGCGATCGCGTCGGTCGACGACCGGCTCGACGCCGTCCGCCGGCGCCGCCCCGACGTGCGCAAGCACGCCCAGGGCAGCGCCGAGGCGCTGTTCCTGCCGGTCGATGACGCCGCCTTCCCCGTCGCCGAGCGCTGGCTCGTCGCCGCCTTCGCGACCCGGCTCACGGCCGACGACGCGACCGCGGCGTTCTACGCGGAGCGCGCCGGCGAGGCCGCGCCCGACGAGGCCGGGATCGTGATCGCCGAGGCGGCGCGGACCGCCGCCGCGGGCCCGTACGGCCGCTACGCCGAGCCGGGCCTGCGGGACGAGGACGCCGAGGGACCGCGGTTGCGGGCCGAGGACCTGGACCCGGGTATCGCGCCGCGCCTCGCCGCCGCGCTCGAGCACGATCACCTGCTGACGCACCGCCTCCGCGAGACCGATGGCGCCGCGCACGACCGGCTGCTCGACGCGGGATGGAGCGTCGACGGCATCGTCACGCTGTCGCAGCTGATCGCCTTCCTCGCCTTCCAGCAGCGCGTCGCGGCCGGGCTGCGCGTCCTCGCCGGTTCGAGCGCCGCGGCATCGGAGGCGGCGGCGTGAGCGCGCCGATCGTCACGGGCGGGGCCTACCGCCACGACGACATCCCGCATCCGCACGCCTTCACCCGGGAGGTCGTGGGCTGGGTGCCGTGGCTGCCGCCGCCGGCGCGCGAGTCGCTCACGCCGCGGCAGATCGACGGGCTCGTCGAGGAGCAGCGGGCCGCATCCGACTACTTCCGGCTGCTCGCCCTCGACCCCGAGGTGCTGCGCGAGCGCACGCTGACGGACAAGGGCATCTTCTACAACGAGGACGCGGGCCTGCCGCGCGCCGAGCGCGAGCTGGCCGCCGCGGTCGCCTCGCGGCTCAACGGATGCGTCTTCTGCGCCTCGGTGCACGCGCGGTTCGCGGCGAGGCTCTCCGACCGCGCGGAGGACGTCGACCGGCTGCTCGCCGAGGGCGTCGACGCCGACGGCGCCCGGGCGGACCTCGGCGAGCACTGGAACGCGATCGCCGCCGCCGCGGCCGCGCTCACCGTGACGCCGATCGCATTCGGGCCCGAACACGTCGCGCGCCTGCGCGACGTGGGCCTCGACGACCTCGCGATCCTCGACGTGATCCAGTCCGCCGCCTTCTTCAACTGGGCGAACCGGCTCATGCTCACCCTCGGCCGGGCGGTCGCCCCCGCCTGACGCCCCGCCCGCATCCCCCTGNNAGCAGAAAGTGCTCTTCCGCAGGCTCGGGAGCAGCACTTTCTGCCCTCTCGGCGCACGATGAGGCTCCCGGGGTGGGGGTGCGAGGGCCGGGAGAAGGAGAACGCCGGCGACGGACGCTCATCCGCCTTCAGCGGGCGGGGTCTTCTTGATCTGCATTTGACAGCGGGCCGTGCCGAGCAACCTCGTCCCGTCGCCCGAAGCCGCGGCCTCCGCTCTGATCAGGTATTTTATCGCGCCGACTCCGAGTCGTCCGTTTGATCCCCATTTGACGCCGGCGGCTTCGGCGGCGCGAGGGCGGTGAGGAGGTCGCCGACCCAGGCGATGAGGTCGGCGTCCGAGGGGCGCACGACGCCGCCGCCGAGCGGGCCCGCATCCGCCGTGGGCAGGTCGACGAGCACGACGCGCTGCGCGGCGAGGTACCGCGCGCCGCGGTGCAGGCGGGCGAGGCGGATCTGCGCCGAGTCCGGCAGGTCGATGGGGGCGATGCGCAGCTTGTCGCCCATCACCACGACCTCGGAGAGCCCGAGCTGCTGCGCCCGCCGCCGCAGCCGCGAGACCGCGACGAGGGCGACCACGGGCTCCGGCGGCTCGCCGTAGCGGTCGTCGAGCTCCTCGACGACGCGGTCGATCGCGTCGTCCTCGGATGCCGGCGCCGCCGCGGTCGAGAGCTTGCGGTACGCCTCGAGCCGCAGCCGCTCGCTGGCGATGTAGTCCTCCGGGATGCGCGCGTCCACGGGCAGCTCGAGGCGCAGCTCCGTCTGCCCCTCCGCCGTGTCGCCGCGGAACTGCGAGACCGCCTCGCCGATCATCCGCAGGTACAGGTCGAAGCCCACGCCCGCGATGTGCCCGGACTGCTCGCCGCCGAGCAGGTTGCCCGCCCCGCGCAGCTCGAGGTCCTTGAGCGCGATCTGCATGCCGGAGCCCAGCTCGTTGTTCGCGGCGATCGTCGAGAGCCGCTCGTGCCCCGCCTCGGTGAGCGGCTTGTCGGGGTCGAAGAGGAAGTACGCGTACGCGCGCTCGCGGCCGCGGCCGACGCGGCCGCGCAGCTGATGCAGCTGCGAGAGCCCGTACGCGTCCGCGCGGTCGATGATGAGGGTGTTCGCGTTCGGGATGTCCAGGCCCGTCTCGATGATCGTCGTCGCGACCAGCACATCCGCCCGCCGCTCCCAGAAGTCGAGCATGACGCGCTCGAGCGCCTCCTCGCCCATCTGCCCGTGCGCGACGGCGACCCGCGCCTCCGGCACGAGCTCCGCGATCCGCGCCGCCGTGCGCTGGATCGAGGAGACCCGGTTGTGCACGTAGAACACCTGGCCCTCGCGCAGGATCTCGCGCCGGATCGCGGCGGCCACCTGCTTGTCGCCGTACGGGCCGACGAAGCTCAGGATGGGGTGGCGGTCCTCCGGCGGGGTCGCGAGCGTCGACATCTCGCGGATGCCGGTGACGGCCATCTCGAGGGTGCGCGGGATGGGCGTGGCCGTCATCGCGAGCACGTCGACGTTGGTCTTGAGCTTCTTGAGCGCGTCCTTGTGCTCGACGCCGAAGCGCTGCTCCTCGTCGAGGATGACGAGCCCGAGGTCCTTGAACCCGATGCCCTTGCCGAGCACGCGGTGCGTGCCGATGACCATGTCCACCGAGCCGTCGGCCAGCCCCGCGATCGTCTCGGCCGACTCCTTCTCGCTCTGGAACCGGGACAGCGGGCGCACGTGCACGGGGAAGCCGGCGAAGCGCTCGGCGAAGGTCTCCAGGTGCTGGCGCACGAGCAGCGTGGTCGGCACGACCATCGCGACCTGCTTGCCGTCCTGGATCGCCTTGAACGCGGCGCGGACGGCGACCTCGGTCTTGCCGAAGCCGACGTCGCCGGAGAGCAGCCGGTCCATCGGGATCGGCCGCTCCATGTCGGCCTTGATCTCGTCGATCGTCGTGAGCTGGTCGGGGGTCTCGGCGAAGGGGAAGGCGTCCTCGAGCTCGCGCTGCCACGGGGTGTCCGGGCCGAAGGCGTGGCCGGCGCTCGCCATCCGGGCGCCGTAGAGCTTGACGAGCTCGACGGCGATGTCGCGCACCGCCTTGCGCGCCCGGCCCTTCGCGGCGGCCCAGTCGGATCCGCCCATCTTCGACAGGCTCGGGGCGTCGCCGCCGACGTAGCGGGTGAGCAGGTCGAGCTGGTCGGTGGGCACGTAGAGGCGGTCGCCGCGCTGGCCGCGCTTGCTCGGCGCGTACTCGATCACGAGAAACTCGCGCGAGGACTTCACGGCGTTGCGGCCGCCGCTGGACACCTCGCGCTCGACGAGCTCGACGAAGCGGCCGATGCCGTGGGTCTCGTGGACGACGTAGTCGCCCGCGGCGAGCTGCAGGGGGTCGACGACGCCGCGGCGGCGGCTCGCGAGCCGGCGCGGGGCGCCGCCCCGGTAGGCGGCGGCGCGGCCGAAGAACTCGGCCTCGGCGAGCACGGCGAACCTCGGCTCGCGCATCTCGAACCCGGCCTCGACGGCGCCGGGGACGAGGAGGGCGACGCCGGGCTCCGGATCGGCGGGGACGTCCTCGGCGTGGCGGGCGGCGAGCCCCGCCTCGGCGAGGAGGTCCGCGCCGCGGTCGAGCAGGCCGTGGCCCTCGGAGACGATGGCGACGGACCAGCCGTCGCGCAGCCGCGCCGCGACATGGTGCAGCGCGCCGTCGGCCTGCCCGGCGAATCCCGGGACGGCGATCGCCTCGGGACGGACGGCGACGTCCTCGTCCGACTGGAACTCGTCGAACGTCCACCAGGCGCGGCCGCCGGCGGCGCGGCGCAGCGCCTCGACGGTGAGGAACTCCCCCGCGCCGAAGCGGCGGTGCAGCTCGGCGCCGAGGTCGACGGGGGCGTCGCCGCCCGCGGTGGCGGCGGTCCAGGCGGCCTGGANNGGCGGCCTGGAGGAACTCGCGGTTGGTCTCGACGAGGTGGACGGCGCGGGTGGCGACGCGCTCGGGGGCGCAGATCGCGACGACGCCGTCCTCGGGAAGCAGTGCGGGCAGGGTCGTGAAGCCGTCGGCGAGGACGGGCGCGAGCGACTCCATCCCCTCGACCGGGATGCCGTCGGCGAGCTTGGCGAGCATCCCGTCGAGGTTGGGGAACTCGCCGGCCATCTCGCGGGCGCGGGCGCGGACGGCGTCGGTGAGCAGCAGCTCGCGCGCCGGCGGCAGCTCGACCTCGGAGGGGGCCGTGTCGCTGTCTGCGGGCAGCGAGCGCTGGTCGGCGACGGCGAACTCGCGCAGCTGCTCGAGCTCGTCGCCGAAGAACTCCAGGCGCAGCGGATGCTCGGCCTGCGGCGGGAAGACGTCGAGGATGCCGCCGCGCACGGCGAACTCGCCGCGGCGGGTGACCATGTCCACGCGCGCGTAGGCGAGGTCGACGAGCTCGCGGGAGAGAGCGGCGAGGTCGTGGCCGCGGGTCCCGGCGACGAGCGTGCGCGGCTCGATCGTGTCGAGGCCGGGGAGCACGGGCTGCAGGGCCGCGCGGACGCTCGCGACCAAGACGAAGGCGCGCGCTTCCGGTCCCTGAGCGTCCCGCCACCGCCGCAGCGCCCGCAGCGCCGCGATCCGCCGCCCGACCGTCTCCGGGCTCGGGCTCAGCCGCTCGTGCGGCAGGGTCTCCCAGGACGGGAACTCGACCACCTCGGCCTCGGGCATCAGGCTGCGCATCGCGCCGGTGAGGGCGTCCGCCTCCCGCCCGGTTGCGACCACGGCGAGCAGCGCGCGGGGGCCGCCCTCGCTGCGCAGCAGCGCCGCGAGCGCGGGGGCGCGCAGCCCCTCGACGCAGACGACCTCGGTGTCGGCGTGGGGCGAGGCGAGCGCGAGCGCGAGGCTCGGGTCGCGCGCGACGATCGACGGGATCCCGGTCAGCGGCACCGGACGAGTTTAGTCGCGCCTGCGCGCCCGAGCGCCCGGGGCCCGCGGGCATCCCCATCCGC
>MTKZ01128228.1_pt1 | contig 10212 bp, 6 predicted proteins | sample 1042781 | NCBI WGS metagenome assembly MTKZ01 (sample SAMN06212207, study PRJNA360539) | anaerobic digester metagenome | biome: Wastewater treatment plant; material: sludge; isolation source: anaerobic digester fed with sludge from wastewater treatment plant | place: Denmark: WWTP Viborg ...
CGGCCCGCCTTCATCGCCGGACGCAACCTCAAGGCTGCCACCGGTCCTGGCCAGGGTGAGACGGTAGTCTCCCGAGCCAAACAAGCCGCCATTCCCGTCGCCGGCGGCTACCATGAAGGTCCCGCTATTGGTCGCCCGCATGGTCACCTCCGCCACCGTGGCGCTAACACTCGATTCGAGCAGCGCGCCGTCCGGCCCGTACAACCGCACCCAGGTGTAGAACGTGTTGGTTTCAGTAATCTGGCCCATCCGCACCACAAGATTGTCGCCGTTGTTGGCTGTGAAGGTCCACAGGTCCAGGTCGCCCGTCAGAATGGTGCCCAAGTGCATCACCCCGTTGGTCGTCGGCCCGCCGTTGTCCCCCGGCGCGACAAGACTAGCCCCGGGAAACCTCGCCAGCGTTAGCCGGTAGGTGCCAGTGGCGCTGGTGCCGACCGCGTCGTCCACGATCACCGTGTACGTGCCGGTATTGGTCGCGGTGACGGCAATTTCCGCCGCAAGCGCGCCGGAATCCGCGGCTACCTCCACCAAGCCTGGATTTTGGAGCCGGATGCGTGGCGTGAACGCGTTGGTCTGGCTGATTTCCCCAACGCGGATGACGAGGCGATCCCCAGTGGTCGCGGAGAAAGTCCAGGCGTCAGCGTCACCAATCGGTGAGATGGTGCCGGTGTGAGCCCAGCCGTTGGTGAGCGCACCCTGGGCCAGCGCGGCGTTGACCCCCCATGCCAGCATGAACAAACAGAGGAGCAGGCGAGGCACCAGCCCGGCGCAAGAAGAGCCACCCCCTCCCAGTGGACGGCCTCGCCGGCGCGCCCTCCGGGTCGCGCCTTCAATCGGGCGCGAATCCAGCGGCATCGTCTGGCATTGGATGGTTAATGGAACCGTGGCGTTCAGTATCGTCTTCATCAAACATGACCTTTCTAAGTGTCGTCCTTGGCCGGTGGCGCGCGGGTTGACAACCATCCTCACACAACCGACCTCGCATTCCTCCGGCACTATATTATTCCAAGTAATCTCGCCCATAAGTTACGAGCCGCTACTGGGGTTTTCACCCCATGCGAATCACACGCACGGCACCCGCCGCGGGCGGGCGCGCGATAAGCGCGCACGCAAGTTCTGATCAGTAATTTCTCTTACTGGACCGGCTTGGAGGCTTCATCCTGTTCCCGGCTCCTATGGATGTGGGTGACGGCCTGGCAGATGATCACCTCAAGTCGGCCCTGGGGTTCCCGGGGACTAGCCAGCACTTGGATCCGAGCTTGGATAAGTATGAATCCGGAAATTCTTGCAGGAATTGCGCGAGTTCTGAAGAACGAGGCATCAGTTGGCGGCAAACTGCTTGATGCCAGTTGCGGGGACGGCAAGTCCTGCATTGCTTATCGCAACCTGGGGTTTGAGGTCACCGCGTCGAATTACGACGCCGCTTCGTTCCCAGTGCCGGACATCCCCTGCGTCAGCGCCGATCTCAACCAGCCTTGGCCGTTTGCCAACAGCAAATTTGACGTGGTTGTGTTGCAGGAAGTGGTGGAGCACCTGGAGAACATCCCATTCGTTTTTCGCGAAGTGCGTCGAGTTCTCAAGCCCGGCGGCAGTTTCATCTTCAGCACCCCAAACATGCTGAACTGGACATCGCGGCTGCGATTTCTGGCCACGGGTTTCTACACGGGGCGGAAAAACCCGCTGCGCGTGAGCATGCCGCCCGGCAACGCGCCTAACTGGCACATCCTGCCGTTTCACATCTATCACTGGCTGAGCTACCATTACGGGCTGAAGATTGAAACGGTGCTCGGTTTGCGCAAACGGAAACACGCATTTCTGCTCGGGGTGTTGCTGTATCCGTTTGCGGCACTTTACACCTACCGGTGGTGGGTTGCATCCCAAGCGGTGCCCGAGCAGCGCGCCTATAACCAGGACCTTTGGCGACGGCTCTTCAGCAATGAACTCCTGTTGAGCAACACCATGCTGATCAAGCTGCGTCGTCCAGCGGACGCTCCTGACAATCCCGGCTGCCGCCCCACGCCTGATTCACCCGGGATGGGGTCGCGAAGGGGTGCATGAGAATGGCAGGGCTTGTTTGACCGGACGCTGTCATTTGTTAACAGGCCGGACCGCCTACTGGTGGTATGGCGCCATGCCAGGTGAGCCGGAAGCCAATTCTCCCTCACCCGCGGAGCCGCCCAGTAGGGGTTGGCGCGCAAAGCGCAGACTCCGGTCGTTCGCTGAAAGTCAGGGTTGGCGCGGGAGCGGGGTGGAGTTGGTTGTGGGGGCGGGAGAACCTTGGCGCCAGGCTTCGAAGTTCGTCGCCAGTTGGTGGTATCGCTCGACCAGGTCGTTGAACTGAAGCACGGCCGCATTCCGGGCTTCGGCAAGTTCTTTGAGTTGGGCGGCGCTCTGGCGCAACTGCGTGTCGCGAGCGGCGACCGCCGCCGCCCAGTTGGTTGCGCTGGACTGGAGCTGTTCGCACTGGGCGGCAGATTGGCGCGCCTGGCGCCGGGCCTCGGCAAGCTGGCCGGCGGTTTGTTCCGGTTCGCCGCTGAGGCGGCTCAATTGGCCCTGCAGGCGTGACACCTCCTGAGCCTGGCCTTCGTTGGTCTTGAGGTGTTGATCGAGTTGGGATTGAAGCGGGTGCGTGGGGAGGACGCGCTGCCGCGTTTGCTGCGTCCGCTGACGGAGGCGCAGGCGCGAACTTGGCTGGGCAGGGCGGAAACCGAATTGTATCGCGGACTGCCGGCGCGGTTCATCGGGGACTGGGACTCCACGGTCAACACGCGCTATGGCCAGCAGGAAGGGGCGGAGGTGGGCTACAATCGCTTCAAGCACGGACGGGCCAGTCACCATCCCCTGGCCTGTGTGGCGGCGGGCACGCGCGTTGGCCGCTCCGGCGATCAAGCCCGGGCACCTGCTTCAACCGTCATCGGCGTCGTGCCAAAAGGCACGGGCTCACAATACCTGGAGCAAAACTCCCTGGCCCGGGGCCAGCCAGTAATAGGGCGAGGGGTAAGGCTTGAGTTCGCCCGTCCGCGGCGAGACAAACTTCACCGCAGAGGGCTTCCCATGGAACTCGGGCAGGCATTGCATCGAGGTCTTGAGGCTCTTGTTCACGATCAGCACATAACGGCTGCCATCCGCGTGGGTGAAGTCCCCAACGACGGCCTCGCCGTTGAGAGCCCTGACCAGGTTGGTGCCGGCCGGCGCATGGTGCGCGGCGGGCACTTTTCCGAAGTGATACACGCTGTCGCTGTGCAACTTCATGTAGGTGGGCGCCAGGTTTTGGATCTGGCGATTGCAGTTGCGAAGCCAGTGCCAGGCAGGGGTCTTTTCGCCGAACTCATCCAGCGGGCCATTGCGGAAATTGCCAAGGTCCGGCGCGTCGAGCATTGACAGCTCTTTGGAGCAGAACTTGTAGAACGCCAGGCCGCTCACACCGTAGGCCAGGGATCCCCAATTCTGGAGGCGCACGTCCGCCTCCGTAAGCTCGCGATAGCCCCAGTGCGGCGCGGTCAACACAATGTTCCAGTATGGCAGTCCGTGCGTGCGCGAAACATCGCGGACCGCGGCCAGGTTGCTCCAGAAAGCGTCGCTGAAATCGTTGTCACCAACCAGCACGTAGCGGTCATAGGAGACGATCGTTGGCTTGCATGTGCTGATAAACCCCTCGACGTACCGCAGGTAATCAGCGCCGTCGCCGGGGAACAGATTGATGTAGGGCCATTTCCCGGGCGCGAGCTCCTTAACAGCGGCAACCGCCTTTGTGAGTTCGGAAAACTCGTGCGCACCCGGCTCATCTTTCAGGTGATATCCCATCACCGCGGGATGCTTCCCCACCTTCTCCACCAGCGCCGGCAGGTTGCGCCGGGCCGCCTCGCCATCATACGGGCGCGACCAGTTCGTGCCGGCGACGCTCTCGTCAAACACGACCGCAAGCAATCCGTGATCCCGGCACACGTTGAGCATATCCGGGCGCACAAATGCCACGCAGGTGATGCCGCAATCCCGCATTGCCGCGGCGGTCTTTGCATCCAGCAGATCGTCCCAGGCCATCAGCGGGAATACGTTCGGCGGATGGTAGGTTGGCCCACTGGCAGAGAACACCGGGCCGGCCGGGGCGACCCAAATTAAGAGAGTGACAGCGAGCGCCACAGCCGGACGCCAGCGAGCGAAGGAGACGGCTGCGCGGAATATGTTCGCCTTCATCATACCGCCGGCACCGTAGAGCGCGCCGGAGGGCCGAATCAAGCTGTTTCACCCTCCAGGGGCTAAGGCTACGACGCAAAACGCCTCACCAATGCGGCTCGTCCCGGCAGGGACAAACGATGAAACTGCCGGCGTCGCGGATCAAAAGCGCAGGCGGTAGAAGCGCTGCGCGCCGCTGACGAGGTTGGTCACGACGTAGTTCGTGCCGTGAACAACGGGGGCGGGCGACGCGACGTCCCAGGGGCCTGTAACAAGGTTGGTGCTGGCCTCCAGTGTAAAGCCGGTGAAGTTCGTCCCCCACGACAGCACGACGCTCGTATCCGCGTTGCGTCGAATGTCGAGCGGCGGGGGCGGAGCGACGGTGGTCTGGATGCGGTACACGGCGCCGCTGCCCAAATACACAATGTAGAGGTTGCCCATCGCATCCTCACCGAACGAGACCGGGAACGTGAGCAAGCCCTGATCTGGCACAAGCAGGCTGTCTATGTTCTGCACCGTGCCGTAGGGATTGACAGGGTCGAAATGCCAGTAGTTATCGTCGGTCGTGCTGGCGCTGTTGCGCGAGTCGAGGAAGAAATACTTGCCCTGCAGCGCCGGGTCGGCGCCGCGATACACATAACNNGGTCAACGTTGCCGGGAGGTGGGGGGCCGCCGATTCCGGCGGCGGGCGTCTGGATCGCTCCCTCGCGCAGGCGCCAGCCGAAATTTTCGCCCCCCGTGCTGGAAGCCGGCAGGACACTGATCTCCTCACCAACGCTTTGCCCAACGTCGCCGATCCACAAGTCCCCCGTGGCGCGGTCGAACCCCGCGCGGAAGGGATTGCGCAGCCCGCTGGCAAAGATCTCGTCGTCGCCCGCGATGCCGAGGTAAGGATTGGAGGGAGGGATCGCGTAATTTCTGTTCGTGTCGGCGGGAAAATCATCGCCGTCCACGTCCACGCGCAGGATTTTGCCCAGCAGGTTGGTGGTGATGTCCTGGGCATTGCCTGTGCCTGGGGTGTGGCCGGTGCCGCTGTCGTTGCCCCCGCCGCCGTCGCCGGTGGGGATGTACAGATAATGGTTGTTCGGATTGAACCCAATCCACCCGCCGTTGTGGTTGTTCTGCGGCTGCACGAAACTGAGGATCCGCCGGGCCGACGCGGGGTCGGCGACGTTCGGATTTCCGCTGACCGTGTATTCGCGCACGTGCGTCGAGAACGGCTCGGGCGCAACGTCGTCAATCGTGACGTTCACATAGAACTTGCCATTGGTCTGGTAGTCGGGGTGAAACGCCATCCCCAGCAGGCCGCCCTCGCCGCTGGTGTCCACGCCGGGGATCGTCAGAAAGGGCGTCGGTTCGAGGACGCCGGACAAGAGGTTGAGGATGCGGATGACTCCGCCGCGCTCGACGATGAAGAGCCGAGACGCGTCCCCTGGCGCGTGGGTGGCGTAGATGGGGGCGGCGAGGCCGCTGGCCACGCGCTGGAGCCCCAGGATGTCCGCCCGCGCTGACGTGGTCCAGCAGCAGCAGCCGAGGAGGACCATCGCAAGCCTGCCGGCCTGCGCAAAGGAAATCCGCGTGGTGATCTCCTCCTGTTTGAGAAAAGAGAATTGCGTCTTCATGTCAGACACTAAACCCGAAAGCCCGGCATCGCCAGTGGCTGTTGGGGCTGCGGTATTGGGACGGCGAGGCAACGAGGCTCTGATGGGCGCAGTATGGGGGAGTGCAGAGCACCAGACGGATAGAGCCTCGCTGCCTCGGCTGCTGCGCGGATTCAGTCTGGCAGCCAAATTGTTCTTGCGCGCAGCGCGGGGCGCGAAGAATCATGCGCATGCGAGCGTCAACCAGGCGTTCGTGAGACAGCATTCAGGAACATTGTGAAAGCGCATTCAGCATTTCGGTTGCTCGGCCGCGTCGCCGTCGCTTGCTTCGGCAGCGCGGCTTTGACCGTATTGGCCGGGCCTCCGCAGCCCGCAATCGGCCGGATACAACTCGACGCGGGGATGCTCTCGGTGACCGTGAATAACCTGCAGGCGGACGCTTACTACACGTTGCTCGCCGCCGACTCTATCTGTGGCGGCTTCAAGCCACTGTCTGCCGCGAGGGCCACCTCCGGCGACGCGGCCAATGGCAAGACGTTCCACCTCGACGTTGGCGGTGCGGACGCCCTGTTCGTGAGGGTCGAAGCGTCCGATGCGGCGTATTCCGACGGCACGGGCGCAAGCGTATGGAAGCCGTACGAGGCGACGATGACGCACCGCGGCGGCATGGAGCTGGAGAAGGTGTATGGGACGACCGTCACCTCCGGCGCCACCTACACGCAGCAGGTGTGCGTCTTCAAGATGAAGACAGATGGCGCCAGCTCGAAGCTCGTGACGTGGGCGGTCTCATCGAACGGCAAGGATTACGTGCGGGGGGCGGTTTCCGCGATCGCCCAGGATTATGAGCAACAACACCCGGGCTGGATTGTCGTCGGTGGAATCAACGCCGACCAGTACTTTGCGAAGTTCGGAAACGGGATAATTGATGGCTCGGCCTACGTCCAGCCGCAGCCGTACTATCCGCTCGTCGCGGACTATGGCAAGCGCCACACGGTAAGCCTGACGGGAAACGCGACAAGGGTCGTAGGATTCAAGAACGACGGTTCGGCCAATGGATTCGTGACCACCAGCGGCGGGGAGGGCAGTTACGCGCTGAGCATCCTGGGACCCAGCGGCGCGGTCCTCGCGGAGTACGCGGTCGCAAGCATTAACTCCTCGCCGCCCCCCGGCAAAACGGCGGTACGGGCATCTGTTCACGCTACGAACTCGTCTTCCTCCTGGGTTCCCACCTCATTTAACACCGCCAACACGCTGTTCGTAGTGGAGGGTGATCTGGCGTATCTGTCGAACTCCTCGGGCTATGCCTACGCGAATGGCATCGCCGGCAGGAACTCATTCTTCGGCATTGGAACGGTTACGAACGTGGCGGCGGGGCCGCTGTCCGGCGTGGCCATCGAGGCTGGCAATTTCGGCATTGATACATCGGACCCGGCCCTCATCGCGGCGCTGGCCGCCGGCCGGCGGGTCCGGGTCGAGCAGAAGTTTGGCAACGCGGCGATGAACGCCGTCGAGGCGGCCAGCGGACACCACTCCGACCACATCGTCAACGGGGTCGAGCAGACCACGCGCGCCAACGACTCCTATAACACGATGCACTATTCGAGGTCGCTGTTCGGCATGACGGCCGATGGCACCTACTGCCTCATCACCGCCGACATCAATCACGGATACAGCGGGCTCACCTACACGGAATGCAACGCTCTGGCCAGGGCCTACGACCTGCGATACCTCTACCAGCAGGACGGCGGCGGCAGCGTGACCGCGGTTTTGCGGACTGAGAGCGGCGGCTTCGAGGTGGTCAACACGCTGCGCGACGGCAGCCCGCGCGCGGTGTTGAGCGCGCTGTTGTTCGTCAAGAATCTCAACGTCTCCGCCACGCCGCCCGAGATTACCAGTCAGCCCCAGAGCCTGAGCGTCAGTCCGGGCGAGAGCGCCACGTTCACCGTGGCGGCCAAGGGTTCCGCGCCCCTTTACTACCAGTGGTTGTTCCACGGCACCAACCTCGCCGGGGCGAGCGGCTCCAGCTACACTCGCGCCAGCGTCCAGCCGGCCGATGCCGGTCCCTACTCGGTGATCGTCTCCAACGCGCTGGGCTCGACCCTCAGTGCCGATGCGCTGCTGACCGTGGGGCCGGCCACGCTGGTGCGCAACGGGAGTTTCGAGACGCCGATCCTGGCCGGCTGGGCTTACCAGAACACCAGCGGAGCCGCCAACACCTATAACTTCAACGGGGCGACGGGGTTCGCCTGGGTTTTGGGGACGAGCACGGGGATAGACCATAACAGCGGCACGTGGTACACGCCCGCGGCGCCGAACGGGAGCCAGGCGGCGTTCATTCAGGGGGCCATCGGCGCGCTCTCGAGCTTTGCGCAGTTGGTGAACTTCCCCGCCACCGGCAGCTACACGGTCACGTTCAAGTGCGTAGGCCGGGCCGGCAGTTATGGCCCCAATACGATTCAGGTGCAGGTGGACGGCGGGGCGATTTTGACGGTCAGCCACGCCAGCCAGAGCCAAAGCCAGTGGCAGTCGTTCACGGCGACGTACCACTGCACGGAGGCCGGCAGCCACACGCTGGCCTTTGTGGGCGCCCGGACCGGGGGCGACTACAGTTCGTGCATTGACAACGTGAGCGTGACACGCGCCGCCGCCCCCTGAGAGCGGGTGCGGCCAGGGCCCGAGCTGAAGTTCACGGCTGCGGGATTACGGAAACGTGACACGGTAGAACGCGGCTTGCGGCAGCGGTGAGGAGTCGGTGAAAGTGGCCACCCCATCCTGGCCGACGATGGCCGAGCCCAGGGTGATCCAGGCGCCGTCCAAAGCGCTGGCGCGCTGGACCGTGCAGCGGGTGCCGACGATGCTGGCGAACGGGACATAAACCTGGGTCGGGGTCTGGATGGGCGGGAACAGAACGATGTCGCCGGCGGCGGGCACCGTGTAGAAGACGCGCAAACGCGGGCGGTCGCGCTCGGAGGCGGCTTCGGCGCTGGCAATGCCCCACGCATCGGAGCCGTTGGGCCAGGGCAGGATGGCCCAGCCGTAGTTGGTGGTGGAACCGTGGACCCAGGATTGAACGTCGGCAGTCAGGTCGAAGGAATGGTACGCGGCCTGAGCATTGGGGGCGAGGTCGGGGCTGCCGACGGCGGCGGAGGGAGTGCTGGCAGCCTCGAGGTCGTCGGCCTGAATGCCGTCCCCCCACCAGTTCCAGGTGGAAGTGGAATCCTGCCAGGGTTGCAGGAGCCGGAAGAACTGGCCGCCATCACCGTGCGCATCGGTGACCGAACTGGAGACTTCGAGCCGAGCGGCATCAATGCGGGCACCGGGCGGAACCTGGCCGGGGCCGGTGCCGACCGCGTCGTCAAACCAAATGAGCATCTGGGAGACATCGGACGCATCCCCATCATCGTAAATGCCGGTGGCGGTGGCGTAGGTGGTCTTGGGATTGCCCTCGCGAACGCGTGTGTCCTGGGCGCCGCTGTAGCCGTCCACCCCCTGGCGGAAGCCGGCAACCGCCGCGCCGGCCGGGAGCCAGAGCACTTGCAGCAGCGGCCGCTGCGCCGCGTCGTGAGGCCACTCGCAGGCGGCGAACGCGGTGCCATCGGTGCGGGGCTGGGCGGCAGCCGGGGGCAGCCAGCCGGGCATGAGCCAGCCGTAGTTCGGCTCTCCGCCGTTGACCCAGGCTTCGACATCGGCGGTGACGCCCAGGCTGATGGTGCCGGTGCTGGTGTCGCCACCGCCGCTCGCCAAGCCGAGGAACGAGTCGTAGCTGCTGCGGGCGTGAACGTCATTGAGTTGAAACCCGCCGCTGCCGTCGCCGGCATCGTTCCACGTGATGGAATTCGGATCCCAGGACACGAGCATGCGATAAAGGGGGCTGCCATCGCCAGGCGAGTTGCTGATGTCCGGGGAGATGGTGAGGCGCAGTTCGGCGCTGACAATGACCGCGTTGGTGGGAATCCTCCCGAGTTCGTCGCCTGCAAGGTTGCTGAAGCGAAGCAGGGCCTGGGCCGCTTCAGTCGCTGCGCCATCGGCGGGCGCATCCATCCAGATGGCGTAGTTGCTGCTGTGGCCGATGGTCAGGGAGACATTGGACTTGGCGGCATTTAACTCGGTATCGGCGGCGCTGGTATAAAGGCCGTAACCATGATCCCACCCCTGCTGGAAGCGGGAGACGCGCAGCAGGCCGACGCTGACGCTGGCAGTGGCGGCGACGCTGATGCCGTCGGGCCTCAGGAGCACCAGGCTGACGGAGCGCGAGGCCTGAGAAGGGTTGCCGCTGACATTGCTGAAGGTGACGGCGCGCAAGAGGGCCTGGACGGCCGCGGGCGTGGCGTCGCTATTGAAGGTGACGACCAGCGGCGTGGCGCCGGCTCCGCCGGCCCTGGAGTTTGGACATTTTCTGCTGGACTCACGTCCCTGGATGACATAAAACCTGAGGGCA
>MTKZ01126104.1_pt1 | contig 10206 bp, 11 predicted proteins | sample 1042781 | NCBI WGS metagenome assembly MTKZ01 (sample SAMN06212207, study PRJNA360539) | anaerobic digester metagenome | biome: Wastewater treatment plant; material: sludge; isolation source: anaerobic digester fed with sludge from wastewater treatment plant | place: Denmark: WWTP Viborg ...
GAGGGTCTGGAACGCCCCCGCCCCGTACACGCCGGGAAGGGTGTTCCCCTTGAACAGGAGCGATCTCTCGCGCGCCCCGGCTGCGACGAGGAGCACGTCTGGGACGACGAGCGCGTACGCCCGTCCCTCGCGGAGGATCCCCACCGCGCGGTCGCTGTACACGGCCAGGGCGACCGAGTCCAGCCACACCTCGACCGACGGATGGCGGCGGACCTCCGCCTCGAGCCGCGTTGCGATGTCCGTCCCCCGCGTCCCGGCGTACACGGCGTCCGTGGACCCGAAGAACCGGTGCGTCTGGAGGACGAGCTTCCCGCCCAGTCGGCGCTTGTCATCAACGACGAGGGTTTGGATCCCGTGGGCTCCGAGCTCGATCGCCGCCGACATCCCGGCGGGGCCGCCGCCGATCACGAGGACGGGCACTCGGAGTCGCTCGATCTCGTTCATCCGTGGAGGGGCGGGGACGGGCGGCAGTACAGGGAGGCCATCGGCGGGCTCGACCCTCATCCCAGGTCGGACGAGGGTCATGCACGCCTTCACCGGCATCCCGTCCGCGATCACCAAGCACTGTGCGCACTGGCCGTTCGCGCAGAAGATCCCCTGGGGCGAGGCGTCCTTCGCGTGGTGGCCGAAGATCCTGATCCCATGGGCGAACAGGGCGGCGGCGATCGTCTCGCCGGGGAACGCCGGGAGCTCCCTCCCGTGGAACGTGAACGGGAACGGCTCGCCCCGCTCCAGGGGGAGGATGGGATGGTGTTCGATCCTCATCGGAACGGTCCTCGGAGGATCCGGGCGGAGGAAGAGCACGGCATGGGCAACATCGAGCGGATTCTACCGAACCGAAACCACCACGCCCACCAGAGCCCGAGGTTCCGCCGGAGGGAGAGCAAGATCCCAAGGAAGAGAAGGAGTGCGGCCACGATGATAGCGAACCCGACCGCGCGGCGAGCGGCGCGCGCCCGCACCACATGGCCAATCTGCTCGGCATTGAAGTCACAGCAGATGATCGAGAGTCTGCAATTCGGCTTCGTCGGCCGACTGAAAATGGGGACCGCCCACACCGGCTCAGAGATGGACGGCCGTCCCCTCCCCGTAGACCAGCGCCCGGTACGCACGCTGGGTCTTGCCCAGGTAGTCCCCTCCTCGGTCAAGGGCGAGGCCACGGCCCATCGCGGTCACAATCATGCCCGTACCAATCTTAGTCATCTCCTGGCCCAGCTCGCGTACCAGCTGCGGTGCCGTCCCAGGAATTGTGCTTCGGCCATCCGTAATGAGATGTACATAAACCCGCAGAACGTTCTCCCGTCTGGCGAACTCGAGGAGTTCGACAACATAGTCTATCGAACCGTGCGAGCTCTGGTGAGAAAGAAGTCCGATGAGATGAAGCGAGCTGTCCCGCTCGTTCACAGTGGCGACTGCCTGCTGGAGCGCAGGGGCACTGGTGAATGTCCCTGCTGCGATGGCTTGCTCGATCCGGACTTCGTCCTGAGGCACCACCCGACCTGCCCCGATGTTCAGGTGCCCCGCCTCGGAATTTCCCTTCCGGCCTGGTAGAAGACCCACAGCTTCCCCGGACGCATCCAGCTGTGCCATAGGCCCGCGCTGCAGCGCGTCCCAGCACGGCGTGTCGGCCAGAGCCACGGGGTTCACCCGTCCTTCGACCGGCAGACCCCACCCATCGAGAATGACCAACAAGACGGGCTGCTCAGCCGCGCGGCGATCTAGCAGAAGTGAGAGGCCCGTCATCGCTTCCGGGACAGCCAAGCCTATCAGCGAGAGGATGGTCGGCGCAACATTCGCCAGCGCCCCCCGCAATCGAAGGCGTGGCCGCTCACCCCGCGGTCCAACCACAACCATCGGAACGAGATTGGTGGTGTGTGCATTGTTCGGAGGTCCACCCGGGGGACCGTGGTCCTCCAAGAGACCGTGGTCGGCAGTAATCACCGACCAACCGCCCCTCTGGGACGCGAAATCGAGCAATCCCTCTAGTGCCACATCAACAGCTTCTGCACATGCGATCTTCGGTTCAATCGCGGAAGCATGGCCGGAGATATCGCCGGTAGCGATGTTGACCGCTACCCATGCGGGATCATGCGCCGCCCACTCGGAGCAGAGCTCACGTCCCAGGCCGGGGAGTGCCCGGGGGGGGTCGCTGAGGAACGACGGGACGCGTATATCCCTCTCTCCTGGGAAGGCCTCCGCTCGCCCCCCGCTCAAGAAGTATGTGATGTGTGTGTATTTCTCTTCTTCGGCTGCTCTCAATTGGCCCAGGCCCTCACGGGAGACGACTTCTCCAACCGTATCGGTGATGTCCTGGGGGGCAAAGGCCGCTGGCAAGTACCATAGGTCAGGGTGGTAGCGGGTCAGAGGTACGAACAGTAGCGGGGCGAGGTCCGCACGAGGGAAATACCCAAACGATGGATCCGCGAATGCGCGCGTGAGTTGAATTTCTCGTTCTCCACGCCGACAACAAAAGACGACGACATCTCCCGCCTGTACCCGCCCTACCGGCCCGTGGGAATCGGCGACGACGAGGGGAGAAAGCCAGTAATCCGTTTCGCCTTGCCGGTACTTGTCCACGATGGCTTCGGCGAGCTGCTTCGCCTCATGCTTGATGGGCTCAACCATGGGGGGAACGCTTGGCGTGGATTGCCTCTTCCGCTAGGCTAAGCAGGCATGCGTCGAGCTTGGCCATGTCCGCGGACACGGGTTCGACATCCACGAACACCGCGCGGCGGCCACTGGCGAGCGCGGATCGGGCACCGACATCCACCCCGGCCGCCTTGAGCTCGGTCAGCAAGACATCGTAGTCGGGTGCCACCTTGAGATCTTGGCGGAGGAGGGGCCGGTTTGAGAGATGGGGTGATATCCCGACCACGCGGCATCCATAGTGTTCTTCGAGGTGCGCCGCGAGCCGCGGCAGCACGCTGGGAGGCGCCGTGACGGCCAAGAAGACCCGTGCCCCGTCCACTGGCTCCACTGGTCGCAGACGGAACACTGTGCGGAACACGGGAATTCGGGGGGCGATCGCCGTGACGGCCTCAACCATCGCCTCCACCTTCTCGTCGCTCGCCAAGGGGGATTCGCACCCTGTGATGACCACAGCGTGGCTCCGTAGGACCCGAAATGGCCCGAAGTATCCCCTAACGTAGTCAACGGGTTGGTGGGCCCCGATGATCAACACCTGCCGGTCCACCCGTACTGGGGGGGCTGTGGCTCCGCTCCCATCGAACACAACGAGGTCCAATCCTCTGCTGTCTGCAATCCGCGCTCCCTCCAGGACGTTGCTGAAGAACGGCTCCCCGCCGCTCAGGCCGCCTCCGCAGCGGCGACAACCGATGGTCAGAACGCGCGTCATGAAGGCGTGCCCGAAACAACCTGACGCCGCATGGAAGCCACGATCCGCATAGTCAAGCAACTCGGTGACACCGAGATCGAGCGTTTCGCCATCCAAGATCTCCGGCTCGGGGGGGCCCCCCCGTCCCATGGTGACGATCGCGATCCTGTACCTGTCACGCAACACACGTGCCGCGTGCCCGGCGATGGCAGTCTTACCGGTGCGCTTGCCTGTTCCAACGACACTCAGTGCAGGAGTCGTAATGGAAGCGAGGTGCGGCGGAGAGAACGTGAAGTCCTCGCCGATGTACTTCACCCCTAGGTGGAGCAGCATGCTCGCCATCTCAAACCTTTCGCGATAACCGACTACCGGCTCATCGGAGAGATCCACAGCCACCTCGGGCGAAAACCGTGACACTGCCTCACGAAGCGACGAACAGATGTCCACACTGTGGACCACGGGGATCCCCAGCTCCTCAAGATCCCGGTCAGAACCCACCTTCTCCGTGCCCCCCAGGAACGCAGCGCCGACAAGATCGTAATCCGCTGCCAGAGCAGAGAGAGCCCACTTCACCACGGGAAGGTAGTGCTCGCCATCGACAAGGGCGATGGCCTTCGGTTTAGAATTGTGCGCTTGTACCATGCTCCTCTCCTTGCAACTCAAAGAAGACAGCTCGTCCGACCTTCAATCCTACGTGATCCCCCTCCCGAACCTGCGTTTCTGCAGGAACCTCCGCTCTCCATTCTGCTCCATACGCCCGCACACGCACGTCGAGCTTCGCCCCAAGGAATGTGGCTCGCACCACTTCCCCCACGATATGGCTCTCTCCTGCAGCAACAAGCGCCACCTCTTCCGGTCGCACGAATAGCTTGCCGGTCCTGGGGAGAGCTCTCGAGGGACCACCCGGAACCAGACACGACACACGAGGGCCGTCTCCCCCAAGAGCCACGCTCCCGATGGTTCCCGATACTTGCTCCAACTGTGCCGGGACGAAGTTCGCCAACCCAATGAAGTCAGCCACGAATGGATTCACCGGCTCCCGATAGATCTCCCATGGCGATCCTATCTGCACGACTATGCCCTGGTTCATGACGACCACTCGGTCCGCAAGAACCATGGCTTCGGCTTGATCGTGGGTCACGTACACGAGAGTCATCCCCAGTCGGCGGTGAAGATCCATGATCTCGAAGCGCATCTTCTCCCGCAGTTTGGCGTCGAGGTTGGAAAGAGGCTCATCCAAGAGGAGGGCATCGGGCTCGACCACGAGGGCACGGGCTAGGGCTACGCGCTGCTGCTGCCCACCCGACAGCTGCTCGGGGTAGCGCTTTTCGAGTCCCGCCAGACCCACCAACGCAATCGTCCCCATCACCTTGGCCCGAGCGGCAGAGCGGGGGACCTTTCGCAACTTGAGGGGATAGCGCACGTTCTCGTACACCGTCATGTGGGGCCAGACGGCATAGTTCTGGAAGACCATCCCCAGGTTCCGCTGTTCGGGGGGAATCATCGTTCGCTCCGAGGAGACAACGCGTCCTCCGATGCACACTTCCCCGGATGTGGGCCGCTCGAACCCCGCGATCATGCGCAGCGTAGTGGTCTTCCCACATCCTGATGGCCCCAAGAGACACAAGATCTCTCCATCAGTGACCTCGAGGGAGACATCATTGACCGCCTTGACGGTGCCAAACGCCTTTGTAACGTGATGAAGCGAGATGGTCGCCATGATCCCTCCTCACACCGTGCCTCGACCCCCGACGATTCGCCGCATGATAAGGTTAATCACGAATACCACAGCTACCACGACTGATCCCAGTGCGGCAGCGATGTGGTAGTAGCCCGCATCCTGGAGTTCAAATACCGCCACTCCAATCGTTGGCGTACGCGGACCGTAGAGGAGAATCGAGATGTTGAGTTCCCGCAGTGCAGGCATGAACACGAGAAGCCATCCGGCAACCAGCCCAGGCCGGATGAGGGGCACAACGACATCACGGAGGTTCTGGAACCATCCTGCTCCGGAAACCCGCGCGGCTTCCTCTAGCGATGAATGGATCTGAACAAGGGAGGCGGAAGTGTTGCGGAAGGCGTAGAACGTGTAATGGGCAACATACGCTACTACAAGGATGGCGAAAGTGTTGTAGATGTTGATCCCAAACTGCCCCGACCAGGCGAGGATCATCGCCAGGGCGACTACAGTCCCCGGGATGGCATTGGGCAACGTGCAGAGAATGTCCACCAGTTTGCGCCCCCGAAGGCGGGTCTTGGCGGAGATGTAGGCGAGGAAGGAGCCGAGGACAACGGCGAGGGTGGCGGTGATCAGGGCGAGAGAGAGACTGTTCAGGATGGCAGACTTCGTGAGGCTATAGTCGAACAGAATATAGAGGTAGTTGCGGATCGTGAAGTTCTGCCATGCCAGCGGAAGGCCCCATGCTTTCAAGAACGAAGTCAGCACGAGCGCCACGAGTGGGGCAATGATCGCTAGTCCCATAAAGAGATAAACGCCCACAGCAGCGACGTGCTTCCACGGGCCCAGTTCGACAAGCGTCGGTCGCACGCTCTTCCCTGAGATGATCGCAGCGCCGTGCTGTTTACGGAGGAGCAGCTGGTTTGCGAGGAGGAGGACAACGGCAAGCCCCATCAACAGCACGGACAACGCCGCTGCAAGCTGGATCCCCGTGAAGTCGCCACGATGGACGTAAGTATAAATACGCGTTGTCAGGACGGGGATTCGTGCCCTCATCCCCAGCAGGGCAGGAATGCCAAAGTTAGCCACTGTGTAGAGGAAAGCGAGCATCATCCCCGAAGCAATGCTGGGCACCACCAACGGGATCGTGACATCACGCAACACTTGAAGCCTCCGCGCACCCGCAATCCGGGCCGCCTCTTCAAGCGAGGGGTTCATCCGTTCCAATGCGCCGCGGACGGCGATGAATACAAATGGGAAGGAGTAGATCCCCATCACCCACACCATCCCCCCGAAAGAGTAGATGTTGAACAAGGGGGTTGTTGCGCCCACGAGAGATGTCCAGAGCCTATTGACGTAACCAACGCGAGGAGCGAGCAGTTGGACCCAGGCAATTGCCCCTATGAACGGAGGGACCATGTATGGGAGCAGAGACAGGTTCTCGATGATCCATCGCCCTGGCAGGTCCGTGCGTGCCACCAGCCATGCCAAGGGGACACCGATGCCCGCTGCCAGCAGGACGGTCCACAAACCAAGTTGGAGCGTGTTCCAGAGCGGGAGATAGTTGAGCGGTTCCGCGAAGACCTGTATGTAGTTGTCAATTGAGAGCTGCCCGTCCCGGCTGAAACTGCGAACGAACATAACCCCCAACGGAAACGCCGCCAGGGCGACGAGCGCCACAATGGCGAGACCTAAGGCAAGAACCTGCGTAATCCGGGATTTCATTGGCAAGAAGAGCGGGGGGCGAGACCCGAAGTCCCGCCCCCCGGCCAGCTACATCCCCAGCAGGATCTTGACGAACTGGTCAGTATAGAACTTGATATTGGCCACGATTGCATCTACCGAGGCGGGCATGGCCTTCGCCACAAGTTCCGCCAGGCTAGGAGCACCAGCCGGTCCCTCAACATCCAATCGCGCTGGAATGTAAGCTCCGATCCGGACAAGGGCGCTCTGCCCTTCGGCAGAGAGGACGTAGTCCACGAACTTCTGGGCAGCCTCTACATGTTCGCTGGACGCGAAGATCGCGATCGGGCTAGGAAGGAAGACCGGTCCGTCCTCGGGGTAAACGAGGTCGATGGGGCTACCTTGGAGCTGAAGTCCACGTACCATGTTGTCAAGCGTCAGGCCCACCGCAAACGCGCCGGCTGCGACCTCGGTCACAGATTGGCTGTTACCCTGGACCACTGTAGTCTTGTTCTCAGCCAACCCACGGAAATAGTCGAGGCCATATTCCATACCAAGGACAGCCGCTGCGATGGCATTGGACCCTGAGTACTCAGGGTTCGCCGTGACGATCTCTCCCTTCCACTTCGGGTCGAGAAGCTCGGTCCAGGTGCGAGGCGGATCCTGGACGAGCGTTGTGTTGTAAGCGATTACCAACGCGAAGATCCGGGCCCCATAGTAGTATCCATCCTGGTCGATCAAGAGCTGAGGGATGTTCGCCGCTTCCGGAGATGCGTACTGCAGAAGGAGGCCTTGCGCCTTAAGCTCTTCCAGGTATGTGTACTCAGCAACCCAGATTAGGTCGGCTTGGATCTTTCCCGCTTCCCGTTCGGCAGCGAGCTTCGCAGCGATGGTACCAGTTCCCGACCGAAAGACCTCGAGGTCGATCCCCGGATAAGCCGCCTCAAAAGCCTTCTCAAGTTCAGTCATGATCTCGATCGGAGTAGAGGTGTAGAGCAGTAGAGTCTCTTTGGCCCCTCCGCCAATCCCCAGCAATAGCACGACGCTCAATACCCGACACAGTTTGCGCATCGCCCCTCCTTAGGCATAGCATAGGCCAACTGACGGTGCCCACCACGACTTCTCTCGCGACTTCACCTCCTTCCGAACCAACGCCAGCGTTTCGCCCTGGCGATCTGCGGCCCGTAGTTTGGTCTGACCAAGGCACAGCTTGGCCCCACTCATGCGGATGCGAACCTGGTTTCGAACCGTGGTGTGGTTACCCCTCACCGAAGATTTCCTCCCGAATCCGCTCGAAGTGCTCCTCCATGACCCGCCGGGCGGACGCCGTATCACGACTCACAAACGCTGCGACCAGCCGCCGGTGGTCACTCAGGGATCGGGCCACGTACTCGCTCTGACTGCGAATGAAATACCCTTTGACACGGCGCCAGAGAGGGCGATCCATTTCTTCAATGAGATACTGCACTTGGCGCTCGAGCAATCGATTGCCAGTCGCTCGGCTGACACCACGATGGAAGCGGCGGTCGGCAGCGAAGTAGGCGTCGATATCGCCAGCCCGCACCGCCTCCTCCATCTCCCCTAGCGCGGCCTTGACTTCAGCGATTTGAGCAGTGGTCATCGTCCGTGCCGCAATCTCTGCCATTCCCACTTCAAGGATGCGTTGGAGCTCGAAGACATCGTTCAAGGATGGCTCGCCGCGGATGAGCTCCAGCGTCAGAGAAAGTACGCGCTCATCGCAGTTACTGACATATGTCCCGTCGCCCACGCGGCGATCCACGATATCCAAGGCGCTGAGGATGCTCAACGCCTCTCGAACAGAGGATCGGCTGACCCCGCAGTAGTCGGCGAGCTCGCGTTCGGTGGGAAGCCGGGACCCCTCCTGGTGCTCGCCAGAGCGAATGGAGTTGATAACCCAATCCAGTACCCGGAGTGATCGCTTCCCTTCGCCCGGCAGCACCGCTAGGGTATCCATTGGTCTGACCAAAAACATCATAGCCCTCCACCTTGGCCAATGCAAGGGCTGGCCTTGGTGCGCCAGGAGATCGTTGGGGTTGGTGACGGGATGGTTGAAAGAAGGCGGTGCCCCTCCTAAGAAAGCTTGGCGACCAAGGAAAAGAGGAGCACCGGCAGTGGATCTTGCCTACAAGGAAGCGCATGCCATGAAGGGGGGAGGCGGCAAGGATGAGGCTGGTCGAGACGTACATGGAGACGGGGAGCATCGCGGAGACCGCCCGGACTGAAGCCCAGATCGAGGCTGCCGCGGTGGAGGCTAAGAAGACCCCAGGCTACGGCCGGGAGAGGCTCGCCTCGTACCTATGGCAGGAGAAGGGGCTGGTTCTGTCCCCGCACCACGATCCGCCACATCCTTCGCCGGGACGGGTTCACGGGGCGCAAGACGAAGGGGAAGACGTTCTCCCCCGCCCACTGGGCAGGGGAGGAGAAACAGCCGTTCACCCTCGCCCAGGTAGACGTGAAGGAGGTGCTCGACAAGGGGGAGCTGGGAACCAAGCTCTGGGACCACCTGACGAAGCGAAAGCTTCCCCGGTACCAGTGGACGTTCCTTGAGGGGAGGGCGAGGGTTCGGTTCCTGGCCTGGGGCCACGAGATCAGTCTCACCAACGGGCTATAGTTTCATGGCGTTGGTGTGCTGTGGCTGCGGGGGCATGGGATCGAGGGAGAGGTGGTATGGCAGACGGGCTGGGGGGAGTAACCCCAGAAGCTCCACCAACTCCAGGAGAGGCACTGCGCTCCCCTGGGGGCGAGGCTGGCGCGGATCCCACTGGGGAGAAAGGAACACAACGGTCGGGTGGAGCGGTCCCACCGTCCGGACAGCGAGGAGTTCTAGCTGCCGTTCTTGGGCAAGGTGCGGACGGAAGGGGTTTCTCCACAAGGCGGCGGGGAGTGTACTACTACAACCTGGAGCGGCCGCACTACGAAGAGGGGATGGTCGGGAGACCGCTGTTCCAGGCGCTGCGGGAGCTGGGGTACCATTTGCCCCAAAAGTTCGCGCTCTTCCTGCTTCACGTGCTCAATCGGATCAGTGCCGACTGGGCCCTCAGGGGTGGTAACGATCTCTCGACCCACTAACTAGCGATGCTCATTAGTCAGACAAGGGGGAATCTACGACAACGGTCATCACGACCCAAGAAACGCCCTCATGCCCAACAACAGCTAGGGGCCAACGACCGGGCCTCTAGAGAGAACCCTACGGCAACGGAAGCAGTCTCCCCTCGTGTTTCCTGAACTGGAGGCCGGGGCAAAGCTAGCGGAGGTGGACTCCCAGGTAGTACGGCCAGACCACGAGGGCGAGGATCGCCTGCCACCACAGGAGCTTCGTGAAGGCGAGGGTGAAGAGCCATCCCGCGAACCAGAACATCCCCGCCCACTCCCCTCTCACCCGAATGTCGCGATGTGACATGTCCCCTCCTTTTCGCTCATTGTAGCCATCCGCCCCCGATCGCCAAATTGTGGAGGGAAGCCTCCCCCTCGCTCCCTCCCGGCCTGCCCT
>MTKZ01021072.1_pt1 | contig 10205 bp, 7 predicted proteins | sample 1042781 | NCBI WGS metagenome assembly MTKZ01 (sample SAMN06212207, study PRJNA360539) | anaerobic digester metagenome | biome: Wastewater treatment plant; material: sludge; isolation source: anaerobic digester fed with sludge from wastewater treatment plant | place: Denmark: WWTP Viborg ...
ATCGAAATTCTGCGTGCGGTAGCAAATCCTGATCAAACGCCCTTTTTCTATTTCAGAGCAAAATGTGACGGTTCGCCGTATCACAATTTTGCCGTAACCTATGAGGAACATTTACAAAATGACTGTAACTGAAAAAACCGGTTTTATACAGGGTATCGAAAAGAAACAGAATTTGATCTTTTGGTTGATGTTGTCTGTCATTATGGCTGTTGGCGGCATACTCTATTTTCGGACAACGCCGCATGGTGTCGGTTTGGTCAGCGATTCTGTGAATTACATTAATGGAGCACGTTCCATTGCTGCCGGTAACGGATATTTCCGTGAAAGCGGAGGCGGTATCCTGAAACCCATTACAAATTTTCCTCCGCTGTATTCCATCTTATTGTCCATTCCTTTCTGGTTAAAAGCGGACTGGTTTGCTGCAGTCAGATATTTTGGCTTGATCTTTTTTATGCTGAATCTTGGATTGACTGGTATTCTGGTACACGCAATGGTAAAGAATATCTGGTTTGGACTTGGGGCTGCTTTATTGATGCTGGTTTCAAAGCCTTTCCTTTATTTTCAATTTTTTGCAATGTCAGAATCGCTTTTTTTCTTTTGTACACTTGCATCATTTCTGTTTTTTGTTTTTGCTTTGGAGACGGAAAAACAAAGGAACTGGTTTTTATGCGGATTGTTCAGCGGATTCGCTTTCCTGACCCGTTACGTCGGAATCATATCACTTTTTTCCATCTTATCCGTTTTAATATTGAACAGGAGGACAAAAAATACTCTGAAATCGATGTTATGGCTGCTGATCGGAGCGGTTCCTTTAATTTCGGCATGGTTAATTCGCAATGTCATCGTTTCCGGTAATGCATCCAATCGCGAATTCTTTTTTCATCCGCTGAGCGGCGAGGAAATTAAGGGAGGGATACTGATTTTTTGGAAATGGATTTTCCCCATCCGTTATCAAAATGTGGAACAGACAGTTTTCTGGATGGAATGGATCGTTATCGGTTTGGCGCTTGCCGGTTTCTTGTTCCTCGTGATTCTTTTTCTGTTGTCTCTGAAAAAAAGCACTATTTTCCCCGCTTCAATTAAATGGCTATGGGTTTTTGTTGTTTATATTCTCAGTTATCTTGCTTTTATCTGGGCGACCATTTCTTTCTTTGACGCATCCGTTAACATCGAAGAACGGATTCTTTATCCTGTGTTTATGGTAATGATCCTATTCGTTTTTACTGTCGCAAAGTTCATCCTGCAGCGGAAGAAATGGTTTCTCCAATTGGCTCTGCTGGGATTGTACGGCTTTTTTATCATTGCTTTTTCACAGGATCTAATCCGGTTTGTTCCGAAATTCCAATCGGAAGGGTATGGATGGGCATGGGAAGGCTGGCGGACTTCACCCGCGATGCAGATCATCCAGGATATTCCCTCGGAAATCATGATTTATTCCAACCAACCGGAAGCTGTCAGTTTATGGGCAGGAAGAGGATCTTTTGCTTTATTGGATCCGATCGATCCTTCGACTAATTTGCCTCGTGCCGATTATTCAGATACAATAGAAAGAATTCGCAGTCAGGTTTTAGAAGGGCAATCGGTTCTTGTATTTTTTGGAATTGACTCCTGGATTGGTGTTGATTCTAACAACTGGATTACCGAGTTATGTGATGCTTTGCCAATGATCTACCAGGATTCCAGTGAATGGGTTGTTGGAAGAAAAGGAATAATCGAAAAATGAAATATTCAGATGAAATTATTTTAAAAGCTTATCAATCAGGGTATGAATATGAAGGCACGCGCGGAAATTGTGCTCAATGTGTTTTGGCAGCGCTGATGGATACAATTGGGGGAATCGAGGATAATATCTTTCAGGCGGCTTACGGTTTGCATGGAGGCACTGTATCCAATGGCGTCGGAACCTGTGGTGCATTAGCAGGCGCTATTATTGCTATCGGAACGCGATACGGTAGAGATCGGGCGGCGTTTGACCGCGGCGAAAAAGAGTGCAAGAATGACCTTCTGGCTCGGGAATTGTGCAACAAATTTTTTGAAGTTTACGGTGGCTTGACCTGTGAAAAAGTCCAAACGGCTATTATGGGAAGGTCTTTCAATATGAAAGATCCGGAAGAGCGGAAACTGTACCTTGCATGCGGCGGACATGTCGACAAATGCACATCGGTTGTCGGCAATGCTGCAAAGTGGACAATTGAAATTTTAAATCAATTTGAGGAATAAAAAACAGTGATATGAAAAATGGGAAGGATTACCTTCTTGTTGCATTGATTTTCCGTTTTAAGTGCAAACATTACAACAACAAGATTTCTCTCATTTTTTTGAAGCTTTGCAGTAATGAATGAGTATAAAAAGAGGGCGCGGAATTCCGCGCCCTCTTCATTGTATTATTCAACCGGTACAGTCGGCATTACGTCTTTTCCAAGAACAATTTGGGGTACTGTTCCTTCGGGTACAATCATGAATTTATCCGTTTCTTTGATTGCTGAAGCATTTAATTGAGCAATCAGATATTGATAATAGGATGGACCATCTTCATAGATCTTTGCCAAAAGTTCCGTATTCGCCAGATCGGCTTTCGCTAATTCTGCAGCTGCTTTTGCTTTTTCTGCATTCAACTGTTGTTCCAGAATTGCATTTTCTTTTCCCGCCTCAATCACAGCACGTTTTGCGATCAATTCCTGTTCTTCCAGTTGAGCCAGAATAACTTTTTGGCGGGCAGTTTCTTGGGCTGCTGCCTGTTGAACCCGAATTTCAGCTTCTTTTTGGACAGCGTTTGCTTTTCCTTCCTGTTCCAGCTTTTGTGATTGTGCTTTGGCTTTTTCCGCATCCAGCAAATATTGATTGGTTTCGTTGATGACTACCATTGCCTGATCAGAAGCCTGAACATCCGTGACAACGATGTTATTGACATACATTCCGATTTCCCGTGTCAATTTTTCCAGTTCCGATTCGATACAGTTGCGCAGTGTATCCCGTCCTTCGGCAACTGCGTTGCCGCGCAGATCGTTTTGGCCGACACAGACTTTCATTGCCTGTCTTGAAAAGCCGTCCATTTGGGATTCCAGCGTTTCATTGCTGGTATAAATTCTTCGATAATTTACAAAATCTTTCGCAATCTGTTCTTTGCTGAAATATTCAATTGTTCCGTCTGCTTTCTTTTCTTTCACGCTTGTTAAAGACGGGCGGAAAACTTGCCCTCGAATTTCCACATAAACCGGCTGCATGTCTTTTGTAAATACTTCGTCATCGGAAACTTGAAACCAGACGCCTTCAATATTGTAGCTTTCCATCTTTACATAAAGTCCGAAATCGCTGTAAATTCCTCCAGGTCCGACAATATCAACAATTTCTCCGGCCCGAATTTTGACACCCATCTCCTGTTGTCCCAGACCCTTCATTATATAGACTGGTTTGAAGGCTACAAAGGCAACAACAAGAAGTGCGAAGATTGCTAAAATGAGGATGCCGGTTTTATTGAAACCTGAAACAGTATTGTTCTTTTTCGGTTTTTCCGGACGATAATTTTCCATGACTACCCCTTTTCTTTTTTATTAATTTGATGAAAGTCATGTTACTGAGAAAAAAATCTTGCTGATTTTATTAGATACCGGCTGCCCAGGTTGTATACCTGTTCATCAGTTTTTGATTAACTTTCATCGTTATACTTATATACGAAAAATTGATCTTTTCTTCTCGGAATCTGATTAATTTCTTTTGATAAGGATCCTGATAAAATAAATTCAATCAGGCAGAAGATCCAATTATTCATAAGTTTCCGGTTTGAGGATTCCGATATATGGCAGGTTACGATAGTAGTCCGAATAGTCAAGACCGTAACCGACAACAAAATGATCCCCCATGGTAAAACCGCAGTAATCTGGTTTTATCTCACATTGATGTTTATTGATTTTATCCACGAGACAAATCGTTTTAATGGAAGCTGGTTTTCTCGCGTGGAAGAGCTCGGTTAAATATTTCAATGTCAAACCGGAATCGATAATATCTTCAACGATGATCACATGTTTATCCGTAATATTCTTATCGAGATCTTTAATGATTTTTACAACGCCGGTGGATCTGGCACTGGAACCGTAGCTTGAAACTGCAATAAAATCCATAAACAATCGGCATTTCATACTTCTGCACAAGTCTGCGTAGAAGAAGGAAGCGCCTTTCAGAACGCATACCATTAAGGGATCTTTTTGTTCATAATCGACTGTGAGTTGAGCAGCCAGTTCATCTACCCTCTTCTTGATCATTTCTTGCGAAAAAAGGACTTCAGCAATATCATTTTGTTCATTGGTAATTCGCATTATTTTCCTCTATAAATAGTTCAGAGAATCAGTAATTTGAAATTTGAAAAGAATTCATTGTTGTTCTTTATTCGAAAAGTCAATTCATGTTTCAAATCACTGTCAGGGAATCGATGAATTTGTTTTTTTATCCTCTTACAATTTTATTTGAATATTCAGTTTTCAATGGCGGGAGATTACAACGCTGCCTGAATGTATGAAAAAGATTTATTCCTTTCGTTATTTGATCAGTCAATCGATATTTCGATTTGCTGACATGAAATAAATATGATAATAGTGACTCGTTTTATAATTGAATTAGTTTAATCATCCGTTTTTTTTTGGGATTTGAATAGTCATAAAAAAGATTGGAGTCAGATAAATATGTCAACCTGTGCAATTGTCGGAATAAATTGGGGCGATGAAGGAAAAGGCAGGATGGTCGACTTGATATCCAGCAGCTATGATATTGTTGTGCGATATCAAGGGGGCAATAATGCAGGACATACCGTTGTCAATGAATACGGAAAATTTGCATTAAATCTTATCCCTTCTGGAATTTTTCGAAAGAATATTGTCAATGTTTTAGGAACTGGTACAGTTGTTGATCTGGAGCATCTAAGCGGAGAGATTAATAAACTCAAAAGTGCTGGAATCGCAATCTCTCCCGAAAACCTGAAAATCAGCGATCGAGCAATGATTGTATTTCCGTTTCATAAACAGCAGGATGTACTGGAGGAGCAACGGCTGGCTGATAAAAAATATGGATCGACTAAACGCGGAATTGCTCCGGTTTATAGTGACAAATTCCAAAAAAAGGGCGTTCATATGGGAGAACTCCTGTATCCGCAAAAAATAAAAAGCCATCTGGAGAGTATTCTTGAATGGAAAAATCTCATTCTAAAAAATGTATACGGAGCTGATCCCTATCGTCTGCAAGATATTCTTGCCTGGACCGAATGCTTCGGAGAGATTTTATCGCCTTATATCACTGATACTGGAATTCTTTTGCGAAAAGCAAATGCTGAAGGGAAGAAAATTCTTTTTGAAGCTCAACTGGGTGCATTGCGGGATATTGATTATGGGATCTATCCGTATACTTCCTCTTCAAATCCGTTGGCATCTTATGCACCGATTGGATGTGGCGCGCCGGATTTACGAGTGGATGAGGTGGTTGGTGTTGTGAAGGCATATTCGACCTGCGTCGGTGAAGGCCCGTTTACATCGGAATGGTTTGGAGAAGATGCGGATCGATTGAGAGAAGCCGGCGGTGAATACGGCGCAGCAACTGGACGGCCGAGAAGAGTTGGTCCGATGGATATTGTAGCAACGAATTATGGTGTCCAAGTACAAGGAGCCACTTGTATTGCATTAACAAAAATGGATATTCTATCCTATCTGGACAAGATTCCGGTTTGTACCGCATATGAAATCAATGGACAAAAAACGACAGATTTTCCGTTCCATGCGATTCTGGATGAAGCGAAACCTGTTTATGAATTTTTGCCTGGCTGGAAATGCGATATCAGCTCTGTTCGTGATTATGAGGCGCTTCCTTCAGAAGCACGAGAATATGTTGAATATATTGAAAAGAAAATTAATTGTCCCATTAAATATGTTTCAGTTGGGCCAGGAAGAGATGAAATTATCTTAAGGTAATGGTGAAATGGATCGATACGAAAGCCCTTTGGGAACACGATATGCTTCTGAAAAAATGCTTTGGTTGTTTTCAGCCGATAATCGTTACAGAACCTGGCGAAAACTATGGACAGCGCTTGCCCGAGCTGAACATAACCTTGGTCTGCCAATCAGTGCAGACCAGGTAGCTGAGCTTGAAGCACATATTGATGATATTGATTATGTTGTTGTCGCAAAAAAAGAACAGGAAGTGCGCCATGATGTGATGGCGCACATTTATGCTTATGGACTGGTCTGTCCAACTGCCAAAGGTATTATCCATTTAGGCGCAGCCAGTTGTTATGTGACTGATAATGCAGACCTGATTATTTATCGCGATGCGCTCCGATGGATTCGCGATGAATTACTGACGATCATCGAGAGCCTTTGTTTGTTTGCGGATCGTTACAAATCCCTTCCAACCCTTGGTTTTACCCATTTACAGCCGGCGCAGCTTGTAACCGTGGGTAAAAGAGCTTGTCTGTGGCTTCAGGATCTCATGCTTGACCTGGATGAGTTGGATTTTGTGCTGGATAGTATTTGTTTTCTGGGTTCCAGAGGAACTACCGGGACCGAAGCGAGTTTCCTCGAGTTATTTGAAGGAGATCAATCGAAAATCGATGAGATGAATCGTCAAATCGCAGCGGAATTTGACTTTCAGCGTCTTTTTGGCGTTTCCGGTCAAACTTATCCAAGAAAATTTGATTCGAGGATTTTAAATGTGCTTAGTTCTCTCTCGCAAAGCTGTTACCGCTTTGCGAATGATTTGCGATTGCTCCAGCATATGCAGCAAATTGAAGAACCTTTTGCGGAAGATCAGGTGGGTTCGTCAGCAATGGCTTATAAACGGAATCCGATTCTCAGCGAACGTGTCTGCTCACTTGCCAGATATGTCATCGTGGATGCAATGAATGCACCATTGACTGCATCAACACAATGGTTTGAACGAACGCTGGATGATTCTGCGAATCGCAGAATTTCTTTGCCGGAAGGTTTTCTGGCTGTGGACGCGATCCTGCTGCTCATGAAAAAGATCATTTCCGGTCTGCATGTCAATGAAAAGATGATTGAAAATTCAGTAAAGAATAACTTACCTTTTATTGCGACAGAAAATCTGCTGATGCTGGCAGTTAAAAAAGGAAAAGATCGTCAAGTTGTTCATGAGATCATCCGAAAGCATTCGATGGCGGCGACGGCATGCATGAAAAATGGAGAACCTTGTGATTTGCTGGAGCGTCTTGCGGGAGATACGAATTTAGGAATCAGTATCGAGGAGATCACCAGAACATTGGAACCTTCTGATTATGTTGGCCGGTCGGTTGATCAGACAGAAACCTATATCCGACTTTGTTTAAAGCGGATAAAAGGTAGCTAAGATCAGCGATTTGATCTGTTCGTTTTCTTTCTCTATTCGAAACGAATGCTTCTATGTCGAATTGTTCCTTATTCTTAAATATTTTTTCATAAATCGATTATGATTATTATTATGGAAATTTCTGCCAGTAATGGTTCACCAATTTCTGAAAGACAGATCTTTTTTATCAACGATAAATTGATTCGATTAACAGAACCTCAAATCATCAGCAATTCCTCTTTTTTTTGTATTATACAAATGACAAGGAACTGAAAAAATTTTCGTCTCTTTCTTTTTGTCTGCCTCGGTTGCGGATTGGCTGATTGGTATCATAATTTTTTTTGGGAGGACGTATGATTAACTTAACAAGAGGAGTTCCGGCTCCAGAATCTTTTGCACTCGACGGATTCGTTGAAGCGTTCAAAGCAGCGATGCTTGAAGATGGCAGAACGGCGATGTCGTATGTTGCCACTCCGGGATATAAACCCCTGATTGACTGGATTGCAAAGGAAGAAAATGTAACTCCGGATCAAATTCTAATCGGAAACGGTTCATTGGAATGTTTGAATTTTATTGCAACCGTCGCAGCTGAACCAGGCGATTGCGTATTTATGGAGTCTCCTTCCTATGACCGTGCAAATCTGATTATGAAACGGCGCGGATTGAATCCCTGCGGAATTCCATTGTTGACAGATGGTGTTGATCTCAATGTTTTTGAAGAGATGTTGAAAAAACATACACCAAAATTCTTCTATACAATCCCTGATTTTCAAAATCCGATGGGAACAACGACCAGTCTTGAAAAAAGAAAGAAGATTGCTGAATTCGCTCAGCAATACGGTTTTTGGGTTTTGGAAGATGTTCCTTATCGTGCGCTGCGTTATACAGGCGAAGATCTTCCTACGATTGCTTCAATGGCACCGGATCGTGTCATTAAGATGACTTCTTTTTCCAAAACATTGGCTCCTGGGTTGAGGTTGGGTGTTCTGGTAGGGAATGCTGATTTTATTAAGAAAATTCGCATTTATGCCGGTGATACTTATATCGGGCCGGTAAGTCCGACACAGGCTTTAGCTTATCAATTTATGAAGCTGGGATTATATCAACCGAATCTACAGAAAATAAAAGAATTGTATTATCCGCGCTTGAAGAAAACATTAGAAATTTTGGAAACCGGATTGCCGAATGCAGTTTATCCGAAACCAGAAGGCGGTTTCTTTGTGGGTGTCATGCTCCCGGAAGGAAATGACATGGAAACACTGATCCCGCGTGCAAAAGAAGCAGGTGTCAATATTACTGACGGACGAGGCTTCTTCCTGAATCGCGAAGATGGAAAACGATTCCTGCGCGTTCCTTTCTGTGGAATGAAGCCCGAAGAATTGGAAGAAGTATTTAATCTCCTTCTTCCAGTGATTGTAAAGTAGTAGAAAAATTAGCAGAATGGCAGATCATTCCTGCCTACATTTTCAAAAAACGTTTTTCTCAAGAATCGAGAAAAACGTTTTTTGATTCTCTGTGACAGAAGATATTGCTTCGCTACGCTCGCAATGATGCACTTCGCCCTGTGTGGCTCGCATGACAGCCTGTTATTGCAAGGAGGGAACAAACCCAAAGCAATCTTTCTTAATAAAGGAAAAACTATATGCAAAGCAGGGGGGAGAAAAGAATCTTTGGGCAAAAAGAAGCGTCTCCAATGTAAAAATAGCCAGCGGGCGCTAACCGCTTCAAATAAAAACAGCAAAAGAAGGTATATGAAGGAACCGCTTTAGCCGAAGACAGAGGAAAAGCGAGGTTGTTCCCTACTACAGACGTCATTTTGGCATAGCGGGAGTGAAAAAACCACCGGCTTTGCCGGTGGTTATGGTTAATTATCAGTGCGCTCGTTGGAAAAACAAGGTATTCTTTTCTGGATGAACAGCATTTTCAAGTGCTCATATTCCGTTTTATTTTGATAACAGAATGTCCAGTTTTCCTTGATCGTCCCACAATAGTCTGAAGCGATTGATGAATTCCTGACGCGTATAAGCGTGGGATTGCGTACCGACTTGTTCCAGGACATATGTGGACGCCAGCGCACCCATTTTCCCGCACAGCTCCCAGTCCAGTCCCTTGAAGTATCCCGTGATAAATCCAGACCGGTAGGCATCACCTACACCTGTCGGGTCTTTTATCGTCATTGGCGGGAAAACCGGAATTCGATATTCTTTACCGTCAACAAAGATCAATGAACCATTTTCACCTAAAGTGATAATGACACAATAAACTTTCTTTAAGATTTCTTCTTGAGAAATCTCCCCATGTTTTTGCAGAAGGGCAAATTCATAATCATTGCAGAACAGGAACTTTGCTCCGCTGATCCCTTCAAGAATCATCGATTTGTTCATTCTAACGATTTGCTGCGAAGGATCGAATGCATATGGGATACCATATTCTTTACATTGATAAACATATCCGATCATGGCTTCAGGGTCAGAAGGAGAGACGATAAACAAATCAATATTCTCTTTTTGTAATTCAGAAATTTTCAGTTCTGCAGAATTTTTCATCGCTCCGGTATAAAATGTCGCGATCTGTGCATTGCTCAGATCGGTGTTTTCAAAAAATGAAGCAGTATATTTCCCCGGAATCACGCGTGCGAAGCGGCAATCAACACCTCTTTCTGTCAACCAATGCCGATATTCTTCGAAATCTTCTCCTACAGCTGCGAATAAAAGGGGCTTTTCGCCGAGGAGGGCAAATGAGTAGCAAATATTGGGAGCAATACCTCCCTGATGTCGGACCATTTCATCCACTAAAAATGAAAGACTGATTGAATCAAGATGATCCTGCAGAATATGGTCTTTAAAATATCCTGGAAATTTCATCAGATAATCATAGGCGAC
>MTKZ01028649.1_pt1 | contig 10203 bp, 10 predicted proteins | sample 1042781 | NCBI WGS metagenome assembly MTKZ01 (sample SAMN06212207, study PRJNA360539) | anaerobic digester metagenome | biome: Wastewater treatment plant; material: sludge; isolation source: anaerobic digester fed with sludge from wastewater treatment plant | place: Denmark: WWTP Viborg ...
AGTACAGACCGAACTGTGCGTCAAAGACTTCTATACCCTACGGCGATAGCCGTTTAGTCCAACGGCGGAGTTTAAGTTTACGGCAAGCAGTGCCTGCTTTTATAGTTGGATGAAAGAAAGTGAACTGGAACTATATGAAAAGATAAGACAGCGCGTTAAAGAAAACAGGTGGGAAATTGTCGGCGGGTTCTGGGTGGAACCGGACTGTAATATTCCCTGCGGAGAATCTATAGTCCGTCAGGGATTATATGCACAGCGTTTTTTTGAGCGGGAGTTTGGAAAAAAATGCAGGATAGGTTTTAATCCGGACAGTTTTGGACATGCAGCGACACTCCCTCAACTTTTAAAAAAACTGGGCATGGACTTTTATGTGTTTATGCGTCCGGAACCGGGAAAGGAAATGGAGTATCCCGGCGGCGGCGTTTTTTGGTGGCAATCCGGAGATGGTTCTTCAGTATTGGCGGCGCAAATACCTCTGGGATATGACACATCAGGTCGGGATGTCGTTGAAAAAATAAATTCTCTTCCCTATGTTTCTTCTTTAGTACCTGGCCAAAATCATATCATGTGTTTTTACGGTGTAGGAAACCATGGCGGTGGGCCAACCCGTGAAGCCATCGTATCCGTAACCAAATCCAAAGGTGAACTGAATAGCCGGGGCTTGTATCCTGAATTTTCGACTTTGGAAGTTTTTTTTAACGGTTTCAGGGAGGAAACACCTTCTGAACATATTCCAGTTATCAATCAGGAATTACAGCACCACGCGCGAGGTTGTTACAGTACTCATTCAGAAGTGAAATATAATAACCGGCGGACGGAACATTTGCTGATGAGCGCAGAGCGACTTGTTACCGCTTGGTGGTTAATGAACGCGGGGCCTTATCCAGCGGCTGAAATAGAAGCGTGTTGGAAGGACCTGCTGTATAATCAATTTCATGATATTTTAGCGGGTACAAGTTTGGAATCCTCGTATGTAAATACGCGTGATCAAATAGGGGGAGCCTGCCATCGCGCCGAGATATACATTAACAGAACGGTTCAACATTTTGCCAGGGATACAGACACCTCTTCTGAAGGAAACGCGGTAGTTGTTTTCAACACATTATGCTGGCCTGTATGTGTTCCGGTGACCGCACCGCCAAATGTGACCAAAAATTTAGGGAAGCGAGTATATGTTGCGGAGGTATCAGGCAAGGTAATTCCCTGTCAAGCAATACGCGGCGAGCGTATCGACCATGTCCGGTATAGATTTTTAGCGGAACTTCCCGCACTTGGTTATCGCGTGTATAAATTTAGAACCGGACATAAAGAAATTACCTCTTCCCAGCCTTTATCCGCCGGGGAGGGTTGCATCCGCAACCTTTGGTGGACGCTTGAGTTTGACCGTGACGCGGGTGAAATTGTCCGGTTGAAAGATAATTTGAGAAATATCGATGTATTGCGACGGGGCCACATTCTTGCGGTCATGACCGACCACAGCGACACGTGGAGCCATGATTTGAAAGAATATCGGGTGGAAGCGGGACGCTTTACAAATGCGAACCTGCATATTGTAGAACAGGGAGATATTCAATGTACGCTACGCATGGTGTCGCGGTTCGCCTCCTCCACCATTATTAGTGAATACACCCTTTACCGGGATACCGATCGAATTGACTGTGATATGCGCATCAATTGGCAGCAACACTATCAAACCCTGAAATTTGGTTTTGAAACCCATATTGAAGAGGGCGTTGGAACCTATGAAATTCCTTATGGTTGCGCGGAACGGACATGTGACGGTGGAGAAGAACCAGGACAGCAGTGGTTTGATTTATCAGGAACAATAAAAGGGCTTCCCTACGGCTTGGCAATCCTGAACGATGGCAAGTACGGATTCGATATCCGGGATGGCGTTATGCGTGTTACCTTATTGCGCAGCCCCGCATATGCCCATCATGATAACGGCAGATTTCAGGCGGACCAGTATTGGCCTGTCATTGACCAAGGGTGGCAACGGGTAAAGTTTGTCCTGCTGCCTCATACAGGCAATCGTCAAGGCGCTGCGATTGCGAAGCGGGCCTGGGAATTGAATGCGGCACCTATTGTTCATCCGGAATCGAGTCATCCGGGACAACCCGCCCCTGAACGCGGGCTTATCGAAATGGAATCCGAGTCCGTGCTTGTCACCGTAGTTAAGAAAAGCGAAGATGACAACGATATTATTGTCCGCGCCTATGAGACGCAGGGAAAAAATGACAACACGCGGCTGTATTTGCCAACATTCAATAAATTTTTTAATCTCCATTTTACACCTCATGAAATCAAGACGGTGCGCATCAATAAAAACACCTGGCAACTTTGTGAAGTCAACCTGCTTGAAGAATAAAGGATATACGGGTATCATCAACGGGTAATCAAGCGTGGCGAACGATACAAGGAACACGAGCCATTACTATCTTACCGTTTTCAAGGAGAAGGCCCATGCGCCTGGAAAAAGTCGAAGCGATATGCCTATCTTTTTTACGCCATACCACCAATCCAATGGTGTCGATTGAGACCCTTTGCGTTGCCTGTGAGAAAGAAAAGGTGGCAATATCGCCGGAAGAACTGGCAAAGTTTCTGCGTCATCATCCTGAGGTTATTATTGTGGACGGTGTCGATGCAACGGCGCCGATACCAAGGTCTGAATTCAGTGGCGTGGGTATTGACATGGGTATGCGCGCCATATTGAAATCACGCATACCCACCCGGCGGGAAATGACCGAAATGATGCAACAGCAGTTGGAACATATGCGCCTGCATCTGCAGGATGCCTTAATCAAGGCGCGGAAACACCAGGACTATGAGTCGGTGGAAGAAATTGAGGCGGCGCTGAAAAAAAACAGACTATTGGAAGAGCGGTTCAAGTCTTTTATGGATAATGGGGGTAAAGTCGAAGGGTGTGAATCCGTCTGATAATAGCTTTGACGTGCTCCGTCGGGCTTGATGGTGAATGAACTACAACGGATAAGGAATTACCCATGGAAAAGGGTGTGGCCTTGATTACCGGCGCAAGCAGGGGTATCGGCAGGGGTATAGCGTTGGCATTGGCGCGGGAAGGATACACTATTGCGGGGTTAGCGACATGCCTGGATCCCGGTAATACAGAAACAGGGCTTTATGCGGTGAAAAGAGCCGTGGAACAGTATGGCGTCACCTTTATTCCGCTGGCCGGGGACATTTCCTGTTTGGATGGGCATGAACGAATCTTACAGGAAGTCCTGAACTATTGCGGACGGGTAGATGTTTTGGTTAATAATGCCGGAGTGGCCCCCGCACAGCGCATGGATCTTCTGGAGTGTCGCCCGGAAAGTTACGACCGCCTGTTAAATATCAATCTCCGAGGACCCTATTTCTTTACCCAAAGGGTCGCACGCCAGATGATTCAACAGCCGCGTGATGAGGCGGGATATGCTCCCAAAATCATTTTCATCACCAGTATCTCTTCGCGCGTGGCCAGCATCAACCGGGCGGAATATTGTGTAAGCAAGGCCGGACTCAGCATGACCGCCCAGTGTTTCGCCGTGGCCCTGGCGCCATATGGCATTCATGTCTATGACTTGCAGCCGGGCATAATCGCCACCGATATGAGCTCGGCTGCACGCGAGAAATATGACCGTCTTATCGAGGAGGGGCTGCTGTTGACTCCGCGCTGGGGCACGCCGGAAGATGTGGGAAAGGCGGTGGCGGGCATTGTCTCGGGATATCTGGACTACAGCACCGGCGCCGTTATTGAGATAGGGGGCGGCTATGGCGTAGCGCGACTGTAGTAGCGGTTCGTTATTTCAAGAAACCTGGCGGGTGGGGGTGTGAACAATGCCCGCGCTAGTAATTCACAAAATTCTGCGTGATATAAACGCCGCCGGCATCGTTCAGGGCAATGCCGATGCCAGTATGGGTGTACTCCCGCGTAAGAATATTTTTACGATGACTTTGACTTTCCATCCATGCGTTGACAATAGGTGTGACAGGGTCACTATCCGATGAGGGGTAAAATCCCAGGTTTTCTCCACTACTTTTCCAGATAACACCACCATCGTTTAAACGGGCGCCATGATTTTTTCCATCTAAATTTATGTGATCCAAATAATCATTTTCAGCCATATCCCGGCTGTGGCCACGGGCGACACGGGCAACACACGTATCCAAAAATAGCGCGGACAGGCCGTACTGGCTGCGAAGGGCATTTATTTGCTGAAAAACATCCTCCTCCCATAGTATCAGTTGTTCCGCATACACATAGGGCTCACCATCCCTTTCCCACTCCCAAGGGTAGGTTTCGATGCAGGAGGTACTTTGATCTTGCCCTTCACCCTCCAGTTGATCTTGCCCTTCACCTTCCAGTTCTTCTTCTCCTTCGAAAGGTGTTTCCCAGTTATTGACCGGAACAATACGACGGAAATGAGCGGTAATGGTGGAGTCCGAGAAGCATTGAACGGTAATGGGATTGGCTGAAGCGGAAATTGTCCCAGACCATTCGACAAACTCCCAGCCTGTTGATGCACGTGCATACATCTCAACCTCATCTCCGGGGTAATAAAAAGACGCATCAGGCGTATTTTCTACCGTACCCGCTATTGGACTGGGAGAAACCGATACATGGAGTGAACAGCTTTCCGGGGGAATATAGAAACACCCGGAAAGGGCCGAAAAAACAAGCAGAATAACACACGGCACATAAGTCGTATATAGACAATGCATCAACAAACCCCTTTGGCGATTAAAGATACCCCAAAAACAACAAAAAAAGGATAGCATGTGGAACACTATTTTCTGCAATTGTGGTTATTATAACAACGCTCAGTGTATAAAATCAAGGGATATAGAGGTAGTTTCTTAAAATTATAAATAGCATTAAACATACTATGGCACAAGGGAAGTTCGCATTTCTTTGCGTTCATAATGAACTCGTTCCATAGCGACGATATCGAGTGGAAACGGATGTCATGGTGGGAGAATGAGAGGGTCTCCAAGTTGTTGTTGCATGGACCGCATAGTGGCTTTCAACGGGTTTATGGTAGGCCCCTCCTCCTGACTATCAATCAGGTCATTCTGCTCCTGTGGGTCCATTTTGAGGTTAAACAGCAGAAAACGTTCGAAGGCGGGATAGTAGATCAATTCATAGTCGCCTGTGCGTACCATGCGTTGTAAATCCATGTAAGCACCGTACACGGATGTATAGACTGAATCCCGCGACCCGTAAAAAAGCGGGCTAAGGTTCTGGTAATCCATGGGTTTTGCGGGGGAAATTCCCGCCAGGTCCAGCAGGGTTGGAACGATATCCTGCATATACGTCAAACCATTGCGGCGCTGCCCTGAAGGGATGTCGGGTCCGGCAATCACCAGCGGCACCTTCATGCTGTGGTCATACATGTTCTGTTTGCCATAAGACCGTGGGCGCCGAGAGAGAGGCCGTTATCGGATGTAAACAGGATATAGGTGGAATCGGTTAAACCGGCAAGTTCGAGCGCCTCAAGAACCCGGCCAATCTGGGCGTCCAGGAGGCTGATGAGCGCATAATACTCCTGGCGGTGGACGCGGATAGCCTCGGGGGTCCTGGGAAACGGGGCGAGCCTTTCGTCATGCAGACCCGGTCTACAACCGATGGCCGCACCGCCGGGATATTCCGGTTGAAACGTTTCGGGAAGGGGCAGGCCCTCCGGGTCATAGAGGCGCAAATACGCCTCGGGGGCCTGGCGGGGATCATGGGGTGCGTTGAATGAAAGATGGATGAAAAAGGGTTCTTTCCGTTTGGACGCATCTCGGAGAAAAGCAATCCCGTCATCGGCGGTCGTTTCACTCCAATGCTGTCCTCCAGAAAAATATCCGCCCCGGGAAGGGTCGGAGGAATTAAAGGAATCATCTTGTCCCTTTCTCGGGCGGTTATATTGTGCGGGAATATCTGGTGGCTTGCCCGGACGCACATTCAGGACACGCTGAAAGACGGCGCCGGGATCACAATTGATATGCCACTTCCCGGAAAAACAGGTATGGTAACCGGCACGTCCAAGTTGCTGTGGCCAAAGTCCTTCCGCGTCGCATGTTTCTTTTAGGGAATGCTCCATTTCCCGTGCTATCCACAAGAACCTTCCTGTGAACAGCATGGTCCGGCTGGCGACACAGATGGCTCCGCTCCAGCCGCCTCGATTGTAACAATTGGTGAAACAGGCAGCGCGGCGGACCAGCCGATCCAGATTTGGCTTTTAAATTTCTTCACAGCCCAAAGCATGGGTGCGGTCGAACATGTAATCATCTGCCAACAAAAGCAAAAAACTGGCCTTTCGCGGAGGCGGTATCTTTGGGGTGGTGAACGTTCCATTCGAAAAGGGCATCAGGCTCATGGAGATGGCCGCTTGCTGTAAAAAGCGGCCGCGTGTGCTTGGAGAATTCATGAAGGCACTTCCGTTTCAGGTGATTGATTTGGACAGACCACGAGCACGACTGCCGGTGCAGCATCTGGACACGTTCGAATGAACTATCTGATGTGACCGCGGCAAGCCGGTACCTGTATAATAGGTATACTACAAAACAGCGTCGGATAACCAAAACCTGGGTCAGCCTTCATGAGAGACACCTTGGAGAAATGCATACACATTTCTATCGGGTTAGAAGGGCCCAGAAAAAGTTTTATCGTTATCGACAACATGTATTTTCGTTCTAATCAATTGTATGGTTAGGTCGGTAGGACGCTGCGCGTAAAGAGCGGGAGAAGGCGTTCATGAAGAAAAAAATACTTACATTAGGGTGCGCCAATCTATTTGTGTTGCTGGTGGTGTTGGTGGTGTTGTTTTTCGTGTTTACCGGACCGGAAGATACGGAGGAATTTCCGGGTCGGGAAGCATCGCCCTACCTGCTGCCGTGGCATGCCGGCATTTCTCGTTTGTGCATCCAAGGAGTACGGGGTATTGTCAGCCATCGTGGGGACAGCCGCTTCGCCTACGATTTTTATATGCCGGTTGGCACGGAGATTTGCGCCGCCCGGGCCGGCGAAGTGGTCCGCGTGGTACAGGAACATGATGGAAACGGCATACAATGGCCAAATAATTTGGTGGTTATACGTCACGAAGATGGCACACGCGCCTGTTATGCCCACATCCGCAAAAATGGCAGTCTGGTGCAACAAGGCCAGCGGGTGCAACAGGGCGACGTAATCGCCGCCAGCGGCAACGTGGGCAACAGTATGATGCCGCACCTTCATTTTCACGTTGTGGCTGCGGATAACGGCATAACTACCCCCATAACCTTTCGCGATGTGTACCGCCACGGAGGTATTCCACGGATGTTTTTCTGGTATGCAGCCGGCCAGCAATAGATATAGACCGAGAAAGTGTTATTAAATACTAGTAATCTATTATCATAACGAAATAAGCGCCGACCGGGTAATTCAGTTACTCGTCCTTTTCAAGTTGCCTGAATTCGGCCTGATACGTGAATAGGGCGTCAGAAAAGCCTTTCATCCGACTTTCCTATCGCCACAGGTGTAACACCCGGAGGGCTCCCCTGGCTTGCCAAAGGCGCTACGACCAACAGGGTGCGTTGCGCATTTTACGGAGGTGAAATTTGTATGCTTGGGGATACTTCAATGGGCCTACTATCTACGGTTCGGTGCAGGTATCTATAGGGTAATGTTCCACGTGGAACACTACCGGTGCCGGGCATGGGTGATTAGGTAGAGTTCCCCGCGCCGCAATCCGGTACGCCGCCAGGCGTCATCGACCTGTTCCACGTGGAACAGACCCGCAACAGCCTTGGGAAGAAGGTTGTTTTGGCACAATAGGGTGCATTGCAAGGGCATTCGCTTCAACAAGGGCGGAAGGGATTGCCTGGGGCGATCCAGTGCCCGGGCGGTTATACTGTTGGCATCCATCTTAGGCACGGCCTCGGGAAAGGAACCTTGAATAATCTGCGTATTAAAAAGCTGTAAAGTGGCACATACACGATGGAGAAAGGCGGCTTTCCGGACACTACGTTCCACAAGGACTATACGCAGTCCGGGGAGCAGGCATTTGATGGGAATCGCGGGGAAGCCTCCCCCGGACCCTACATCCAGCAGGGTGCCGTTCGGGCCGCAGAACCGCAGAACATAGGGGATCAGACTCAGCGAATCAATCAGGTGACGTTCTTCGAGAAAGGCTACATCGCCTTCAGAAACCAGGCCGACCAGAGAATTCCACTGCCGCACGAGGCTGAGGTGGGTGTGCAGTCGTTCCAGCGCGGCGTCCAGTAAGGGTTCAGGAAGAGCGGGATGGAGTAGGTTCAATGCCTGTTGAAATAAATCACCTGCCATGAATTCGCCCTTATACCCCCGTATCTTGATCCGTATCGGAAAAATCCAAATCGCTGATGCTTGGCTTTTGTACCATGGACCGGTCTACCCGGGTGAAATGGACATGGCACCAGATATACGTATATCGAAGCCTGCCGCGGAAAGCTTGCATGAAAGAACGCGCCAGGAAACCGGCAAAGGACCAACGCATCGGCGTTATCCGCCCATCAGGATGATAACAAAGACGCTCCCCGGCACCGCTCAAGGCGGCAAGGGTTCGCAGTTTCGGGCTGTCAAACAATACAATAAACACATCGGGACGCATTCCGCGTATGGCCCGCAGAATGGTTGCGACATGTTTCAGGGAACGTTTTTGGGAGGGGTTTGGCAGCAGGGGCAGGCAGCGGATATTGAGGCTGGACAAGAGCTCTTCGGGGAAATCCTTGGGGACAAAGGCGGTTATAGCGGCGGCTTCATGTCGTTGCCGGAGCGCACGGGCTGTGCGTAGAAAATGGACTCCGTAACTGTAAAACACGGTAATGTTGGGTTCCGATATCATGATAAAAGGGATTCTATAAGAGGGAGATAGTAATTGTCAACAACCATACTCCAAGTATAGCTGTTGCATGCCCGGTCGCGCCCGGCCCTGCCCATGGCCTGGCAACGGCTGTCATCATCGAGGAGTACTTCCAGTGCGTGTGCCAGGGCGCCCGCATCTCCGGGAGGAAACAGGAACCCCGTATCCTGATGTTTTACAATGTCACGCAGTCCACCCGTGTCGGAGGCGCATACGGGAACGCCAGCCATCATGGCTTCCACCGCGACCAGCCCGAAGGGTTCCTGCCAGAGGGAAGGCACCACACAAATAGTCGCGTGGGCCATTAACGCCCGGGCCTGAACATGGTCAAGCCAGCCCGTGGAGGAAAAAAACGGACCTCGCCACATGGGATCATAGTGAGTGATTACAATATGAAAGTCTTGTCGATGACGCAAAAGTCGTGCGCCCGCCTCGATCAATACGGAGAGCCCCTTTGCGGGATCCTCTGCGCGTCCGGACATGAAGACAATTTTTTTATTTGGAGGAAAGAGGCTGGCCGATTGACAGGCGGGAGAGGGTTCGCCAGTGGGTACACCACCGGGTATGACCATAGCCTTGTCCCTGTATTTGCCGAGTGTTTCCTCCAGCTGGTGGTTGTACACAACGACCCGCTTCATGGTTTCCAAAGCGCTAATAGCCACGGAATGATAGGCACGGGCGTAGGCTTCGGCGAGCAGATATTCCTGTGTCCAGGCTCCGGCGCGTCCTGTTCTGATTTGGGGACCAAGGGTTTTCAGCGCGCAACGGCGGCAGATATCCGCATGATCCAGATAATTATAGGGACACGGTAAATTATTTTTAAACCGGAGGGAATCCCGTGCACAAAATAGTTCGTGGGCATAGTACCGTCCGGCCAGGGGATAGTCTTGTAAAGCCAGGGCGAGGTGGGCCTTCAGCGCGTAGCCGTGGGTCAATATGACCGCCTCCGGATTCCAGGTGGTTACCGCTTCGCGCAGAACTCCTAATATTGCGGAACGATTCTGGTGCCGCCGAGGGATTTCCAGTATCTCCACCTGGAACGGGAGCTGCGGCATGGAAACGACTCCGCGCCCCATAATGCCTTCAAAATGCGGTACATAGAGTTTAATATCCAAGTCGTGACCGGTTAGGGCTTCTAACACATGATAGAGGTCCACATCGGCGCCACCTTGGGGGGGCCAGCAAAACAGTAAATCGACAAAAGCAATACGCGCCGATTTCTTGTTGGCCATATCAATCTTGTCCTTGTATGCGAACTTTATCCCGACCTATTTGTATTTGGAATATTAAAAACAATTGAAAAGGAGTTGGTCTCAAGGTACGGAGGCGATTGGCTTTC
>MTKZ01032397.1_pt1 | contig 10203 bp, 9 predicted proteins | sample 1042781 | NCBI WGS metagenome assembly MTKZ01 (sample SAMN06212207, study PRJNA360539) | anaerobic digester metagenome | biome: Wastewater treatment plant; material: sludge; isolation source: anaerobic digester fed with sludge from wastewater treatment plant | place: Denmark: WWTP Viborg ...
CCATCGGCGAGGAGAGATTGGCTATTTGTTTTCTTTCCAGCCCAAATCGAGAATCTCGCAAGCCCTTCCTTAATTACAACAGAGACTGCAAACACCACAAGACCTATGGTACCAAAATTCGCGCTTTTTCGGACTATCAACTGCTGAATAGAATCTCTAAGAAAGTTTAGGCCAACAACTGCTAAAAGAGTGGCAATTATTATAGTAGCAATGAGTTCAGCTCTTCCATGGCCAAAAGGATGCTTTTCGTCTTCAGGACGGCTGGAGATCCAAAAACCAAATATCACTACTATGGAGGTAAGAGTATCCGATAGAGTATGCCATGCATCAGCCGTCATGGCTACGCTAGACGAAGCCGTGCCAACCCATATCTTGAGCCCAAAAAGCATTGTATTGATGATTATTGATGCTATTCCCTCGGTATAACCGAGCTTCTTTGATGATTCCTGCATGTAGAACCTCCAAAATTGAAAGACATCTGCTATATCGTTTTCGCATATCAGCAGATATTTCCATTGGTCCCGCAGGAATAATGTCCCGCTGCGCAAAAGCCCGGTCAACTCTTTTCGACAAGAGAAACCTGATCCATCTATTATTGCATGTATATGCCACCGGTCTATCTAGGTCAAGTAGCAAAATACACATAGGATTCAAAGAGTCTATAGCTATAATAGGCTGGCTGTCTGGCTTATCCCTTTACCGCACCCATTGTTAGGCCTTGCACCACATATTTCTGGAAAATCATGGTCAGAATAATTGCAGGAGCCATAATTGCCACTGCGGCGGCCATTACTGCACCCCAATCGACTTCCGCATAGGAGACAAAGTTGTATATTGCAAGTGGCAGTGTTTTCGTCCTTTCCATGCTCAAAACCTGGGCAAACATAAAATTGTTCCAGGAGAATATAAAGGAGAGTGTTATAGAAGTTACGATTCCTGGAGCCGCTATAGGCAGAACAATTGCAAGAAATGCTCGTTGCCTGGTTGCTCCATCCACCATCGCCGATTCTTCGATCTCAAGCGGTATTGTTTCAAAATAGCTCTCCATGATCCAGACGATAATCGGAAGAGTTATCAACATATGCGAAAGGATGAGAGCAACATAGCTGTCCATGAGCCTTAATCTCGAGAAGATTATATACCAGGGCATCAAGAAAGATATTCCCGGCATGAGGCGCGCTATAAGAATAAAGATCGAAAGCTTCTTCTGACCAAACCTGGCAATTGAGAATGCGGCTGGCAATCCCATAAGAAGAGAAAAGAATACCGAGGAAATCCCTATAATTGACGAATTGACGAAGTATTTAAGAAAATTCTGTTCGCTAAAAACCCGTTTGTAATTTTGCAATGTCGGACTGAATATCAACTTTGGCGGCCATGCCACGATGTCTACCTGAGTCTTGAATGAAGAAGAGAGCATCCATACAAAAGGAAAAAGCAGCGGAACAACAATCGCAATGATTAGAATAAAAAATAATATCTTTCTTATATATCTTTTCATCCAAAACCTCGTTCTATCATTACAGTTCCAAAGATTTCCGCATTCTAACAATCAAGAGGCTCATAGCAAGCACCAATAAGAAGAGAATTATTAACACTACTGAAGCTTGTCCCATTCGAAAATACTCAAAACTATACTTGAACGCCATGATATTGAGCGTCTCAGAAGCATAGCCCGGCCCTCCACCTGTCATAGCATAGATGATATCGAAAGTCTTGAGCGCATCGATTGTGCGCAAAATAATGGCTGTCAAAAGAGTGGGCATAACCATAGGCAGAGTTATGTGCCAAAATATCTGCCATTCCGTGGCTCCATCGACTCGTGCTGATTCATAAGGCTCATTAGACAAGCTTGCTAGCCCCGAGAGCATGATAAGAGATATCATCGGTGTCCATTGCCAGATATCGACCAACGCCAGAGATGGAAGAACCGTTGAGGCAGATCCTGTCCATGCCAGCTTCGGCAAGCCCAGCTGAGTAAGCATGAAGTTCATAAGCCCTATGGTTGGATCATAAAAGAGGTTCCATGCAATACCAATAGCAACAGGAGTACTGACGAGAGGCAGAAGCATGATTAGCTTTGTAAAACCTTTTGCCTTGAATTCGCGGTTTAGAATGAGAGCAATCACCATGCCAAACACCGTCTCGATGGAGACAGCCAGAGCCGTAAAGGAAAAAGTCCTGCCAAGAGCCTTGATAAATCGCGGCTCTTGCAGGACTCTTTTATAGGAGCTCAAAAAAACAAAGGAGAGTGGCATCCCCGAGGTGAGATTCCAGTTCGTAAAACTCATAAAAAACGTGTATAGTACGGGAAACAGCATCATTACTATGATGAAAACCACAGCGGGAAGCGGGAAGATTATATGTAGATTCTTCTCGATGAAGCTTCCTCTATTTCGCTTAGAAACCATGATCTATTTCACCTCGGGGACTAAAATAATAGCTCTATCAGAAAACAGTTTCTGATCGCTCGTCAATACACACCATATTCTCCGGTGTCTTCCAGGAGAGCATTTACTGCGGCAGCTTTTTCTTTTGCCAGTGCTTCGAGCTTGGGCGATGTGCCGGCCGTGTTGATCGATTCGATTACGACTTCTCCTATTAGATCACGAGCTTCGCCCACCGCACTCATATAGGGGCGATCATACGGAATACCGTATTTCGCAGCATATTCTTGTGTAGCTATAAGGCTGGGATGGATCTTGGCTCGAACCTCTGCATCCTTCCACACAGAACCGCGAGCCATGGTTATGTTAGCTAGCATGCCACGTTTTGCGAGATCCTTGCTTGTCGCCCACTTGATGAAGTCTTTGGCCAACTCTTTGTTTTTTGACTGCTTGGCGATACTCATACCCCAGGAAACCACAATGAAGGGTGTGTTGCCTTTCGGTCCTGCTGGAAAGTTGGCTATGCCTACATTCTCCGCGGGTACTTGGCTTTTAGAGGGATCTACGATCTGGCCATAGAAGACAGAAGCGTCTGTCCACATTGCAATTTTGCCAGCCTGGAAAAGTGGCATGATATTTTCCCAGGACATATTGGTTACACCGGCCGGCCCATAATTGGCCAGCATTCTCCCATAGAAACGGATAGCCTCCAGGGCTTCCTTGCTGTCGAAAACTGCTTTGCCTTTGTCCAGATACGCTCCGCCATAGTTGTACACATAGCTCGAGAGTTGGGTCACTGCGGCAGCACCTTTCCCTCTCGATGCAAAACCTACGATATCTCCAGAATGTAGCTTTTTCGCCGCCGCCTCCAGTTCGGCAAAGTTTGTTGGAACTGTAATGCCGGCTTTCTTGAGTAGATCTATGCGATAGTAAAGCACTTCCCACTCGGTGACCAGAGGAACTATGTAAGCTTTGTTACCAAAAGAAGCTACATCCATCGCATTTTTCGGATAATCGGAGAAATCATATCCGGTTATTGGCTCATACCAGCCATTCTTATAGAACATCTTTCCTTCTTGTAGAGGTCTCGTCATAAAGACATCCACAGTGGAAGACCTGGTCGCGAATTCCGTTGTCAGTTTTGTTGTGAGCTGACTCTCTTGAAGGCTTTCCACATTGACCTTTACTCCCGTTGCTTTCTCATATTCCGGAATGGCCGATTTAAGCAGATCGCCATAGGGGTGGTTTGCCAGCAAGACTCGGATCTCCTTTTGTTGAGCGCTTACAGCAAATAGAGCAAGCAGAGCCACCAAGACAAGCATGAGTTTTCTTTTCATCATGACCTCCTAAATAGAAATGTGTTGCAATTCGATAATAATCCGCCCTCCAGTCTGAGCTTGTTTCAGGCCAGGCGGATTTGACAACTTTAATACTAAGAGCCAAAAGAGCATTTTGTCAACACATGAAGGTAATTTTTTTTCAAGTGAATGGAAATTTTTGCCAGTCCTCTGTACTTATCCGAGAATCTAATATAAGATAGGGAAACTTGATGGTATTTCTATGGAAAGATCCGCTGCGCCGAGCTGTTTATATCTGATCCACTCGCTCCCGAACTCACTGAGCGAGCGAGATAGACGCATAGCAGATTATATTCTGAATGATCCAGCCAAAGCAGTGCATCTCAGCATCGAGGAGTTAGCGGAAGCTGCCCAGGTTTCGGTCTCTACACTGGTACGCTTCGTAAAAAAGCTAGGTTTTAGAGGCTATCAGCAATTCAGAATAGCTTTGGCTTCTGAAGCTCTGGCACCAGAGGCAAGAATTTACGAAACCATAGTCGATAGCGGAGAAGATCCGGTTCGCTTGGCTTTCAGCTCAGCCTCGAAGGCGCTCGAAATCACTTCATCTATGATAGACAGCCAGGATTTGTATAAATTGGCTTCGCGAATCATCGAAGCCAACTGTGTCTACCTTTTTGGATTAGGTGGATCTTTGATAGTTGCAAAAGATGCATTGCATAAGCTTGTTCGCACAGGAATCCGCTGCATAGGTGCCGAGGATTATCATATGCAGCTCATGATAGCTTCACAGATGAACCAACAGGATACAGCCATCATAGTATCNNTGCGTGATTACCACTTATCCACGGTCCGCTCTATCCAGGATGGCTGATATGCGCTTCATATCGGCCTCTTCGGGGTCTCAAGCCATATCGGAAGCCTTTTCTGCCAGAATCGCGCAGCTCGCGCTAATCGATTCGCTCTATATCGCAATAATGAAGCAGTTGGGAGAAGAAGGCATAAAGAATGTGGAAAAAATGCGCGCTACCATCGCAAAGCGTCGTATCTGATCATAGAGGAGGATTTATGAAAGCCGACATAGGATTGATTGGACTAGCGGTGATGGGCGAAAACCTTGTACTGAATATGGAAAGCCACGAGTTCACTGTAGCAGTCTACAACCGAACAGTTGAAAAAGTGGATTCTTTCTTAAAGGAAAGAGGAGCGGGAAAGCGAATTCTTGGCGCCCATTCTCCAAAAGAGCTCGTAGAAATGCTTAAGAAACCAAGAATTGTTATGCTAATGATACGAGCTGGCACGGCTGTCGATGAGATGATCGCACAGTTGATACCCTTCCTGGAGCCTGGTGACATCATCGTAGATGGAGGAAACTCAAATTATGAGGATACGATGAGGCGCTTTTCCGAGCTTGAATCAAAAGGCTTCTTATTTGTTGGTACCGGAATCTCTGGAGGTGAAGAGGGAGCTCTTACCGGCCCTTCGATCATGCCGGGAGGTTCCGAAGCAGCATGGCCTCATGTTAAGCCAATTTTCCAGGCGATTGCAGCAAAAGTGGATAACCAAAGCCCTTGTTGTGAATGGGTTGGACCAAGCGGATCTGGGCACTTCGTCAAAATGGTCCATAATGGTATCGAATATGGAGACATGCAGCTCATATCTGAGGTCTACCAAATTATGCGAGATAGACTAAGCATGAGTCCCGATGAAATGGCGATGGTCTTCGACGAATGGAACAAAGGAGAGCTCGATAGTTATCTAACTTCTATTACAAGCGATATTCTTCGATATAAAGATGAAGATGGGACCCCTCTAATAGAAAAGATACTCGATGCAGCAGGACAAAAGGGAACGGGAAAGTGGGCTGGAATCAACGCTCTCAATTTTGCTGTACCGCTTACTTTGATCGTCGAAGCCGTATTTGCCCGCTGTATCTCTGCTATGAAGGATGAGCGACTTAGAGCGGTAAAAGTACTGGGAAGACCGACCGGTACAGAATACTCAGGCTCACATGAAAAAGCCTTAAAGGACTTGGGTGCAGCGCTATATGCGGCGAAAATCATCTCATATGCTCAGGGCTTTATGCTGATGCGTGAGGCTTCGACAGTATATGATTGGAAACTAAATTATGGCTCAATTGCTCTTATGTGGAGAGGTGGTTGCATCATACGTTCGCGATTCCTTGGTAGAATAAAAGAAGCCTTCGATGTAGATCCGGGGCTGAGCAATCTAGTGTTTGCTCCTTTCTTTGCCGAACGGCTTCTCAAGAATGAAAAGGCCATAAGAAATGTGGTAACAGAGGCTGTGGCTGGAGGAATACCGGTACCAGCTCTATCTTCTGCCCTCGCTTGGTTCGACGCGCTTAGAACCGAGAGACTGCCCGCAAATCTAATTCAAGCACAACGAGATTATTTCGGTGCACACACTTATGAGCGAATAGACAAACCTCGCGGTCAGTTCTTTCATACAAATTGGACGGGTCATGGAGGTTCTACATCTGCGAGCACATATATAGTCTGATATTCGCGTATTTACGAGACATAATTATTCAATATGAGGAGATTGAAAGCATGAATCCAATCAGATTGCTTCCGGAAGAGGATGTGAAGCTGGACCTGCTATCCCTGGGAGGCCTTGTCATGAGGATGGATCCTGGCATCGTGCCTTTTGCCTTTGCCGAAAATTATAGTGTCCATGTCTCTGGCGGAGAATATAACGTAGCTGCCAATCTGGCGCGATGCTTTGGAAAGAGAACCGCAATTGCAACTGCTATAGTCGATAATCCATTGGGGGAGAAGATCGCCGCAGAAGTCCGAAAAATGAACGTCCTAGGTATATATAAGCATTTCAAATCCGACGGAGTGCGAGGCCCAAACATGGCTCTTGTATGGTCAGATCGAGGTCATGGAGTCCGTCCGCCTGTAGTATTCTACAATCGTTCCAATGAAGCAGCAGCCTTATTGAAACCGAACGATTTCGATTTTGAGCCAATCTTCAAAGAAGGCGTAAGGTGGTTCCATTCTGGAGGCATCTTCGCAGCTTTATCCGACTCAACTCCTCAGCTGATTATCGAAGCTATGAAAATAGCTCACGACCATGGAGCCCTAGTATCTTTCGACCTCAATTACCGAGCTAAGCTCTGGGCTGCGGCGAATACAGGCGAAAAACACTCAGACGTGTTTGGTAGAATCGTGGAACATGTCGATGTTCTTTTGGGCAATGAAGAAGATTTACAGATGGGACTGGGTTTGCCGGGACCAGATATACATGCCGTATCCAAGCTCGATCCCTCTTCCTTCCTTAAGACCATCGAGCAAGTTCACCAAAGATGGCCTAATATAAAGGCTGTCGCAACAACATTGCGCGATGTCAAATCGACTAATCGGCATCTTTGGAGCGCAGTGCTCTGGATAGAAGGAGACCATTGGGTTGCTCCTACAATAGAGCTCGATATCTACGATCGCGTGGGCGGCGGAGATGGGTTTGCTTCTGGTCTAATTTATGGACTGCTGGAAGGGGAAGATCCAGAAGAAGCACTTCGACTGGGATGGGCTCATGGTGCGCTTTTGACTACTTATCCTGGCGATACGACTATGGCAAGTCTCGAGCAAGTCAAGGCACTTGCACGTGGCCAATCCGCACGCATTCAGAGATAGCGGAATCGCATTGGTAAGAAGTGACAGCTATGAAGGCAATGATATTGAAAGAATACAAGCACCTGGAAATAAAAGATATTCCGATGCCACATATCGAATCGGCCGATGAGGTGCTCATTCGGGTAAAGGCAACGGCAATTTGTGGTTCTGACATTCATGGTTTTGATGGTTCAACCGGAAGGAGACAGCCTCCGCTTGTCATGGGACATGAAGCTTCCGGCGTAGTTGAATCAGTGGGGACTGAGGTTAAGACACTCAAGATAGGAGATAGAGTAACCTTTGATTCGACAATTTGGTGTGGCCAATGCTACTTTTGCAGACAGGGGCAGGTAAATCTGTGCGACGCAAGGCGCGTACTTGGAGTCTCCTGTGATGAATACCGACAGGATGGCACATTTGCAGAATATGTAATTGTTCCTGAAAGAATTGTGTATAGATTGCCGGATAATGTAGCATTTGAGGAAGCCGCACTCACGGAGCCCGTCAGTGTTGCTATGCACGCGTTCGAAATCACAGACATGAAACCAGGAGAAAGTGCGGCAGTTGTAGGCACAGGGCTTATTGGACTGTTGCTTATCCAGATAATCCGCGCATATTCGCCGCACCTAATACTAGCGTTCGACACGGATGAAAAGCGAAGGAAAGCGGCCATAGAGGCAGGAGCCGATGTCGCGCTCGACCCTCAAGATCCGGATGTCCATAGCACGGTGCTTTCAATGACAAACGATAGGGGTGTCGACCGAGCGTTTGAGGCGGTTGGTGCAAGTGCTGCTATTGGTACGGCTATAGAAAGTGTACGAAAGGGAGGTTCGGTGACCCTAATTGGCAATATCAGCAGCAAGGCCGAAATTCCATTGCAGTCGGTTGTGACACGCCAAATTTCCTTGCTGGGTTCTTGTGCGATTGCTGGCGAGTATCCAATTTCCCTTGCATTGATGGCGAATCGAAACATCAACGTCAGGCAGGTAATAAGCAACATTGTTCCTCTCGAAGAAGGTCCGTTGTGGTTTGATAGACTATATAAAAGAGAACCCGGGCTTCTAAAGATTGTATTGACTCCTTGATGAGTGGATCGAATTCCGCGTTATTCTTGTTGCCCGCTCTAGGCGGGTTTCATAACATATTCTCGAATATAGGGTTCCCCCATCCATAGGAGAAAGACATGCATAATAAGGTTCGATTTGGAATAATCGGATATGGAAAAGTCGCGGCACTCCATGCAAAGGCACTGGAAACAACTGAGCATGCTGAGCTTGTATCTGTGAGCGGTCATAGACAGGAAAGGCGAGATGCTTTTGCCCATCAATGGGGGTTAAATTCTCGCAATAGTGTAGAAGAGATGATAAAAGAAGACGGCATTCAAGCTGTGGTGATTGCAACACCCCATCTCCAGCACTATTCCAGATGCATTTTCAGCGCTCAATGCAGGCTGCCATGTGCTTGTAGAAAAACCACTTGCGCTCTCGGTAGCTGAAGCCGAGACATTGATTATTGAGGCAAATAAGCGAAATCTGCTTCTCAGTGTTATAGCGCAGCGGCGCTGGTATCCATCCTGCAAGCGTATTCGTCATGCAATAGACGAGGGATATCTCGGCACCCCGGCACTTGCCCAGCTCACGATCCTGGGCTGGCGAGATGAGGCTTATTATAGCTCTGATCCATGGCGAGGCTCCTGGGAACATGAAGGCGGCGGAGTAATTGTCAACCAGGCCCCCCATCAGTTCGATCTTTTATGTTGGTATATGGGAGAGGTGGCGGAAGTCTACGGTAGATGGGCGAATATCAATCATCCTTACATAGAGGTCGATGATTCGGCAGTTGCAACGGTTCTTTTTAAATCTGGAGGTCTTGCATCGATATTTGTTTCAAACTCACAAAGGCCAGGAATTTATGCGAAAGTCCATATTCATGGCAGTTCGGGCGCCTCTGCAGGAGTTCAAACCGATGGTGGAGCGATGTTCATTGCCGGTCGCAGTAGCGTACTAGAAGCACCATATAACGATATTTGGACCATTCCTGGACAGGAAGAGTGCCGTGCACAGTGGCAAAAAGAAGACGAGGAATTTTTTTCACACATCGATGCAACATGGTATTTCTTCGCACAGCAAGAAGAAGATTTTGCTCGCGCCATTTTGGAGGGGCAAGCTCTCTCTGTGAGCGGCTCCGATGGTTTACAGGTGGCGCGCATCATCGAAGGAATCTATCGATCGACNNTTGAGTCTTCTCATACTGGCGAGCATTTCAATGCATTCTCTTAATTTGAAGTAATGAGCTCCAATTCAAGTCCTGATCGGAGATGGATCAGGAATTGGTTGATCAAAAAGGCCAAACAGCATCTCCATCGCCAAACTGTCGATACTCGATTGCTTCTTCTATTGCAGACTCTGTAATTTCGTTCTCTCCATCTATGTCGGCTATGGTACGTGCGAGTCTAAGAATGCTATGCCCAGCGCGTGCCGAAAGGCTATAATTAGCCATCCCTGATAGAAATGCTTTTTCAGCCGATCCTGCTATATGACAAATATCATTTACAATCCCTGCAGGGGTATGAGCATTGTTACAAGTGAGAATTTGATTTGCTTCCGAAAACATCATGCTTCTTGAAGACCCCATGTTTTCCGTTTCTTTCTTACTCATCCCATCGTTTGTCCTTTTAAACCGCATGTTCTGGATTTCGCGCGCAGATTTTACTTTATCTCGAAGCAAATCTACATCTACCGCTCGAGATTCGATAAGGCGAGAAGCTTTCGGAGGCTGGATTGCGATGCGCATGTCGATTCTATCCAGGAGAGGTCCTCCGAGCTTTTTCCAATATCGCCTAATCTCTTCGGGAGAACATATGCAGGTTTTTCCGCGCATACCCAA
>MTKZ01127428.1_pt2 | contig 10201 bp, 4 predicted proteins | sample 1042781 | NCBI WGS metagenome assembly MTKZ01 (sample SAMN06212207, study PRJNA360539) | anaerobic digester metagenome | biome: Wastewater treatment plant; material: sludge; isolation source: anaerobic digester fed with sludge from wastewater treatment plant | place: Denmark: WWTP Viborg ...
GCACGATCAGCCGGACCCCGGCGCCGCCTGGCAGATCGTCCAGGCCAAATACGAGGGCTGGCGAGAGTTGGACGGCTGGTGGGGCGTGTACCAGGGATGGGAGCGCTTCAACTGGGGCGACGGCGGGGCCGAACTGCACGAAACCGGGCACCTGTTCCACCCCGTCGGAGATCTGTACCAGTACACGGTGTGGCCCACGTTCACCGGTGCCGCGAGCATGGCGGACGGCTCGCCCGTGCAGATCGCGACGTGGATGTGGCCGGCGGACAGTTTCGGATCCGGACACACACGCATCACGTGGCCGGCCTGCGAGATGATGCGGCGGCACCTTGTCGGCACGCGAAACAACCACATCGAGCAGTGGTGGACGCTGATCTCCGACCGGACCTTCGTGCGCGTGCTGGACCGCAACGGCGATCCGGTGCCAAACGCCCGGGTCACGCTATGGGAAAACGGCTCGAGCACGCCTGTCGGCAGCGGCGTTACCCAGGCCGACGGCCGGTGGGAGACCACGTCCCTGTGGGGCTCGCCCACGACGGACGCGTTCGGCCGCAAGCACTACAACAATGCCTACGCCGGCACGGCCGTCTACACCGTGACGATCGGTGAACACTACGTGGATTCCGCGGTCATGGGCACGGAAACCACCGACGCCCACAGCCAGCACACTCGGATGGGACACTCGTTCACCGACCAGGCCGAATGGACCTGGGATTTTCACGCGCATTACCTCCCCGCGGCGGCGGCCCCGGACTTCGCGGTGACGGCCGCCGTGCAGGGCCGAACCGCGAAGCTGGGCATCGAAGGTGCTGCCGGCGGCACGTACCGTCTCTATCGTCGCTGGGAACCAGCGCATATCCGCACGTACCTCGGCGAGTTCTCCGCGGGCGGCACGGCCCTGACGATCACCGAGGACCTGGGCGAGGCGGATTCGTACGGATCCGATCGTTTCCGGGCCCGATATGACGTGACTCGCGTGGACGGCGGTTCGGAATCGCTGCCGCGCACCGTGCAGATATCCGGGCTGGGCAACGTCCGGGGAATCGCGCCGGCCGTCGACGGCAGACTGCTTGTCGCGGCCAACGCGGGAATCGCCAACCCGTTCTGCCAGTTGTTCGACGGCACCACGCCGTATCGCGACCTGTTCTATCACTTCCGGTTCGGGCACACGGCCAACCGAGTGGTGGCCTCGCAAACAACGCCGGGGCAGTTCTACGTGACGCTTTCCTTCTCGGACATGACGCCGGAGTATCTGTTCGACCTCGTGAGGCCGCCGACGGGCTCCACCACGGCCTACGACGTGCGGAACGACATCTCCGGCGGATGGATCGCCGAGTACAGCGCGTCCTCGCCGTACACGGTGCGATTCAACACGGCGGCGGAGGCCCAGCGGTTCCAGCCGGGTGATCAGATCAACGGGTCGGCGGGCTCGGCTCGCGTGTTGTCGATCGCGGCCGACACGCTCACCGTGAACGCCCTGGCGTTCAGCGGATCCGACTACGGCTACAACGGGACCCGGCTGGCAGGCACGCCGGGCAGCAACGCCGCCCTGCGGGAGCTCCAGTCGCCCCGCGGGCTGGACACCCTGCTCGTGAACGATCAGGAATACATCGCAATCGCGGACACCGGCAACCGGCGCGTCGCGATCTGGGACGACCAAACGGCCTGCATCACCCACTGGCAGACGGCGGATACGGCCGCCCGGCCTGCGGCGATCGCCGCGCACCCGACGCAGCCGAACGCGTTCTACATGCTCGACCGGCGAACGAACGGTGTGAGCTGGCTCTATCTGTTCCACTTCGACGGCAGCACGCTGAGCGTTGAGCCGGGGTATCCGGTGGTCGTCACCGTCTCGGACTACACCAGCAACGTGACGGAGCTGGGGCTGGCCGCGGCCGTGGACCCCGCCACGTGCGCCCCGGCCCTGCTCGTGACGGACGCGAAGAACAACCGAGTGGTCGAATTGACGCGGTTCGGCACGGCGTGGCAGACGAGCAGCACATTCACGCAGGCCACCGGCGTCTATGCGGGCAGCGCGGCCCTGTCCCGGCCGTCCGATGTGGCTGACATCGCCGACGGGAGCTCGCTCAAGCGGTACGCCGTGGACGGCTCCAATCGAGTGGTCCTGCTCAGCACCGCTCCGCTGGCCAACCCGGACTGCAACGGCAACGGCGTGGCCGACGCAACCGACATCACGCAGGGTACGAGCCTCGACTGCAACACAAACGGCACGCCCGACGAGTGCGAGGTGGCGATCTATCCCGAGGCCCGCGACTGCAACGGCAACGGCATCCCGGACGAGTGCGACATCGACGCCGGACTCGAGACCGACTGCAACACGAACAGCATCCCGGATGAATGCGAACTGGCCGCCGGCCAGGCGGCGGACTGCAACAACAACGCCATTCCCGACGAATGCGACCTTGCCTCAGGGGCCGGGCAGGACTGCAACGCGAATGCCATCCTGGATGAATGCGAGCTGGTTACGCAGGCCGGCCTGCTGGCCCACTACTTCCCCACACGCTACCTGACCGGCACGCCGGTGGAGCAGGTGGATGCAACGGTTGACTTTGAATGGGGCACCGGCTCGCCCGTTCCGGGCATCGGTGTGGATCAGTTCAGCGTGCGATGGTCGGGCACCGTGCGAACGCCGAGCGTGGCGGGGACCTACACGTTCTCCACGCTTACGGACGACGGGGCCCGCCTCTGGGTGAACGACGTGCAGATCATCGACCAGTGGATCGACCAGGGCCCGACGGAATGGTCCGGAACGATCGCGCTGGCCGGGGACACCGAGTACCCAATCGTCATGGAGTACTACGAGAACGGCGGCGAGGCCACGGCCCGGCTCTACTGGCAGCCGCCGGCCCACGCCCGAGCGATCATCCCGGCGGAGGTTCTGCACCACGAGGGCGACAACGACTGCAACATCAACGGCGTACCGGACGAATGCGACCTGACCAGCGGTTTCAGCGCGGACGACAACGGCAATGGCATGCCGGACGAATGCGAGGCAGACTGCAATGCAAACGGCGTACCCGACCCGCAAGACATCGCCCAGGGAACCAGTGAGGACTGCAACGACAACCGGGTCCCCGATGAATGCGAACTGGCCGGTGGCGTGGTGACGGTGGCCTCCTTCCCTCTGGATGCCGACCCCGGCTGGACCACAGAGGGACTCTGGGCGTTCGGCCAGCCCGCCGGACAGGGCGGAGGCGGGGCCGGCGGCGGCCGACCGGACCCGACCAGCGGCTATACGGGGAGCTTCGTGTTCGGCTACAACCTCAACGGCAACTACGAGGAGGATCTGCCGGAGCGGCACCTCACCAGCGCCTCTATTGACTGCACGGGCGTCACGGGTGTGACGCTTTCATTCTGGCGATACCTCGGCGTGGAGGCGCCGGACTTCGATCAGGCGTCCGTGTACGTCAGCCGCAACGGGACAAGCTGGAGCCGGGTGTGGCAGAACGCGGACGAGGTGTCCGATTCAACCTGGGTGCCGCAGGAAATCGACATCTCCTCCGTTGCCGACAACCAGCCGACCGTCTACCTGCGTTGGACCATGGGCCCGACGGATGAATCCGTGACCTTCTGCGGCTGGAACCTGGACGACATCGTCGTCCGGGGCAACGCCCCCGGCGGTGGCGACGCCAACGGCAACGGAATCCTTGACGAGTGCGAACAGCCCGGCGACTGCGATTTTGACGGCGACGTGGACACGGCCGATTACCTGGGCCTGTCCGACTGCCTCCTCGGGCCGCTCGGCGGCCTCGGCNNGCTGCGAGTGCTACGACCTCGACGTCAGCGGTCACGTGGAACTCGCCGATTTCGCCGAGTTCCAGACCGCGTACGGCGGAATGTAGCGGCGGACGTGTTCCCGCGAAACGGCGCGCTCAGATACAGATGGTTCGAGTCTGGACCTGGTTTCCGCCGGCGCGCTTGGCCTGGTACATGAGCTTGTCCGCCGCGCTGGTCACGGATTCGAGCGTACACGTTCCGCCCGCGGGGCGTACGCTCAGACAACCGGCGCTCAATGTGACGTGAGCGCGACGGTTTCCTCCGCCGATGCTTTCGGCGGCAATGTCGTGGAGGAGCTTCTCGACGCGAATGACGGCCTCCCGCTCCTCGCAGTCGTAGTACAGCGAGACGAATTCATCGCCGCCCAGTCGGCCCACCAACTCCTGGGGCCCGACGGAGTTGCGGAGGTGGTCCGCCACGTGCTTCAGGGCCACATCGCCCGTCTTGTGCCCGTGCTGGTCGTTGAGCGTCTTGAAGCGATCCACGTCGAAGTAAACCACCGCGAAGCTGCTGCCGTAGCGGACGGCGCGGTTCACCAACTCGCCCGCCTGCTCCGTGAAACCGTCCCGGTTCAGCACGCCCGTGAGCGGGTCGCGAATGGCCCGTTCTTCCAGCTCACTCGCCTTCTGCACGAGCTGGTTCACGGTGGCGCCTGCCCGGGCCGCCTGCTGAAGAAGCTGGTGCACGGTCGTGACCAGGGCCTTCGTATTCTCGGCCGCCTCACGCGAGGCCTGCTCCATCAGCCGCACCAGCTCTGCCTGGGGCGCTCGGCCCTCCTCAAAGAACAGGTAGAGCTTCTCAAAGGCATCTTGAACACGCGTCAGGAACGTCGCGGGATCGACTCCCCTCGGCTGGGCGTGCTGTTCCAGGAAACGACACAGCCGGTCCGCGTCGTGCCGGTTCCACGCGTTCAGAATGTGTGGAAACAGCGACGCCGCAATGTACGCCTCCGCGATGGCCGGCTCGTCAACGAACTGAGCCAGGCTCTCCCGGTCGTGATGAAAGGCAATGCAGTCCACGAGCGCCTCGGGCAGGTCCACCTTCTGGGCCAGCATCCGGCCGGCCTCCGCATGGTCGACGCCGAACGTGTCACGCTGCTTCTGCAATTGTGCTTCCGCGTCGAGCGCCGGGTCCTGGAGGATCGCCAGCAGCGGCTCTTTGGCCGTCGAGTAGAGCAGCGTGAGCGCCAGATCCTGGAACATCCCGCCTACGAAGGCGTGATCCCCGAGCTTGGCATCCGTGAGAGAAACGTACTCCTTGGCTGCGACGGCCTTGCACAACGATGCCTCCCAGAACAACCGCGACTCGTCCGGCGTCAGCCCTAACTCGTTGTGCAGGCCGGTGATGCAGTAACTGATGGCCAACGTTCGCACGGTGGACAGCCCCAGCAGGTTTACTGCTCCTTTCACCGTGGTCACCTTGTTCCGCACACCAAACCAAGAGGAGTTCGCCAACGAGAGAAGCTTGGCGCTCAGCGAACTGTCTGCGCTGATCACTTTCGCGTAGTCGGAAGGTTCGGCCTCAGGGTTCTTTCCCAGCTCTACGAACCGGATGGCGACCGCGGCGGTCGTCGGAAGGTAGGACAAGGAATCGATCTTCCGACGCAAGTGGTGCCGAAGTTCTTCCGCGGAGACTTCGGGCATGCTGCTGAGGCTTTTCATGATGATCCGCACCCGTTTGGCAGGCTTTCCCGACGGGCTCTGGGCGCACCTCGCGCCGCCGAGCCTTCCCCCGCCGCTCCCCAGGAGCAGAGCGGCCACGCAGTCTAACGCTGGCGAATCCCGCCCTGCCTGACGGAATCCCGACAGAGACGCCTGCGTACCCCCGAATATCGACGAGCCAGCGACACTGCTCGAATATGAATCCGCACTTTAATCCAGGGGTGGCTGACACGTGTGTTGGAAGAGGACCGCCGTATGTGGAAACGAAGGCGGTCCGCCTCAAACGCCTCCGGTCGCTCCGGATTCGCGTACACGCGTGATATCCCTGCCCGACGCTGATCGACAGGTGGCATCGCTGTGCGTCGCGGAACTGAGTCTGGGCGACGCGACGGGTATGAAGCCCCGCTTCGCGATCACCGGAATTTGTTGAGAATGTTATAGTATTCCAGTGGAATACTACACCTACCTAGGGTATTCTTATATGATGACATGCTTACTCTGGGGATGCCGCCCCTTCGGGGATCACCGATGGGACTGCATCTCATTCGCGACGACGCCAGCCGCGTGTCGAGGGATCGGTGCGTCAGACGCGTGGAGCGCGAAGGCGGTATGGCGTTGTGATTTGTTCTTGGGGAACAGCGATCTGTGGGCTCGCCGTCACGGCGGTCGCATGCGCCCAGAGTCCGCCCGTTCGGGACAATCTGGTCATTCGCGAGACGGTTTCCATCCCCGGCGGTCGGTTCCATGCTCCTGACGCTGACGCGGACGNNCCGCAACTGCACCGGCCTGGTAATCGAAGACGTGGACGTATCCGCGAACTTCCGCCAGAAGCTCGCTTCCACCCCGTCGCGGGAAGACGGCAACGACTGGCTCTGGGTCCACAGGAACGGCGACGACGGCTGGATCACGCAATACGGAGCCGGCCTGTGCGTCGAGGATTCCACCGAAGTCAAGCTCCGCCGCGTCACCGCCCGGAACGGGCAGAACGGGATCCTGCTGATCGGCGTGACGGACAGCTCCGTCGTCGACTGCGACTGTTCATTCCTGTCCGGCTGGGGGCTCGCCCTCTGGCAGTGCAGCCGGAACCTCATCACCCGCAACGCCTTCGACTTCTGCGTCCGCGGATACAGCGAAGGGCGGTACAGCCGGGGGCAGAACTCCGCGGGGATCCTCATGGTCGAACAGTGCGCCCGGAACGAGATTGTGGAGAACTCCGCAACGCACGGCGGCTGCGGGCTGCTGGCCCTCCCAGGCCCCGACACGCTTGCCTGCACCGACCGGACCGGACACAACGACAACCGCATCATCGCGAATGACTTCTCATACTGTGCGGCTCATGGCCTCGAGTTGGCCTTCGGGTTTGACAACTGGATCGCGGGCAACCGCTTCGTTGACAACGGCATCGCCGGCATGTGGCTGGCCTATTGCCACGGTACCCGCATCCTGGGCAACACCATCGAACAGAACGGACGCTCCAAGCGGGGGCAGTCCTGGGGCGGCATCGGCCTGGAACACGGAAGCGACAACCGCATCCACGACAACGAGTTCCGGGCAAACAAGTGCGGCGTCTCGATCTGGACGGACGACGACGCCCATCTGGCCACTACATCCTGGGCCAAGGCCCACGACCGCGGTTCGTCAAACAACGTGATTCTCGGCAACCGCTTTGATCAGGACGAAACCGCGGTGCGCCTGAGGTACGCGATTGACACCGTGCTGGCCGAATCCAGAACCTCCGGCGTCGGCGTGGAACTGGACGCCGACCCGGCCAGCGCCGTATCGAACGACGGGGCGGCCTACAAGCCGGAGTCGGCAGCGCCCCCGTCCCCGCAAGGTGAGCGCCGGCCCGTGGGGGCTCGTCCGGCCCTGGCCGGGCGCCATCGAGTCCTGCTGACGGAGTACGGCCCGTACGACTTCACCGGAACGGCCGTGCATCCGGCGGTTGTTTCGGGAGGCAGAGAAGCGGTTGTCCTGCTGCTTGCGCCGCCGGGGCCGTTCCGATTGGAGAAGGCGGAGGGAGCGATCGCCGCCACCCCCCTGGAGGGTGAAACGCCGGCCGCCCTGACGCTGGAAGCCAAGGAACCGGGCATTGCGCCGTTCACGCTCACCGTTGACATCAACGGGGCGAAGCACGACGTGCAAGGTAGCCTGGACTACGCCGAATGGAAGGTCCGCCACTTTGCGTGGCACCCCGACGACGATCCGCGGGAGGACCCCCAGAAGTGGCTTGCCCGGGCCGGGATGGAGCCGTACGTCGAGTTCCAGACCCCGCAGATCGACTTCCTTTGGGCGAACGGTGCGCCGGCCGAAGGGCTGCCGGCCGACCGGTTCGGCACGCTGGCCACCACGCGGCTCAAGCTGCCGGGCGGACGATACAAGGTCTGGACGGTCTCGGACGACGGGATCCGGGTTTGGGTGGACGACAAGTTGGTCATCGATGACTGGACCTGGCATGTGCCGACGGAACACGCGGCGGAGGTGTCGCTGGACGCCGGCCGGCACAACGTCCGCATCGAGCATTTTGAGATTGACGGGTACGCCCAGCTTCAGTTCCGGCTTGAGCCGGTTCCGTAATGCAGGGATGGCGGATGGCCCGACGGACGATTACGGTCATCGGCAGTGTGAACATGGACCTCGTGGTGAGCGTCCGGGATCTGCCGCGGGTCGGGGAAACGGTGGGCGACGGGCGGTTCCTCGTGGTGCCCGGCGGGAAAGGAACGAACCAGGCGGTGGCAGCCGCGGCCCTGGGGGCTACGGTTCGCATGGTGGGATGCGTGGGTGAGGATGCGTACGGTCGCCTCGCCCGGGAAACCCTGGCCGCACGAGGTGTCAACGTGCGGAGCGTCCGGACGGTACGGGAGCCGACCGGCATCGCCCTCATCCTGGTGGATGAGCAGGGTCGAAATCTCATTGCCGTCGCCCCGGGAGCGAACCAGCGGGTCGCGACCCGACGGCGGTGCGACATCGCCCTGACGCAGTTGGAAACGCCGTACGTCCGGCCGCGGGCACGGTTCGTGATTCTGAACCCGGCGCCCGCGCGGCCGGTGTCGCTGAGAGGAGTGGACGTGGTGATCCCCAACGAGGTGGAAGCCGAACAGCTCACCGGCCAGCGCGACCCGGCGAAAGCCGCCCGCGTCCTGCGCCGGCGAGGGGCTCGACGGGTGATCATCACGCTGGGTGAACGGGGGGTGTTTGACGGCGCCTACCGCCCGGCGTTTCGCGTCCGGGCGGTGGACACGGTCGGGGCGGGCGACGCCTTTGTCGGCGCGTTCGCCGCGGCCATCGCGGAGGGGCACTCGGACCCGGTACGTTTTGCCCAGGCGGCGGCCGCCCTGGCCTGCACCCGCCCGGGTGCCCAGAACGTGCCGTCCCGAAAGGATGTGGAAGGGTTATTGTCATGAACGAGAAGGATCAGCGTCTGGCCGGGTTCTGCAGGAAGCACGGGTATGACGGCGTGCTGATTCGCCGCCGCTCCAACATTGCCTGGGCCGCGGACGGCGCAGACGTGCACTGTGACCGTGGCACACCGCTTGGCGTCGCCTCCCTGCTCTGGACACCACAGCGAAAGACGGTGCTGACTACCAACATCGAAGACGCCCGGCTCGCCGCCGAGGAGTTCAACGGGGAATGGGAAATCAACGCCGAACCCTGGTGGATGGCCAACGGCCGCCCCAAGGGCAACTTCGCGACGGACTATCCCGACGATACCATCGCCGAGTTGCGTTTTTCACTGACCCCGCGTGAACTGGAACAGGTCAAGGCCCTCGGACACGACACCGCCGACATCATGAGCCAAGTGATGCGGGAGATCTGCCCCGGCCAGACCGAGAGGGACGTGGCTGCGGATATGATGGCGGGGCTTCGTCGTCGAGACATCTTCTGCCCCGTGCTCCTGGTGGCGGCGGACGAGCGCATTGCGCTCTATCGACACCCCATTCCCACCTCCAAGCGGATCGACAAAGCGGTGCTCGTCGTCCTCTGCGCCCAGCGTCGAGGCCTGATCGTCTGCATCAGCCNNCGGCCCGCTGCCGGCCGATCTGCGTCGCCGGCATGACGCCGTCTGCCGTGTGGATGAGGCACTGCAGGAGGCAACCCGGCCGGGAGTTCGCTGGTGTGACGCCCTCGCCGCCGGCATCCGGGCGTACGAGGACACCGGCTTTGCGGACGAATGGAAGAAACACCACCAGGGTGGGCCCATGGGGTACGAGACGCGTGACTTCCTGGTCACGCCCTCTGAAACCCGCGTCATTTTGCCCAACCAGGTCATCGGCTGGAACCCGACCATCACCGGCACCAAGTCGGAGGACACTACTATCTCCAGCGGCGAGAACCTCACCGCGATGCCTAACTGGCCGCTGTGCGGCACTCGCCCGGACATCCTCTGCCGCTGATCGCATTGACATGCAGGCGGCACAGCCAAGACCCGCGTTCACCCCTGTCACCAGGCGCGTCGGCCCGGGCTGCGCCCTTTGTACTATCGCCCCGCGCACCTTCTCCCGCCCGCACCGGAGCAAACCCTTTCGCCTCCGTCGCTACGTCGCTTCGGTAGCGGGCGCAGCCCGCGCCATGTCTTTCCGGTGAGCGTGCATGGATCGGCGCGTGAGGCTGCGGGGTCTGGGCGGTGGGAAGGGGTGAGGGGGCGTTTGGGGGGCCAAATCAAAAAGCAAAACCGAAGAGGAATCCCGACTGGTCGGGACGGCGCGGCCGGGACAGGCTCCGGGGAGGACGCCGGCGGTGGCCGG
>MTKZ01010200.1_pt1 | contig 10200 bp, 13 predicted proteins | sample 1042781 | NCBI WGS metagenome assembly MTKZ01 (sample SAMN06212207, study PRJNA360539) | anaerobic digester metagenome | biome: Wastewater treatment plant; material: sludge; isolation source: anaerobic digester fed with sludge from wastewater treatment plant | place: Denmark: WWTP Viborg ...
ACCCAGACCTCGCATTTCCCGTCAAGGATGGTGACCACGGCGTCATAAGGGGCTGTGTGCTCGGAGAGCCCTTCATCCTCATCGAAAGAGAAGAGGGTGATGCTCCCCACCTTCCGGTTCACGATCATGCGGCTTGCGACCGTGCCATCCTGGTATTCCACGAGATCCTTCAGGCGGAGCACCTTCCCCCGCAGCTCCGCTCGCTTCTCATCGCGCTTCTCTGCCTTTTCAAGGTCGAATTCAGCCATCCTTTCTCATCCTTCCCGTTAAGGAATCCAGTGGTTCCACTCTTATTGGTTTCGCTTCAGAGCGCCGGGACCATCCGCGGCAGGTCCTCTTCAACACTGCTGTTCTTCCGGATCCCGAAGTTTTTCACGAGAACGTCAAGGACAGCAGGCGATATGAATGCCGGGAGTTTCGGACCAAGGGTGATATCCTTCACCCCAAGATGCAGCAGGGCAAGGAGCACCAGGACCGCTTTCTGTTCGTACCAGGCGATGTTGTAGGAGACCGGAAGATCATTGATTCCCACGCCAAAGGCTTTTGCGAGGGCTTGTGCAATCACGACGAGCGAATAGCAGTCATTGCACTGGCCGGCATCAAGGACCCTCGGGATACCGCCGATAGTGCCGAGGTCCAGGCTGTTGTACCGGTACTTGGCACATCCTGCAGTAAGGATGATCGTATTGTCCGGGAGTGCTTTGGCAAACTCCGTGTAATACTCCCGTTCCTTCTGCCTGCCGTCACAACCGGCCATCACGACAAACCTTCTGATCTGCCCGTTTTTCACCGCTGCCACCACCTTGTCAGCCAGTGAAAGCACGGCGTCATGGGCACACCCGGTCGTAAGGTCCCTTCCGCTTCCCGGCAGAGCATCCGGCGGCTGACAGGTCTTTGCGAGAGCGATGACGGAAGAGAAATCTTTTGTTCCGTTCGGACCTGTTTCAATGTGGGGCACTCCTGGATATCCAGTCATGCCTGTCGTGAAGAGACGGCCCTTGTAGTTCTCTTTCGGGGGGACGAGGCAGTTTGTCGTAAACAGGACCGGACCATTGAACTGGTCGAATTCCTCCTTCTGGTGCCACCATGAGCTCCCATAGTTGCCGACCAGGTGGGGATAGTTCTTGAAGGCGGGATAGGCATGGGCAGGGAGCATCTCTCCGTGGGTGTACACGTCCACACCGGCATTTTTTGACTGCTCAAGGAGCATCTCGAGATCTTTCAGGTCATGGCCGGTGATCAGAATCCCCGGGCGGTTCCCGACTGTGGTCTTCACAGCGGTGATCGTTGGTGTTCCGTAGGCACTGGTATTGGCTTCATCAAGCAGTGCAAGGGTCTTCACCCCAACCCCTCCGCATTCGAGCACCAGGGAGACCATCTCCGGGACAGGGAGGTCCCTGAGCATGGAGGCGAGCGCTTTCTGTATGAAAGTGGTGATGGCATCATCGGTCCTGCCGAGTACGACCGCATGAGTATAGTAGGCCGATATCCCTTTGAGCCCGAAGAGGAGCGTTGACCGGAGCGACCGTACATCCTCGTTCTCAGTCTCAAGGATGCCGACGGTATTTGCCTTTTCAATGATATCGCTCTCATTCCCCGGAGTCCAGGTGCAGGCGTCCGGTTCGGTGCTTCCGCTTTTTGGAAGCGCATCACGGATTGCAACCGCTTTGTTGATCAGGGCGTTGAACCGGTCCTTGTCGAAGTTGACGTTGGTCAGGGTCGCAAAAAGCGCTTCGGCGATGAACAGCCCCGCCTCCGGATTGCCTCTTCCTTTCTCTATCGCAGCAAGGTTGCAGGCTGCGAGTCCCTTGCAGAGGAAGACGAGCACATCCTGGTATGCCGCGATCTCATCCTCTTTGCCGCAGACGCCTTTCACGGTGCAGCCGATCCCCTTGACTGTCTCTTGACACTGGTAGCAGAACATTTCAGGCTCCTTTTAATTTCTTTTTGATACGAAATATTATAATGATACTTAAGTATAAATAGTATCGAGTTTCCATTGAGATACCATGCAGGATTCATGTACGGTCAGCCAGACGGTCAGGTACTTGTCCAAACGCTGGACCCTCCTCGTTATCCTTGAGCTCTACAAGGGAGAGGGATATACCAGGAGGTTTTCAGAGCTTCGTGATGCTCTTCCCGGTATCACCCCCAAGGTCCTCTCAGAGCGGTTGAAAGAGCTCGAGGAGGAGGAGCTCATCTGCCGGAAGGTGGACGCAACTGCGTTCCCAGTCCGGACCGAGTACACCCTGACCGAGAGCGGGCTTGAGATCATCGGGATCATCCGTGCTATCAAGCAATGGGCACTGAAATGGAAGATTGAGAACCTTGCATGCGGCAACCAGGACTGCAAAGTATGCGTGATCTGAAGGGTATGCGTAATCTGAAGGCGGCCGGAACAAGAGAACCAGCGTAATGCCAGATATGGCAATCCTGCAGAAAGATGAAGAAAGAGAAATGACAATCCCGGAGAAAGGCAAAGAAGGAGAGTGTTTGTATGAAGATCGTTGATGCAACTACGGCGACCAGCTCGCCCAACCCCCACCATGTGGATGCACGAAAGCTCTGCGAGATCCCCCACGCAGTGGTGGTCATGATCACGCTCCAACGGGGAGAATCCTTAAAGAGGCACAAGACTCCCGTTGATGTGATCTTCTATGTTCTGGAGGGAACCGGTACCGTGGAGATCGGTGAAGAGCAGGCCACGGTCGGGAAGGACACCCTGATCGAGAGCCCGGCCCGGATACCGCACCGGTGGATCAATGAGAGTGATGAGGTATTCCGGGTCCTCGTTATCAAGGTCCCAAAACCGACCGAAGAGACGAAGATGCTCTGAGGGAGAATACTGGCTATGCCTCATCATACCGGCGCAATTCTCCAGAAGGACGGAAAAACGTTCGCGGTGGTGACGCGGGTACCTGGAGGGGTTGTCACCCCTGAAGCACTCGAAAACCTAGCTGCGCTGGGGAGGAACTACAAGGTCCCCATGATGAAACTCACCTCCGGGCAGCGTTTCATGCTGATCGGTATCCCTGAAAAGGACCTTGCCGCTCTTTACAGGGATCTTGGGCCGCTTGCGGAAAAGGAGACAGGCCCCTGTGTCAAATATGTCCAGATCTGCCTCGGAACCGATGTCTGCAAATATGGCGTCCAGGATTCAACCGGGGTCGGACTCGAACTGGAGAAGAAGTATCACCAAGGAGAGTTTCCGGCCAAGATCAAGTTCGGGGTCTCCGGGTGCCTCCGTTGCTGCGGGGAGAGCTATACACGGGATGTCGGATTGATCGGGACGACAAAAGGGTGGACCGTGGTCTTTGGCGGGAACAGTGGAAGAAGGCCTGCCATAGGGACCCTCATTGCCGAGAACCTCTCAAAAAGCGATGCCCTCGATCTCGTCGATCGTCTCCTCGATTATTACCGGGAACATGCAACACCGAAGGAGAGGACGGCCCGGTTCATAGAACGGATTGGGTTTGAGCGGCTCAAATCCGACCTTCTGACACTCCTCCCCTACATCCGTCTTTCTGAGTTGAGGTAACCCGACATCCGATACTTTTTTTCAATCGGAGTTCCGGGCTTTTCTGATATTTTTTTCAGGACGAATTGGCTGTTCCACCGGCTCTTGTGCAAGGGCCCGTTCAGGTGCAGATCATCGTTCATTTCCCCTTCGAAGAACTCATGATTCCGATCTCCAGCCTGATGCATAATCCAGCAATTTTGCATTCTCTTATCCCTATCATCATTGAAAGCAGGGGGACTTCTTAGACTCTATCATGAGGGGGAACTGTAGCAGGAACAGATTCTGGTCACGAGAGAGCCCACATGTACGCTATTTATTTTTCATGCACCTATCTACTGTCCAGTGGTCAGAACGACAGCACCTGAAAGAGCAGATACCGCCGACAAGAAGCGAAAAGAACCCCACCATCACCACGAGGTCTTCTCGGCCGAAAAAGCCGGGCAGCTCGATACCCGGCTCCGGCGCCTCCTGTACCGGCCGGATATCCTGGCAGAACGCCTTGTGAAGCCCGGCGACCATGTCCTGGACTTTGGCTGCGGTCCCGGTTTTTTCACCCGGGAGTTTGCCAAAAGAGCAGGTGACGATGGGAAGGTCATCGCTGTGGATCTCCAGGAAGGGATGCTCCGGATCGTCAGGGAGAAGATGGAGCGGGAAGGTCTTCTGCACCGGGTAATGATCCACCAGTGCGCCCCGGATTCCATCGGACTGCCTCCCGCGTTGGATGGCACGGTCGATGTTGCCTGTGCGATATTTGTCGTTCACGAGGTTCCTGACCCGACAAGGTTGTTTTGGGAGATATCACGGCTCCTGAAGCCGGGAGGCATGTTCTTCTACACCGAACCTTTCTACGTCGTTCCGGGAAAGGAGTTCCGGCAACATCTAAAAGAGGCGGAGAATGCCGGATTTGAGGTGGTGAAGAGGCATTTGTTCTTCCTGAACAGGGCAGCACACCTCAGGAAGGCGGTGTAAGAGTCACATCGCTTCTCTTTCTAAAACAAACACAAAGCCAACTGTAATAATAAACTAAAGAGTAATTTATTTCCATATCTTTTCCCTACAATGGGAAAGAAAGCTGATTATCTCTCCCATTTTTACGGGTATACCTCGGCTGTTTATGCGTTCATTGATTTTATCTACGGTAAGCAGCGAAGGGAAAGATGGTTAAACCTGAGGGGTTTTATCGTGGGTTATAGAGAATTCCTCCATATCAAAGTAACATCATCATTTTTGTATGTATATAAAAAATCCCGGGGTACGCTGGACTTTAAAGACCATCGGTAGTATTTTTTCAAATGAGTAAAGATCCATCGAAATTCTATCATCGTATCATTATTTATATGAGAATTAACTTATTGAAAGTTGAATAATTCGAAGGAGGAAAAATGAATAATCTATTACTTATTCTGGGAATAATCGTGGCGATTTTTTTCGTCCAAGGCGCTATCGCGGCCGATGAAAAGTATTCCGGGCCTGGTTGGACAGTTATCATCGATAGCGAACCTATTATCGACCCAACGACAGGAGAGCAGTATGAATCGTTGGGGGCGATGTGGCAGAAGATAGATCCCCCCTACTGGAACTCCCTTACCCCAGAGGAACAATATCATTTGAATACCGAACCGGCAGTAACAAGTGGTACTACTATTATTGGGGGAGGACTTGAAACAGAAGAACAGAAAGCCAGAGCCTTGGAACTCTCCGGACAGACAATGACAAGAGCAGAATACAAGGCGATCGTTAATCCCGATCTTTTTGAAGTTGTACCGGAATCAACGAAAGCCCTCTGGAGGAGCCAAAAAGGGATAGTCTCTTCATCGGGTGTTCTTATCATCCGTGGTTCTTCAACCCGGGAAATTGTTACCGATGAAGATGGAAATCTTATCAGTGGCGGAATGACCCCGGAAGAACTTGCGTTCGCTGAGGAAAACTGCCCGTTCAGCGAAGAGAATCTGGGGCCCTCTCAACAATTACCTCAGGTAAATCTGCTTCCATCAAATGTTGCCATTGGACTCAATAGTGTAACCGATGAAGAGCGAGGTTCTGACCTCCCATACAAGTCATCCATTTCGACGTATATCAAGGGGACAACTTGGTCACGCGATCCAACATCTGAATATAAACAAGCCCAAGTATATTTTGATTCGACCAGAACGGACTTGTTCAACACTAAAATCGAATCTATCAGCGAGTCCTCGCAAGAGGGGCCCTGGGATCATTCCATCGGAAGAACATATTATAATTACGATAGTACTCAATGGGTTGAAGATCCAGGGCATTGCTGGAATGATCCAAAGAAGTGTTCGGTTTTGAATTTGTTTCCTGGTTTTAAACTCAACAATATCTACTAATAAATAGTCCACCCAATTTTCTGTTTTTATTTAGAAGGAATAGAACGCGACCTGTGTTGTTTGGAAATAATCAGATGATTCGCCTTAGATACACCACATCCAGGACGAAGATACCGGATGAATATCATAAAACTCCATGGCCACTGTCTGGTCGAGAGAAAAAGGATGACAGGTACCTGAGGCATTCCCCTTAAATCCCGAGACTGCCGTTCGTTCGAGGATATTGGATGGGAATTTCAGAGGAATTTCAGAGAGAAAAGAGAGTCAGGTTCCTCGAAACACCAGCTATTCCGGATGAGGAGCCTGTTTTTGCGTACAGGCACAACCAAGGAAGTATGCTCCCAGGCCGGTCAGCCAGAAGAGGAGGGGGTAGGCAACAAAGCGTTCGGTCCCGCCGTCTCCCAGCACCGGGATCAGGATTCCCATGAGGAGGAGGGAGAAAAGCGTGACGGCCCCAAGGATCACGGAGAGATACCGGTAGGGGCCGGAGAGCCCCCTTACCGAGAGAACCGCTGCGATTCCCCCGATGATGAAGGTGAACATGGCAAAGAGCGGGTGGATGATTGCAACGTTTCCGGGAAAGATACCCACGCCGAGAATACCCACTCCGAGCAGTCCGAGCAGCAGTGAAGACCACCCTTCCCATCCTGACCGATAGGTAAAGTAAGCGCCGGTGATGATTAGGATCCCTGTGAGGATCATGGTTGTGTTGAAGATTGTGGCTGATGGCTGGTAGATGAGTGCTCCAGGAGGCCTTGTAGAACCGAGATCGCTGATCTCGCTGTGAGCCGTCGAGTATCCCACAGGATAAAATATCTCTCCGGTGATGATACCCATCAGGGCGATGACTCCCGCCAAAAAGAGGAGGACTCCCGCAACATTCTGGTAGTCTGGTTGCATATTCAGGATTTAGGTCCGGTTCTTCTTTATTACTTATCGCTGGGATGCGCCCTTCATCTCTGATTCATGGGTCACAGAGCCAGTGTGGATCCCATCTGGGTATTCTGGAAGTCAGGATTCGGAATTTCAGACGGGCTGATCATGCCGATTCAATACGATCCCCCCTTGTATACCTCAAGTACATTCCTACAACGACCGGTATCAGGAAGGTAAGGGCATAGTAGACATACACATCTGCCTTGTAATAGCTGGTCTGGAACAGAAGAACAATCAACAGGTAATCCAGGATCACTGCAATAAAGACCCATGATAGGCCGACCTTTACATAGTAGCAAAGCGGCAGGTCCCTTTTCCGGAACCACCACCAGCTTACAGCGATCGTAAGAGGGGTGCATATGGCGGTGATGATCCAGCCAAGGTGCTCAGCCCAGGAGGTGAAGAAGAGCACCAGTGACAGGAGGTATCCGATCAACCAGAGCACTGTGCCGAGTCCGGCCATGTCAACGATCCACTGTCTCATAAGAGATCACTGTCGTTGGGTATTCTTATTAAATCTGCAATGAAATTCCGCCGGGTTCGGATTGCTAGGAGCACTGTCATAATGGGCAATGGGAAAGACCATGGATCCATGAATACAACCGATTGCAGAACAGTATCGGAACAGGCAGAGACCTGACAGATCCCGACCTCCATGGAGACCGGGACCCGGACAACCGCTCTGCCGAGTTCTTCTCTTCCGCAAGGAATATGAGATCCAGAGACGACCTGCCAGTCTGACCATGCCAGATTAATTATGAATGGCTGGGTGATTCTATTCCTGAACAGGGAAGTGTCATCCTGATGTGTATGCAACTCCATCCGATCGGCCATGTCCGGTCACCCTGTCAAAACCGGGGAGATTCCCCCAGTCAGGGGAGGTTGTCAGATACCGTTTCAGAAATCATCATCGATCATCCCTACCAGCCCGGGCTGTTCCGGATAGACGAGGAGAAACACCTCTTTGTCCTCTGTTGGTTTGACCGTGCGGACAGGACCGTGATCAGAGCGGTTCCTCCCCACAATCCGGAGGAGCATGGTGTCTTTGCGACACGCTCACCTGATCGCCCCAACCCGGTTGCCCTCTCAATCGTCGATCTTGTCGGGGTAAAGGACGGCATCCTGGAGGTCAGGGGGCTGGATGCCTGGACGGGACGCCGGTCATCGACATCAAGCCCTCTCTGAAGGAGATAGACGCACTCTGCAGTGATTGAATACCGGCTGAAGATCGGTGAGAATCCGGTTATGAATAAAAGCGATTACCGGTACCCGGATTCCACAATCCTATTTCTCCTCAAACACCAATTATTATGACCAGATATTTTGGAGCAACAAAAGATCCGGTGTGTACCCAATCGCATATCCGGTTAGTAATTTCGCGTCGCGACATCTTCGATTGACGAGGATGTGAAAAAACAGAGAGGGTGGTATGTTCTTCCTACCCCCCAGCCAGACTGGAACCATGATGGAAAACTCCGCAAAACTATCAGTGATCGGAACACGTTCAGGGAACGTGATTCGCTTTACCTGCCCGAATTGTTTTCATGAGCATCTGAAAAGATACAGTACACCAAAGGACTTCTACAAGGACAGCAGGGACGTGATCTGCACACAATGCAGGACACGGTTTATGGTCGTGACACCTGGTTCCTGAATTATCTCTCTTTTCACGGTTGACGGATGGCGGCTCCTACGCTGTTCTTTCGCAGTTCAAAAAAGGCTGAAAAGAAATCGGGATCAGATCATGCAAACATTGCACCGAAACTGCTCGCAAACTTCTGCCGGTCGAAATCGAGGCCGATCTTCTCGATGGCATTGAGGAAATCGGTCCGCGTGATAGAGTCGTGCTCCTCCCTGATTGCAAACATCCCGGCCTCCATGCAGATCGCCCGGAGATCTGCCCCGTTCTTCCCCTCGGTCAAAAACGCTATCTCCCGGAGATTCACTTCGTCGTCGAGGGTCATCTTCCTCGTGTGAACATTCAGGATCGCGAGCCGTCCTTCTACATCGGGGAGCGGAATCTCGATGATCCGGTCGAACCGGCCCGGCCGCAGGAGTGCCCGGTCAAGGATGTCGATCCGGTTGGTTGCTCCGATGATCTTGACATCTCCCCGTCGTTCAAATCCGTCCATCCCTGCCAGGAGCTGCATCAGGGTCCGCTGCACCTCCCGATCCCCGGAGGTCGTGGCCTCGGTCCGAGAGGCACCTACTGCATCGATCTCATCGATGAAGATGATGGTGGGCGATTTCTTCTTGGCGAGCTCGAAGAGTTCGCGGACGAGACGGGCGCCTTCCCCGATATATTTCTGGACGAGTTCCGAGCCGACGACCCGCAGGAAGTAGGCGTTGGTCTCGTGGGCTACGGCCTTTGCGAGCAGGGTCTTGCCGGTCCCGGGAGGCCCGTGGAGGAGCACCCCCTTGGGCGGCTCGATCCCGATCCGGTCAAAGAGCTCCGGCCTCTTGAGCGGGAGTTCCACCGCCTCCTTTATCTCCATGATCTGCCGGTCGAGTCCGCCTATGTCTGCATAGCTTTCATCAGGGGTCTCCACGACCTCCATCCCGTAAACCGCCGCATCGTAGCTCTCGGGGAGGATATCGATGACCGCGAGTGACTGCTGGTTGAGCGTGCAGCGGACGCCGGGCTTGAGCTTGTCGGGATCGATGCACATCGAACTCCGTACAAGGAAGCGGGGACCGGCACTGCTCCGGATGATCACCCGGTTGCTGTCGACCACATCGGTCACGGTGCCGATGACGAGGGGAGGACTCCGGAGCTGCTCGATCTCGCTCTTGAGCTTCCTCACCTCCCGTTCGTACCGTATCTTCTGGGTCTCGATGTACCGCTTGTCCGTCTCTATCTGGCGAAGCTGTTCGCGGAGTTCCAGGTTCCTGGACTCCAGCGTATTGACGCGGTCAAGCAGGAACCGGCTCTTCTCGTCAGGACTCTGCGGCTCCTGTGGCTGCCGGGCGCTTTCTGCCATCGTTCCCTCACGTACCTATAGGGGAAAGTGGCTATAAAGATGTTTGCGATTATCCAGGCAATCCGGACTGTTTATCTCCTTCAAGGAATATTCCCAGGAGATCAAAATATATCCCGGAGGGAAATATCCCCTGTGGTCAGGAGATCTGTTTCCCCAATTCGTTGATGACCAGAAGCACCTGTACCTTGGATTTCAAGGTACCGTTTGGATCAATATATCTGGTAAAAAATCTATGTATCATCAGCATCCAATGTCAAATGGAATAAAACGAGCCATCAGAGGGGATTACAGTGGTGCAGTCAGCTAAAATACTCTGCGAGATGTGTGGCGCCGCCATCCATGGACCTCCCAAGACCGTCCGGATAGAAGGGGCGGAGCTCGATGTCTGCAGCCAGTGTGCAAAATACGGGACCGA
>MTKZ01002825.1_pt3 | contig 10198 bp, 11 predicted proteins | sample 1042781 | NCBI WGS metagenome assembly MTKZ01 (sample SAMN06212207, study PRJNA360539) | anaerobic digester metagenome | biome: Wastewater treatment plant; material: sludge; isolation source: anaerobic digester fed with sludge from wastewater treatment plant | place: Denmark: WWTP Viborg ...
ATGGTTTCCCGAATGCTTACCGAGGCCAGGAAATTAGGTTTGGTAAAGTTTCAAATCGAACGACCTTACAATCTCGATAATGACCTCACCAATATTTTCAGGAATAAATTCAATCTTAAACAAGCTGCAATTGTTGCAGTCCCCGAAGGGCAACCACTCCTAACCAGTATTGGCAAAATCGCTGCCCGGATATTGATCAAGAACCTTCATCGCAATTCCATACTGGGCACATCCTGGGGAACTGCCATCAGTGCAACTGTGGATGAAGTGAAACTGCCATATCCTTTGTCAGGTATCAAGGTTGTACAATTATTGGGCGCGGTTGGGACCCGCCTTCATCAATATAATGGAACTTCTATCGTTCGACGGCTCGAAGAAAAGCTGGATGGTGAGGGTATCTATCTGAATGCGCCTTACCTTGTAGACGAAGTCCAAGCAGCTTCCATGTTGATGAAAAATAGAGATGTTCACGAAGCCCTCGCTTATGGTAACAGGGCAGATACTGCCCTGCTTGGAATTGGTTCCACAGACAGTGATTCCTCCCCATACTTCTTAGCTGGCTTTATCAATGAGAGTGAGTTAAGCAGTATTCAAGCAAGTGAAGCGGTTGGTGATGTTTGCGGACTATTTTTCGATATTAACGGCAAAATGTGCTGCCCTGAATTTAATGATCATACGGTTGGAATACGATTTGAAAATCTGATCAAGATTCCCAATCGAATCGGAGTGGCAGGTGGGTCTGCCAAAATTAAACCATTGGTAGGTGCATTAACCGGTGGTTTGATAAATGTCTTGATTACGGATTCGATGACTGCCAAAGCTGTACTTGATTTTATGAACGAGTGAATTTTTCACAGTAATACGAAAAAGGGAACGATATGGTGAACTGGAAAGAAAATGAATTTGATAATAACCAAACCGAAGATGCGCGTCAGAAAGGCGAGGAACTTGGCCTAAGCGATGAGCGAATGATTGATATGTACAAAACGATGTTGAAGATACGTCTCTTTGAAGAGATGGCAGATAAGCTTTATGCCTTAGGAAAAGTCCATGGCACCATGCACCTCTCCGCCGGACAAGAGGCAGTGGCAGTCGGAACAGGCTTTGCCGTCAACAGAAGTGACTACATGCTCAATCATCATCGTGGGCATGGTCACTTTATCGCCAGTGGTGCAGATCTGGCAAAAATGATGGCAGAATTTTTAGGGAAAGATACCGGTTACTGCCGTGGGCGAGGTGGTTCAATGCATATTGCAGATGTNNGCGAATGAAGGAATCTTCCACGAATCGCTGAATATGTCCAGGATCTGGGACCTTCCGATATTTTATCTTTGTGAGAATAATCAGTATGGTATGTCGGCTAATGTAAAGCGTGTTTCAGCTAAAACTCCTTTTCGAGATCGAGCAGCTGCATATGACATTCCCTATTTTTTAGTAGACGGCAATGACGTGTTAGCGATGTATGAGCATGCAAAAAAGGCTGTTGAAAGTATTCGGTCTGGGAATGGTCCTTTCTTTATTGAAGCGACCACCTATCGCTACTTTGGTCATTCAAAAAGTGATCGTAATCTATATCGATCAAAGGATGAGATCGAGTACTGGAAAACGGTCAAGGATCCTATCGATCGAATGGAAGGTCTGCTTCTCAAAGCTGATATCTTAACGGTCGAATTGGTTAAACAAATACATGAAGAATCTGTTCAGGAAATCGATGCAGCAGTCAAATTTGCTGAAGAAGCCCCTGAGCCGGATGTTAAAGATGTAACGGAGTGGGTCTATGCCTGAGATTACTTATCGTGAAGCCATCCGCGATGCGATGGTCTTGGAAATGCGTCGTGACGATACTGTGTTCCTGATGGGAGAAGATATCGGCACTTATGGTGGAGCCTTTGGTGTGAGCGCGGGTATGTTGGATGAGTTTGGACCAGATAGAATCCTGGAGACACCAATTTCTGAGCTGGCAATTGTTGGCGCAGCTACCGGCGCTGCCATGGTGGGTATGAAACCCATTGCTGAGATGATGTTTATGGATTTCATTTTGCTTGCATTGGAGCCTCTCATGAACCAGGCTGCCAAAGCTCGCTACATGTTTGGTGGAAAAGCTACCGTACCGATGGTGATCCGTATGGCAGGCGGTTCGGGTACAGGTGCAGCAGCACAGCATTCTCAATCCTTGGAAAACATTCTTATGACCATTCCTGGCATCAAGGTCGTGGCTCCCAGCAGTCCAAATGATGCCAAAGGTCTCTTGATCAGTGCCATCCGTGACTCAAACCCCGTTTGTTTTATTGAGCACAAATTACTTTATAAAGTGAAGGGTGAAGTTCCTGAAGGTGAATATTCCATTCCCTTGGGTGTGGCAGAAGTTAAACGGCAAGGTACAGATCTTACCGTCGTCACATCCGGAATCATGGTCAATAAGACCCTGAACGTAGCAGAAAAACTAGCTGCTGAAGGCATAAGTGTTGAAGTTATTGATCCACGAACATTACGTCCACTGGATACTGACACAATCATAAAATCCGTTAAAAAGACCAGCAAACTCCTGGTGGTTCATGAAGCTACCAAAACCGGTGGTTGGGCAGGCGAAGTTTTTGCCGCGGTGTGTGAAAGCGATGCTTTTGATTATCTTGATGCGCCGATGCGCAGGTTGGCTGGTAAAGATTGCCCTATTCCATATAACCGGTTACTGGAAGCGGCAGCTGTGCCTCAGGAAGCGGATATCGAGGCTGAAATTCGTGCCATTATCAAAAATGCTTATTAGAGAGAGGTAACATGCCAACACCATTTATTATGCCAAAAATGGATATGGACCAGGAAGTGGTTACGATCATTGAATGGTTGAAAAAAGAAGGCGAAAAGGTTACCAAGGGTGAGGCGGTTGTATCAGTAGAAACCGACAAGATCACAAGTGATATTGAAGCGCCTGAAACCGGCACTCTGGTGGGGATCCTTTACCATGAAAATGAAGAAGCTCCGGTAACGCAGGTGGTCGCGTACATTCTCAAGGAAGGTGAATCATTAGCTGAGTTACCCATGGTGAACGAATCTTCTCAGGGATCAGTTGTACAGTCCGATTCAGACCAGGCTCTTGGCGACACCACTCCAAGCCTGCGTGTGACACCGGTTGCGGAAAGAATGGCCAGTTCGATGAAAATCGATTTGACCAAAGTTCAATCCAAGGGCGAAAAGATCACAAAAACTGATATAGAAAATTATCTTGCTACTCCTCAACCAGCACCTTTGGGGAAAGTGGCTGCCACTCCAGCAGCCAGACGGATTTCCAAAGAAAACGAAATCGAACTGGCAAGTTTGAGTGGAAGCGGACCTCGCGGACGAATTCAATCATTGGACGTAGTTGAGGCTGCTACTAGCGCTACCCAGATTTCAAAATCACAAGGATCTTCGCTCGCATCAAAGAATGCTCCGTCAATAGCTGAAAGCTCCATTCCTTTGGTGGGGAAGAGAAAGCGAATTGCGGAACGCTTGACAGCCAGCTATCAAAACTCACCCCATATCTATCTGACAGTCGAAGTGGATATGAGCCGAGTTGAAGAAAGCCGGAAGCGCATGAATAAGCTTAATGATAAGACTGGTCTCAGCCCTATCTCAATCACAGCTTATCTTGCCAGACTAGTAGCGTGGACCTTAAAACGTCACCCCTTTTTGAACGCATCCTTAGTGGAAGACAGAATAGAGCTCTGGGATGACGTCAATCTTGGAATAGCGACAGCAGTACCTGATGGTTTGGTTGTCCCAGTCATCCGACAGGCAGACCAGCTTGGCGTAGCTGACATCAACGAAAATATACGATACCTTGCTAAGCAAGCGCGTGATGGTGTTTTGACACGCGAAGAAGTGGAGGGAGGCACCTTCACGATCTCAAATCTGGGGATGTTCGGAATAAAATCGTTCACTGCGATCATCAATCCCCCTCAAACTGGCATACTGGCAGTTGGTTCAACAGTCCGCACGCCAGTGGTGGTAGACGAGAATGATACGATCGAAGTGAGACCTATGATGTCGATGACTCTCAGCGTTGACCATCGCGTTGTTGACGGTGCTGTTGGTGCTCAATTTTTGACTGACTTGGTAAGAGTCATTGAAAATCCAGACATGATCATTTACTAAGGTGAGTGTTGGCTATCATCGGGAATCAAGCTTGGGTATAGCCAAATTGTGATTTGCATCCAGTTTGGATGTAAGAATGAGCGAGAAAAAAAGGAACTTTATGGAACAGGAATTATGGTATTTCGAAGAGAATCTGTTGATGCCTTTGCAAGCTGACACGAAGGAAGAAGCCCTAACTCAGCTTGGTACCTTGTTGTTAAATAACGGCTATGTGAAAGAAAGTTTCATTCCAGCAATTTTGGCTCGCGAGGCAGAATATGCCACAGGCTTACCTACCGGTGAAATCGGCGTTGCAATTCCTCACACTGATGCAATCCATGTTAATAAGCAAGCAGTTGCCGTGGGAATTCTGGAAAAGCCTGTTCAATTTTGTATCATGGGTGATCCGGATAATACACCGACTGACGTCAACATCATTCTTATGCTTGCCGTTCCAGATAAAGACAAGGTTATGGTCATGCTTCAACAGCTGATGGAAATTATCCCTGACAAGGAATACCTGGCTGCATTGGGAGTTACCAAGGATCACGCAAAGATGTCTGAGATGCTGGACGAGAAGCTCAATGCAGGCGTTCGTGCTGAGAATAAGGCAAAATCAGAAGAGGACGTAAGGCAGAATCTGAACGAAATTACATTGACAATTACCCATCCGGTTGGACTGCATGCCCGTCCAGCAACACTATTTGTGAAAACTGCCGCCCAGTTCAAGTCAACCATCACCATCCGGCATGGTGAAATGAAGGGAAATGCTAAAAGTATCATTAAAGTGCTCTGTATGGGAGCGGTTAATGGCTCTACCATCCAACTTTCTGCTGAGGGAGAGGATGCTCAGGAGGCATTAGCAGCATTGAAAGAATTGGTGGAAAGCGACTTCGGTGGAGTCGAGTAGGACCGATTGACGTAGATCAGTTTTTCGAATTTTGCACCTTTAACAATTGAACATGTTAGCCTGCTTGACCAAGCTTGTTAAGATTTGAAGCAATCTACTCAACAAGTTACACGGAATAGCAGCCGTTGTAAATCAGGCAATCCTGTGTTTCTACACTTATGTGACAGCTATCAGTATCCACTTAAGGTGAGAANNTTTGATTTTCATCTGATAACTGAATCGCAATTAATGAAGGAGAAATGAGTCATCCAATTTCATTATCCCAAATTTGATTGTAGAAAAAGAAAGGATGGTAATATTGAACGAATTTAGAAAATAGTTTTTTAGTTGGTAAATCAGAAAGGAAATTTTGAAATGAAAAGAATTTTATTAGCTTGTGGATCGGGAATTGTAACCTCTACTATCGCGAGATCCAAGTTAGAACAGCATTTGAACGCAAAAGGTTATGCTGGACAATACAAAATTGAGCAATGTCGAGTTTCGGAAGTTCCTCAAAAGTCTTCCCAATATGACTTTTGTGTAGCAACCAGCATGAAACCTCAAGGCGTGGCTTGCCCCTATATTAGAGGCACGGCTTTTCTCACTGGGATTGGAATTGAAGAGACCATGGAAGAAGTCTACAAGCTCATGGATTCCTAACCCACCCTATCATAATTGGAGAATATCATGGATTTTGTTTTAAAGATCTTTAACTATATTCAAGCACTCGGTCCGTCTGTCATGATGCCGATTATCATTACAATCTTCGGCCTGGCTCTGGGTGCAAAATTTGGTAAATCTCTGCGTGCAGGTCTGACTGTTGGCGTAGGCTTCATTGGCTTGAATCTCGTCATTGGAGCTTTGACAGGCAACCTCGGTCCCGCAGTGTCGCAAATGGTTGATCGCTTTGGTTTTGCGTTATCTATCATCGACGTTGGTTGGCCTGCGGCTGCAGCAATTTCATTTGCTTCAACAGTCGGTCTGATCATCATCCCGGTCGGTCTGCTTGTTAATATCATCATGTTATTGACGAACACAACCCAAACTGTTGATGTCGACATCTGGGATTACTGGCATTTTGCCTTTACTGGCGCCTTAGTCGCAATTCTGACAAATAGCGTTCCTCTTGGTGTCCTTGCAGCCGTTGTCAATATGATCATCATCCTGGTATTTGGTGATGTCACCGCTCCGTTGGTGCAAGAAAGCCTGGACATGCCCGGTATTTCTTTACCACACGGTTTCTCGACTGCCTATGCCCCCATTGCCTGGGTGATTAACAAGCTTATTGATGTCATTCCTGGTTTAAACAAGATTGACTTCAACATCGAAAAAGCCCAGCAGCGGTTTGGTGTATTTGGTGAGCCGATTCTAATTGGTACTATTCTTGGTTTGGCAATTGGTGCTCTTGCAGGTTATGCTTTCAAGGACATCCTTCTGCTTGGTGTGACCATGGGTGCCGTTCTGGTCCTGATTCCAAAAATGGCTGCCCTGCTTATGGAAGGTCTGCTTCCAATTTCCGATGCAGCTACTGAAATGATCAAGAAACGCTTCAAGAATCGTGGTCAGATCTACATCGGACTGGATTCCGCGGTTGGCATTGGTCATCCTATTACCCTGACTGTTGCCCTTATTCTCGTTCCGATCGCTGTTTTCCTGGCTGTAATTCTCCCTGGAAACAAGGTCCTGCCGTTTGGTGATCTTGCTACCATCCCCTGGATGTTCGTCTTAATTACCCCTATTGTTCGCGGTAACGGTTTCCGTGCTTTACTGGTCGGTATCGTAGTGTTGGCCGTAGGTTTCCTGATCGCGACAAACCTGGCACCTCTGTTTACACAGGCTGCCATCGATGCACAATTTGCAATGCCGACTGGTGCTTCTATGGTTTCCAGTATTGTGGACGGTGCTAACCCNNGCATTCCGCGCAGAATCAACAGTGGAATAATCTAAATGTTAAACTCTGATACCATGCCCACAACTTTTCGCCATGACCCAAAGCTTTATCGTTCAAGAGTGTATGGGGAGGGCATGGTATCACTGTTTGCCCTCGGTTATTGCATCTATAAATACATCACGACTTTAACTTCCATTAGAATACTTTGGGCTTTGGTCGGGATTGTTTGTATTTACTCTTTCTACCGGTTGTTGATCAGCCGGAGCACGCCAGAGATGATCTCGATCCTGCCTGATAGGATCCGCTTTGAAGGAGCGGGTAAGAAACGTGAATTCCTCTTCAGCGACCTGACTGAATTTCTGATCAAGGAATTTCGGATGCAAGCCACCCAGTTTATCCGTATCAAAGATAATTCTGGAAAAAGAAGTAAATATTGGATAGAGTTGAAGGTTTATTCCGATCCAAAGATTCTCGAACAGCAGTTATTAAAGATTGAAGAACGTATTCACCCTGATGAGATGAAGGCAATTATTAATACACATAACAAACAGTTCCAAAAAAAGAAGGCAAGCAATGTATCAAAAAGAAAAAAATGAAGTCATAAAAGCAGGTATCACACTGGATCGTTATGAGCTAATTGCACTTTCTGGTGGAAATATCAGTATGCGAATTGGTGATCAAGTGCTTGTCACCCCTTCTGGGATGATCTATGAAGATATGGTTGAAGACGATGTTCTTGTGGTTGATCTTGATGGCAATGTTATTGAGGGAAATCGAAAACCTTCAGTTGACACAGGTGCTCTGCTGCACATTTTTAGGTCAGATGAATCAATTAAAGCGGTTATCCACACTCATCAACCTTATGCTACAGCGGTCGGTCTTGTTGCAGACGAACTTCCATGTAATCTGACCACGATGGCTAATGCCGTTCGTGGCTCGGTTAAAGTAGTTCCCTATACTTCAGCAGCAACGGAACAAATGGGCATTGAAGCAATCAAGTACCTGAATGGTCGGTTGGCTGTCATTCTGAAGAATCATGGTGTAATTGCTGTGGGAGAATCGCTGAAACAGGCTTTATACGCTTGTGTTTACTTAGAAGAAGCTGCCAAGACCTACGCCATTGCAAGATCCATTGGAGAAAACGTTGCAATGTTGACGGATGATCAAGTCGAGCAAGCGGTCGACGTCTTCAAGTACTACGGTCAGAACACACCAAAGTATCCTGGTATGCCGAAGCAGAACTAAAAAACCAGTGATTATGTTGAAACTCCACTTCCCCAGGTTGTGGAGTTTTGTTTTAGTAAAGTCTGTCGGTATCAGAAAATAGTCTTGAGAAACTTGCACATCAACAAGGTTTGAATTAATTCTTATACAAGATCCTTCCGCAGCTTTTGCATTTCGTTATGATGTTTGGGTTGGCGGCTTGCTGAATATCGGTGGGTGAAAGTTCGACGCCGCAGGCTTTGCAGCTTTCATCAAAGATTTCAGCTACTGCGACGCCCCCCTTGCTCCTAAAGAGTGCTTCATATTCGTCAAGCAGCTTGCCGTTCAACTGGCTTTTCAGGGCTTCGCGTTGGGCGTTGATTTTGGGCAATTGGCTTTTCAGTTTTTCTCGTTCACCGAGCAGAAGGGAATTCTCAGAGGCTTTTCGGTTGAGTAACTGCTGCAAATCACCCTCAGCATTTTTCTTTTGAGCCTGGCATAACTCATTACCTTCCAACAGCTTCATCTGCTCATCTTCCAATGTTTTAATCGTTCTGCGCAAGGCTTCACTTTCCGCCTGAAGGTCCTGCAGCTCTTTGGTTGCGCTAATCTTTCCACCGAATAGTTTGGCTTGAGTCAATTTCAGTTTCAGAGTTTTCTCTTCCACTTTTTTTCGCAGCTCTTCAAGCGTGTTATCGCTTTCTGTTAACGCATCAGCTGCTCTCTGAACAATAGCCTGGGCTTTTAGGACGGCTTTATCAGAGGCAACAATCTGATCAATCTGCTTTATTCTCTTAAGTCGTTGGATCCTTTGTGTATCGAGTTGCTGTAATCGGTAGAGGCTGAATGTTTCGTTCATATGGCTCCGTCTTTAAATTCGGCTTGTGTATTGATTGTATCAGGTGATTGAGCAATGGAGTTAGGCAAAAACTTATTGTGGATAGCTCATAGCACATGGTTGATTGAGAAGGAAACTGCTTAACTCCTGATCAGAAATTTGCACTATGTTATAATTTGCCAATACATTTGAAGAAAACTCTTCGATAGATGGAGATAAAAATTTGGCTTTTTTCAACCCGATAAAATGGTTGCTGGGGTTGCTGTCGCTGGATCTGGGAATTGACCTGGGTACTGCGAATACTTTGGTTAACGTCAGAGGTAAGGGCATTGTTATTAACGAGCCTTCCTGGGTAGCAATCAACAAACGCACAAGAGAACCTGAAAAGATTGGCGCAGCTGCCAAGGCTATGGTTGGGCGCACGCCCGCCAACATGGTCACATTACGACCGCTGCGCGACGGTGTTATCTCTGAATATGACATTACCCAGGCAATGCTTGAATACTTCATCAGCAAAGCGCATGAGAACAGCATTGTCCTTTTCCCATATTCACGCGTAGTGGTAGGCATTCCTTCCGGCGCGACCGAGGTAGAAAAACGAGCGGTTTATGACGCTGCCATGGCTGCCGGTGCCCGCGAAGCCTTCATGATCCATGAGCCTGCAGCTGCTGCCATTGGCGCAGGTCTGCCAATTGAGGAAGATACCGGCAATATGATCGTGGATATTGGCGGCGGAACGACGGAAGTAGCGGTTATTGCTGGTGGTGGTGTTGTAATATCGCGCTCGCTGCGCGTTGCCGGCGATGAACTTGACCAGGATATTATCGAATATGTCCGCAGCAAATACAATCTTTTTGTTGGCGACCAGATGGCAGAGAAAGTGAAAATTGCCATCGGTTCCGCTTACCCGCTCAAAGAGGAAAAAACTGTCGATGTACGCGGGCGTAACCTGATCACGGGTTTGCCTGAGTCAATTGAAATTTCCTCTGTGGAAATCCGTGAAGCCCTGGCTCCTTCGGTACAAGTGATTGTAGATACCGTCAAAGATGCCCTGGATGAATCCCCGCCAGAAATTCTGGCAGATCTGATGGATAATGGCATTTGTCTGGCTGGGGGCACATCCCAACTCCAGGGTTTGGCTGATCGTCTTTCGAATGAAATCCATGTCCGGGTTTGGGTGGCGGAAGACCCGATGACCTGCGTAGCGCGTGGCTGTGGAATGGTTTTGGATGATATGGACCTGTACGAAAACTTATTGGTCGGTATC
>MTKZ01042436.1_pt1 | contig 10191 bp, 1 predicted proteins | sample 1042781 | NCBI WGS metagenome assembly MTKZ01 (sample SAMN06212207, study PRJNA360539) | anaerobic digester metagenome | biome: Wastewater treatment plant; material: sludge; isolation source: anaerobic digester fed with sludge from wastewater treatment plant | place: Denmark: WWTP Viborg ...
TGCGCGGACGGGCGGCCAGATCGGCGGCGCGCTCGGTCAGTTGGGCAGCCAGCAGGCGAACCGGTGGGCGCAATCGGATGCGGCGGCACTGGGTATGTGGGGCGACCTGCTCGGGATCGGTCTTGGAAAGGTCAAGTAATGGGTGACTTTGGTGGACTGTTAGCACGGGCGGGACTGGCGTACTTCAGGGAGAAGGAGCGCCAGCGTCAGGAGCGGATTGAAGAGCAGCGGTACAAGGATGAACGGTCGGACAGGGATGCTGAGCGGAAAGAGGCGCAGAAGGCCCGCGACCGGCAGCATTGGGAGGGCGAAGAGAAGCTCTGGTGGGAAGCCGGGCTGAACGCTGACGACCCCGCCGAGGCCGAGCAGGCGGAGAAGATGGTCAACGAGGCGCGGGCTTCTCACCCCGACAAGAAGCCGCCCGTGCCGCAGGGCTACTTCATGCAGGCCGCGCAGCAGCGCCGGATGGCGCAGACGTGGGCCATGGCGCAAAAGGCCAAGGAAATGGCTGGCGGCAACCCGTACATGGCGGAGGTATTCCTGCACCAGCTACAGCAGGCAGGACTCAACCCTGACATGTCGCAGTCGTCGCCGCAGGCGATGCCGATGGGCCAGCAGGCTCCCGCGGGCGTTGTGCCGCCCGCGTCAATGGACATAGCCGAAGCGATAGCCGCGGCACGTCCACGCGCCCCGCAGGCGGCGCCACAGATGGCGATGCCGCAGGCGATGCCGCAGGCGATGGACCAGCCAGAGCCGGGAGCCTTCGGCGGGCGCAAGCAGGCACCCCGCCAGCCGTCTCCCGAGCAGATGGTCGGGTTTGCCCCGCCCCCATCGGGGCAGCTTTCCATTGTGGATGAGGCCGCGAACCAGGTTCAGGACAAGAGCTACCTTCCGATAGGGCTCCTGCCGAAGACTCCCGGACCGGACTACAGCCAGATCATGGCTGCGGTGGGGCAGGAGCGTGGCGCTCCGGCAGCCTCACCGGCGACACCTCCGGCTGCGAAGCGCTCCCCGTTCGTGGACTGGATGATCGGGCCGTCGCCCGAGGAGTTCGAAAAGCGCAACCGCGACAGCGCCGCGGACCTGCTGGAAGGCATCAAGGCGGGACTCCCGCCAGCCGTGCAGAAGGCGCTCGATAAGCGCCGCGCGGGCGAGACGCTGACCGAAGAGGACTGGAATGCCATTGGAAACGCGGCGCGGGAATACAGCGACTGGCGCAGGGCGCTGACGACTCAGCGTATGGCATCGGCGGAAAACATGGCGATGCGCACGAAGCACATCCCCAAGGAGTTCCAGCTCAAGGAAGAGGAGCTCAGGCTCAAGGTACAGCAAGCCAGGAGCGCCGACGAGTACCGCAATGCGAAGCTCGAAGCGGACAAGTTCACCGCCGCAGCTCGCCTGCAATTCCAGGCGAAAGCGCAGGCTTGGCGTGAGAGTCGCGCCGCGACTGAGGACATTCAGTGGGCGGAGGAGATGGCGCGGGATTATGACGTTCTGGCGCAGAGGGCAGGGCCACGCACTGATGAGTTCGGCATGACCGTTCCGGGCGACCCCGAGGCGCAGGCACGGTACGGCGCACAGGCCGAGAGCTACCGGGCGCGTGGTGGCGGCGCGACCGCTGCCCCCGCTGCGAAGCCCGCAGGTACCGCGAAGCCGTCAGGGAAGGAGTCTGACAAAGACTTCTGCGTCCGCATCTACCTGAACGCCCCCGATGGACTCCGCAAAGAGATGGACAGGTCCACACTAAGTCTGAAAGACCTCGCTAACTGGCTCCGCAAACAAGGCTGTAAGTAGGAGAACCGATGCCCACATTCCTGGAACGGATCGAGGCCGAAGAAGAGGCAGAGCTCGAGCGCCAGAATCAGCAGTCACCCTCCAGGCCAGCAAACACTACGGTCATCCCCGAGGGCGTAGACTGGCATAAAGCCGCTGTCGGCGCGGGCGTCAGCCCCAGCGCCAACGCTCCCGCCATACCGAGCGCGGTCATCCCCGAGGGTGTAGACTGGCACAAAAAGGCGGTCGGCGCAGGTATCAGCCCCAGCGCCAACCAGCCGAAGCCGAAGAAGGTATCCATTGACCTGAGCCATCCGGCGGTCGAGTGGTTCGCTCAGGCACAGGGCGCGCCATACCTGTACGGAGGAACGGACGAGAAGCGCGGAATAGACTGTTCTGCGGCGATACAGCAGTCCTTCGCCACAATGGGCGTGAAACTGCCCCGCACGGCGGATGAGCAGTTCCATTCCACGCTACACGTGGGGCCGGAGAGCGTGCTGCCGGGCGACCTCGTGTTCTTCAAAGGCACAAACTCGAAGAAGCCGGGGAAGATAACGCACGTCGGGATTGTCGCCGCCAACGGCATCATGGGCAACGCAAGCTCGCACGGCGTCGGCTTCGAGAGTTACAACACTCCCTACTGGCGCAAGCGCATCGCCGGGTTCGGGCGTCCGAAGGGCGGACAGCGGGAAACCATCTTTGAGCAGATGCTCCAGCCGGGAGCGGCGGGCCTCAACCTGCCGGAGTCCTGGCGCGAGAAGCCAGCGCCGAAGAAGTCCATCATCGAGCAGATTACCACGCCGCCGCCCGCGCCGAAGCGGTTCGGGTCGTGGGTCGAGCTCGCGACGCCGGACCCGAAGACCGAGAGAAAGCTGGCGGAGGAGGAGCGCCGCAGGGTACAGAGCCTCGCGCGTGAGGAAGAGCGGCGGCTGCTGACCAACACGGAGCTCAATTGGGATGCGAACCCACTCACACTCGCAAAGAAGCTCTACGCCCTCCGCAAGCTGAACAACAACATGCAGGATACCCCGAGCAACGCGCTGGAAGCGAAGATGCGCTCGTTTGACATCGGGGCACTACAGTCGCTACACGACAGCGCACTGAAGGCGGGCAACACAGCCTTGTCTTCCGCTGTCAAAGGGGTCATAGACCAGACGACCCCATCTCCAGTCTTCGAAACGATGCAAGGGCTGGACTGGCGCACGCTGCCGTTCTGGAAAACGGGCATCCTGGAGGGCGGAATCCTCGATGTGGCCGCAAACCAGTTCGGCAACCAGGCTGACACCATGACAACGGCGGCGCTCTTGACGATTCTCGGGGGGGGTGTGGGTGCAGCAACCGGCGGGGTCCTGAGCAAGGTTATACCGGCTGCGACCGCAGCCACCGGGGTGTTCTTGTCCGACTTCAAGATGGAAGACGCCTCGAAGTACTCGCAGGTACTAGCCGAGGCTGGCGCTCCACTCCACAACGCGGACGCACTCAATACGTGGCTGTCCGACAACCCCGAGCAAGTGGAACATGCCAAAGCCATTGCGAAGAAACGCGGGCTGGCCGTCGCGAAGACCGACGCCATGTTCACGCTGTTGGGCTTTGGAGTTCTGGCCCGAACCGGAGCCAGGGCGCGTCGTCTCGCTGAAGCTGGCAAGGCCATGAGCCGTGGCGAGAAGGCGCTCACTGCCGGGACTGTCGGCGCTATCGAGTTCGCCAGCGAACCCGCTGGTGAAAGGTCTGGCCTACGTGCCGAAGGCAAAGACCTATCGAGCCCCGAGTCCATACGCGCTATGGGCGAAGAAGCCATTTACGGGCTCGGCACATCCGCCACTATGACCGCCGCACAGATTGCCGCCAGCGGGGCGCTGGCAACGCCACAGGTTGCTGCCAAGGTTATCAAGGGCGAGCCGCTAACCCCGAACTGGCCGCCGCGGGCGTTTGCGGCGCGTCCGCGCATCACAGAAGCAAAGCCCGTCGATGGCGGCTTCCGCGTGACAGTGGACGACATTCCGATACCGGAGGTTATCCCGGTGGCGTCCACGAAAGAGGCTGTCAACGCGGCGCGGGAGCACCCGGTCTATAAGCTGGCGGCGCTTACCCGAACCGTCCGCGCAACCCCCGATCTGGGCGGCGCAACCGTGGAACTGACGGACGACGGCGCTCTGCGCATCAGAGGCAAGGGCGGCGCTGAAGGCATCGTTCGACGCGCGACACGCGAGGAGGCGAAGGCGGCGCAGGAGGCCAACCAGGACAGCGCCGGAATCAGCGCCCGCAACGCTGGCGGAAAGACCGTCGGCGCGTGGTATAAGGACGGCGTGCTCACGATGGTGGACGGTGCGTCCATCGACGATGTGTCGCACGAAGTAAGCCACTGGTTGAGAGACATCGGGCTCGTAACAGATGCGGAGTACGAGGCGATTGTGCGGTGGTCCGCGAAGGCAGACCCGACTATAGGGAAGGCCATCGCGCAACTTGAGAAGCAGGTGGCGCAGGGCGACCCGAATGCGGCCAGGGAGTTGCAGCTTGAGCGTGATGAGGCGTTCGCGATAGCGGTGCAGAACTACACGGCGGCACAGCTCGCTCCCGCGTCGATCCAGAGCATTCTGGCGCGTGTGCGTGAACTCTGGACCCGGCTGACGAACGTGGACTATCGGGCAGCTCGCGGCGTGATGCAGGACATGCACACGGGGCGCGTCGTGAACCGGGGCATCCCGGGCGCAACCCCGCAGACAGCGTCACCGGCCACACCAGCGGCACCAGCGGCACCAGCGGCACCCGCGCCGACACCGGCCCCCACTCCTGAGCCGACGCCCGCAACCGCGCCGACACCGGCCCCCACTCCTGAGCCGACGCCCACCCCCGAGCCGACAGTGACCCCGCCTAGCACCCCTGAGCCCGCTCCGCAGGCAACCCCAGCCCCGCGCCCCGCAGCCACACCGCCTGCGCGGCCTGCTCCGACTGGCGAACCCGGATGGCAGCCGTTGCCGGAAGTGGTTCCCGAGATGCGCATAATGGACGTGAACGACATTCACGTTCACCCCGGGATGCAGTACAAGAGTCAGGGGATCGTGGACCCCAAGAACAAGGTCACGGCTCAGTTCAAGGGGCTGAACGAGTTCAACACGCAGGCGGCGGGAGTCGGCAGCGTGTGGGAAGCCCTGGACGGCACGGTATATGCCGGGGACTTCCACCACCGGCTGGAACTGGCCAAACGCGCGAAACGCTGGGTGGGTGACAAAGCTGACGGAGGGTCGGGAGAGGTTCCGCGCGGCAAGCTCATCGTGAAGGTCTATCGCGAGGCTGATGGGTGGTCGCTCGAACTGGCGCGCGGCAAGTTCGCGCTGGACAACATCCGCGACGGCAAGGGAACGGCGGTTGACGCTGTCCGGGCGATGAAAGACCTGAAGCTGCGGCGCGACGACATGCTTAGCCGGGGCGTCTCGGAGAAGTCGAAGCTCTACAGAAACATCGTCGGACTGTTCAACCTGTCGGACGACCTGTTCGGCGCAGTGGCGAACGGCACTGTCCCGGAGGACGTCGCGGCTGGCATCGGGGAAGTGACGCTCGACCCCGGAATGCAGAAGCTGTTCATCGAGTCCGCCAAGGCGGTCGGCATCAAGACATACGACGACGCTCTCGCCTATGCCGAGGACGCGCAGAGGGAAGTCGTAGAGGCAAAGAAAAGCCCGCAGATGGAGCTTCCCGGAGGCGACGACGCTGGCTGGCAAGTGACCTCAGCCTTTGCAGATGTTGTTGCGCATCGCACACTGCTGCTCAAGCAGTTGAAGAACGCGGTGGAGGCGCAACGCAGGGAGGCGCTGCGCCCGGTCAGCGTGAAGGAACTGGAAAACGAGTTCATTGACCGCGCACGACGCGAGGAGATCGCCAAGGCCATCGGAGAGACGCGTGGCGCGGCAAAAGACAAGCTCGACCTGGCATATCAAAGAAATGAGGCATTTCGTGAACGACTCACAGAGGCAGCTAAACGAATCGGAAGAGGCGAAAGCACCATCGCAAGCGAGGTTGCCAGCCTCCTCGACCCCACCCTCGACCTCATCCAGCAGCCCATCGCGGTCATTATCGGACGCTCAACGGAGCAGGATACTGGAAGTGTGCAAGTGGGAGGACGAACACCCGGCGGAGGAGACGGAGATGTACAAGGAGTTCATGGCCGACCTGGCACGCCGGGCGATACCGATCGAGGAGTAGAAGCCGAAGCCCCCGTCGTTGACACCCTGACCGGCGACCTGTTCGGGGAGGAGCCTCCCGCCAGAACGGCGGATGCGCCATCTGCGCCCGCCCCGGAGCCGCCAGACCCCGCCAAGGTCGCAGGGAACAAGGCCAAACTGGACGCGATCTGGAAAGCACTCCAGGAGGGCCACGAGCCGTTTTGGGTCCGCCTGTCATACGGGTGGAAACAGATTGCGAGCCCTGGCGAACTGGAGATAACCCTCAATGGGGATGTGCGGTCGTGGGGGGCGAATGGTCGGGAAGTGCTCACCCAAGAGCAACTGGACACGCTCGCGCGGGAGGCAGGAATGGACATTCCACCTGCCGCCCCACAGTCCGACACCGCCACCAACGCCCGTGGAGAAACCGTCTACACGCACCCGAAGACCGGCGAGGAGTACATCATCTCGGACGGGATCAGCGAGGGCAGGTCGTGGGGGACATACACCCGCAGGCCAAACGGCAGCCTGAAGCGTGTTGTCAGCCCGAAGGTTCCGGTCCGTGCGAGCCGGGAAGAGGCCGAAGCGGACCTGAAACGCTGGCTGGGACTGTCGGCTGCGGAGCCTGCCCGTGACGCCGAAAGTCACACTGTGACGCCGGATGTCACACCTGTCACGAAGACTCCCAAGGTGGGCCCTGCGAATGCTGTCCAGGCCGCGCTCGACGGGATTGACGTGGACACCGTGGCACCCCTCAGCCCCGGCAAGAGCCCCGCGCTCGGCAAACTCGTGGCAGCCCTGGAGGGTCAGGAAAACGCGTTGCCGGGTCTGCACTACCTGGCGCACGCATATTCCCAGTTGCGTGACGATAAGACCAACACCGGGATGCGCAAGGATCGGCTCAGGGAGCTGCTGCGCGTTGGCAAGGCGGAGCTGGCCAGCCCCGAACTGGTAGAGGCAAAGCGCAAAGCGCTGGCCGACCCGGCGCTGGAACACGCAGATGAGGCCGTCGTCCGCTCATTGCTGGAGTTGGAAGACGTTGGCACGCTCGAAGACATGCTGGCCGACGTCAAGGCGCAGAAGGAAGCTGTTGACGCGGAGGTTGCGAAGTCAATTGAGGAGGAAGAGGCTGAGGAGTCCACCCCTAGAAAAGCGCCGTGGCAGATGACCCGGGATGAGTGGGCAAAGCAGATGCGGGACACCTACCTCGCTGCATTTGAGGAGGGGATAAACAGCGCAGCCCGGACGGTTCTATCCAACATTCACTCCACACTGCTTCGCCGCGTGCTCGGCGAGGACATCACCACGCCCGGAGCCTTGCGGAGATGGTGGCACGCTGAGAACAACAAGCTCATGGCCTACAACACTGAACAGGCCACGAGGGCCAGGAGCAAGGGCATCCCCTATCGGACACAGACCCTGCTGAAGCAGCTCTCGACGAAGGGCACGTTTGGTGAGACGGAGCAGGCTGAGATGCTCCGTAAGGACCTGCTGGCGTTCCACCGGGCGATGGCGGACCCCGAAGTCGAAGCGAAGCGCATAAGCGGCATCACGCCAGAGGCGTTGGGTGAGCTGGGCACGGGGGAACATGCTGGGCACAGGCAATACGTATCCGACGCTATTGACGAAGGCAAGCCCGTTCCCGCCGAGGTTCTGGAGGAATACCCGGACCTGAAGCGGCGTATCCCACCGCCGGAGACACCGCCCGCAACCCCGGAAGCGCCGAAGCCTGAGACGCCAGNNGGGAAAGGACCCGAGCCGTCCGCAGAGTCCCAGGGCCCGCGCCCCGCGCGCACTCCGTCCGAGCCAGAGCTTCCACCCGACCTGGCCGACTTCACACAGGCGGAGATTGCCCGCGACCATTACGACGGCCCTCTTCCAGATGCGGTCGCCAACCAGCACCGGCTCGAAGTAGAGATGCGGATTGAGGATCGGGGGCAGGTGCGCGAGGAAGTGCTGGAGGATTACCCGGACCTGTACCGTAAGGCGCGGGACATGGGCGTGAGAATCACGCCGCGCTCGCAGCCAATCACGGACGAAGCACGGACGGACACGGGCGAACCGAAGCCCGAAGCCGCAAAAGAGCCAGTGGCGCAAGTAGAGGAGGCAGAGTCCGCCGTTCCCGCAGCGCAGGCGCTCGCCGATGCCGGCATTACGGTTACACAGGCAACATCGGCAAAAGGGAAGAAGTACTGGCAGGTAGCGGGAGTTCCCGCGCAGTTTGCCAAAGCTATGAAGGACGCGGGCTTTTCCGCGTTCCGAATGAAGGGAAAGTGGATCAATGGCTGGCATCAGGAAGAAAACCCTACCGAACTCGTCGCACGGGTCATCAAAGGCGAAGACGTTCGACGATCAGCAGATCGAGAAGATTCTGGCGCGCGACCTGGACCTGGTACGCCAATTGACAGCGATCTGGAGGTCCAGCGACGAAGAGCAGAGGAGGACGCTCGCCCCGACGAATCAGGAACTCGTGAATCTCTGCAAGGCATATTCGACGACGATACCCTCCGAATCTTCAGAGGAGGAGAGGACGTCCGACTCGCCGTCCGCCGAGAAGTCATCGAAGACCAGATCGAAGACACCGCCCGCATTTTCAAAGCCTACAAAGACGGCAAAGCAGCTTTCGTCTTAGCCAACGGTGCAGGCACCGGCAAGTCCTTCATCATTGGCAACACCATCCACGCGCTGCGGAAGTCCGGCTATGACGGCCCCATCACCTTCGTTACCGTCAACCAGGCGCTCATAAAGCAGTTCCAGCACGACCTGAGCACGCGCGACCTCTCCGGCGTCACCTACATGTCCTACACGGACATCCGCAAGCAGAGCGGCAAAGGAACGCCAGGCGTCATCATCTTCGACGAGTCCCACCGGGTGAAGGACGTTGAAAGCCTACAGGGCAAGGCGGCGCAGCGAATGATGAAGAACGCCACGTTCGTGCTGCTGTCGAGCGCCACCCCGTTCACGAACCCCGTGGACGCGCAGTACATCGGGGTGACCGGCATCTTCGATTCCGTTGGCGGACACCACGAATGGGCGAAGATATACGGGGCGGACGTTATCCGGCGTAAGAGCTTCGACTACTCGACAGGACGCCCCGTCATACAGGAGATTCTGAAGTGGCGCGGCGGTAAGAGCAAGCAGAGACACGGTGTTGCCGCCAATGAGTGGTTCCGCAAACAGGGGCTCTACATCCGGCGCAAGAAGGAACTGCCCCCTGGGATGGTGGACTCCGCGTTCCTGCGCAAGACGGTGGACGAGAAGTGGGTGACACTACTCGAACAGGTCGAGGGTGCGTACATCGCGGCAGCCAAAGACGAACTCGACCCGCAAGTAATTGCCCGCATCGGGATGCACCGGGTCAACGCTATCAAGCGGATACTGGAGTCCAGCAAGGTCGAGCACGCCATAGCCCGGACACGCGAGCTTATCTCAGAAGGCAAGCAGGCAATCATCTTCGTGGAGACGAAGGCTGACCGGCGGCTGGGGCGCTTCCGCACAACGGGGTCGGCAAAGGGACAACTCTACGCCTACCCGGAAATGCTGGACATGATGGAGGAGTACGAGATTCTGAAGCGCCGCGCGGGCGAGGTCGGCGGCGGACCGTCCAAGCCGCCGTTCGCGCGAGAGATAATGGCGATCGCCCGCGGTATGCACGAGATAGGCGTGGACTTCGAGCTTCCGAGCGTCGTTGACGAGATCCGGGCAGCGTTTCCTGCGTCGGATGTTGCGATCTACACCGGCGATGTTACCGACACGAAGGCAGCCGCAGACAAAGACGCGTGGATGGCAGGCGATAAGAAGCTGCTCGTCGCGACAATGGCGAAGGGCGGCACGGGGCTTTCGCTGCACGATACCACCGGGGACAAGCCCGCCCGCGTGCAGGTGGGCCTGAACCTGCCGTGGACGGGGCAGCAGGTGGAACAGACCAGCAGCCGTCTCGCACGGGAGGGCGTAGCCAAGCCCGTAGGGGTGGAGTGGCTCTTCGCCGACAACATTGACTTCGAGCGCGAGCTTGCGCACCGCGTAGGGTCGCGTATGCGGGATATGGGCGCCATCGTGGAGGGGATACAGATTCCTGAAGCTGAGTCCATGAGCGACTTTGACTTCGACGACGGCGGCGATCCGCGCAAGAAGATTCTCGAAGTGATTGACGACGACGCGATTCGTGCTGAGGAGGAAGACGAGGTTTACCGGCAGGCGGAGCAGCTCGAACGTACGCGGCGCGGAGCCGACGATACGAGCGGAGACTTCTTCGCCA
>MTKZ01004025.1_pt1 | contig 10190 bp, 10 predicted proteins | sample 1042781 | NCBI WGS metagenome assembly MTKZ01 (sample SAMN06212207, study PRJNA360539) | anaerobic digester metagenome | biome: Wastewater treatment plant; material: sludge; isolation source: anaerobic digester fed with sludge from wastewater treatment plant | place: Denmark: WWTP Viborg ...
GACACGATGTACGCCGAGTACAAGACGACCTCCCCGGCCCTGGCCGGCGAGGTCCGGGTCTTCGAAAGGTCCGTCCGCATCCCCGAGCCCAAGCGGCCCGTCCTGTTCACGGTCGCGGCCCGGGACCGCAACAATCTCCTGCGCCCCGTCTTCGTCCGGTCCATCGACCCGTCCGACTACCATATCGTCCGGGAGAGCCCGGCGGCCGGGGACGAGGTCTTCATCCTCCAGGAGAAGGGCGATCCTCATGACAAGGTCGACTTCGTCTTCGTGGCCGAGGGCTACACGGCCGCGGCCCGGGACAAGTTCCGGGCCGACGCCGGCCGGATGACCGACTTCCTCTTCGGTCTCGAGCCCTACAAGTCCCTCCGGGACCGTTTCAACGTCCGGGCCGTCTTCCGGCCTGCGCCGGAGGCGGGCATGGACGAACCGCGCCAGCGGGCCTACCGGAAGACCGTCCTGGACGCCTCCTTCAACGCTTTCGACCTCGACCGCTACATGCTCATCGAGGCGGACCACCGGATGCACGAGATCGCCGGCCAGGTCCCCTACGACGCCCTCATCGTCCTCGTCGACAGCAAGCGCTACGGCGGCGGCTCCATCGCCTTCGACTACTGCGTGACCACCGTCGACCACCCTCGCAGCCCCGAGGTCTTCGTCCACGAGCTCGGCCACTCCTTCGGCGGCCTGGCCGACGAGTACTACCAGTCCGAGGTCTCCTACAACGAGTTCTACCCCAAGGGCGTCGAGCCCCTCGAGCCCAACATCACGGCCCTGCTCGACCCCGCCGACGTCAAGTGGAAGGGCCTGCTCGCGCCCGGGATCGGCGTCCCGACCGAGTACGGCAAGGAACGGACCGAGGCCCTCCAGGCCGAGATGAGGGAAGCCCGGGTGGCCGGGGACAAGGCCGTCGCCGCGGCCAAGGCCAAGGGCGCGTCGGCCGGGGAGCTGAAGAAGCTCGAGGACCGGCGCAAGGCCGCCGAAGCGGCCTTGAGGGTCCAGATCGAGGAGGTCAGGAAGCGCTACGCGGACCTCGTCGACAAGGTCGGGGTCTTCGAGGGCGCCGGCTACGCGTCCAAGGGACTCTACCGGCCGCAGATCTACTGCATCATGATCGGCAACCCGAAGAACGAGTTCTGCAAGGTCTGCCAGGCGGCCATCGCCCGGATGATCGACTTCTACGGCAAGTAGGCGGCCGCGCCGCGGGCGCCTACTTCTGCGGCCCGGTCATATTCTTGAAGTCGATGACCGGGATGACCTTGTCCGGCATGATGCCCCACTGGACGTTGGGGGCCAGCTTCTGGACGAACTCCCACTGGATGATGGTCGGGTTCTTGGTCAGGGCGGCCTGGCGGATCTCGATGCTCTTGGCATCGCCCTCGGCCTCGACGATCTTCTGCTCCTTGCGGATCTTCTCCTGCTCGAGCTTGTTCTTCTCGGTGGTGATGTTCTCCAGGGCGATCTGCTTCTCCTCGAGCGTCTTGGCATACTCGGGCGTGAAGGTGATGTTGCGGATGACGATCTCGTCGAGGATGAGGCCGTTGGCCTGGAACTTGGGGGAGATCTCGTCGAACAGGGCCTGCTGGGCGTCGTAGCTCTTCTTGGTGTAGAGGTCGTAGGCGGCGAACTTGGTCGGCACCCGGCGGCCCGAGCCGCGGATCTCGGTCTTGACGACCTTCTCGACGTACTCCCGCTCCGAACCGAGGTTCTGGAGGATCCAGGCGGCCTTGCCCGGCTGGATCATGAACCGGGCCGTCAGGCCGACCCGGATCTGCTGGCCGTCCGAGGTCAGGGCGGAGACGATGATGTCGGGGTAGTCGGCCTCGCTCGACTGCGGCGTGTCGGAGGCCTCGTAATTCTTCTTGAGGGTGGGGAAGATGACGACCTTGTCGATGAACGGGACGATGACGTGCAGGCCGGGCTTGAGCTCCTGGCGCACGGCGCCGAGGCGCTTGACGACCCCGACCGTCCCGGCCTGGACCGTGACCATGGCCTGGAAGAGTAGGGCGATGGCGATGACGACGACGAGGAGGCCGACGGCCAGGCCCCTTTTGCCGCGGAGCCAGGCGTTGAAGCCGCCGCTGCCGAGCTTGTCGCGTTGGGCGATCAGGGCGCCCATGAGGAAGATGCCGAAGACGAAGGCGATGAAATAACCGGCCATGGTGGTCCTCCTGTGGGGATTCGGGTTCCGGCCGATTATAACCCGGACGGGCGGGAGAGGGAAGGACCGTTATCGGGCCGACTCGATGACGCCGCCGCCGACGACCGTGTCGCCGTCGTAGAGGACGGCCGATTGGCCCGGGGCGATCGCGGCGACCGGCTCGGCGAAGGCGACGCGGGCCCGGCCCCCGGGGAGCGGCGAGATCTCGGCCGCGACGGGGCGCCCGGCCGAGCGGACCTTGACCCGCCCCGAGACCGGGGCCTCGAGCGCCGCGAACGGGCCCCAGACGCAGTCGCCGATCGTGGCCTCGCGGCGGAAGGTCTCGGCCTCCGGGCCGACGACGAGGGTGTTCGCGGCGGCGTCGATGGCGACGACGTAGAGCGGGACGGGGGAGGAGAGGCCGAGGCCCTTGCGCTGGCCGACCGTGTAGCCGCGGACGCCGCGGTGGCGGCCGAGGACGCGTCCGTCGCGGTCGACGATGTCGCCGGCGTCGCCGGGCCCGCCGAGAAGGTCGGCGATGTCGCCGTCGTAGAAGTCCTGGCTCTCGGGGCGGTCGTGGACGGGCAGTCCGGCCTCGCGGGCCGCGGCGCGGACCCGGTCCTTGTCGAGGCCGCCGAGCGGGAAGAGGGCGGCCGCGAGCTGGTCCTGGCTCAGGCGATAGAGGAAATAGGACTGGTCCTTGCGGGCGTCGGCGGCCCGCTCCAGGACCAGGCGCCCGGCGGTGGGATGGCGCGCGATCCGGGCGTAGTGGCCGGTCGCGAAGCGGTCGAAGGCGATCCCCGCGGCCCGGGCCGCCTCCGGCAGGACCCCGAACTTGACGGCGGGGTTGCAGCGGACGCAGGGGTTCGGGGTCGTCCCGGCGGCGTAGGCCTCGCGGACGTAGCGGAGGACGGCCTCCTCATAGGCGGCCGAACAGTCGAGGACGCGGAAGGGGATGCCCAGGTGGGCGCAGACGCCTTCGGCGGCCCGGACGTCCGCGGCCTCGTCGCGGCCGAAACAGGCGCTCCGGGCGGCGGCCGCGGCCGGAAGGTCCGGGCCGGGCCAGGTCCGCATCTGGACGCCGGTGACGTCGTGCCCTTCGCGGAGGAGGAGGAGAGCGGCGACGGAGGAGTCCACCCCGCCGCTCAGGCCGACGGCGACCTTCATCGGGGCTTGCCGGCCGGGACGGGCGCTCCGGCGACGGCCCGGTTGAGGCTGCCGGTCCGGAAGCCCTCGACGTCGACGGCGATCCAGTGGTAGCCGAGGGCGCGGAGCCTGCGGACGATCCGCCGGGCCGTCTCGGGCCTCACGAGGCGGGGCAGGTCGGCCGCCGGGACCTCGATGCGGGCCAGGCGGTCGTGGTGCCGGAGCCTGACGACGGGGAAGCCCAGGCCCCGGACGTACTTCTCGCCGGCCCGGATCCTGTCGAGGGTCTCCGTCGTGATGGGCGTGCCGTAGGGGACGCGGCTGGCCAGGCAGGGGTTGGCCGGCTTGTCCCAGGTGGCCAGGCCGAGCCGGCGCGACAGGGCCCGGACGTCCTTCTTGGCGAACCCGGCCAGGATGAGCGGGCTGACGACGCCGCGCTCCTCGGTGGCCCGGCGGCCGGGCCGGTAGTCGGAGAGGTCGTCCGTGTTGGCCGCGTCGTAGACGGCGTCGATACCGCGGGCCCGGGCCAGTTCGAGGATGCGGCCGAACAGCTCGCCCTTGCAGTGGTAGCAGCGGTCGGCCGGGTTGGCGGCGAAGGCGGCGCAGGCCAGCTCGTCGGTCTCGAGGAGGACGTGCTCGACGCCGAGGGCCCGGGCGGCCCGGCGGGCGCCGGCCAGCTCCTCGGCCGTGTACGTTTGGGAGACGCCGGTCACGGCCACGACGTTCTCCCGGCCGAGGACGTCCCGGCAGACCCGGAGCAGGAGCGTGGAGTCGACGCCGCCGGAGAAGGCGACCACGGCCTTCGGGCGGCGGCCGACGACGGCCTCGAGCCGGGCGGCTTTGGAGACGGGCCGCGGCATTCAGCCCTGCCTCAGGGCCCAGTCCCGGAGCTTCTCGTACTCGATCTCGCCGCAGAGGGCGTCCTTGGTCTCCGGGTTGAGGAAGGCCGGGACGCGCAGCTGGCCGCCGCACTTGGGTTTGAGGACGTCCTGGTAGCCGCGCATGAGGTCCTGGTTGGCCTCGTCGTGCCAGACCTCGCGCTTGTCGAACCGGACGCCGGTCTCGGCCTCGAGCTTCTCGACCCGGGGCATCATGCGGTGGCAGTGGGGGCATTCCTGCCCGTGGAACATCAGCAGCTTGGCCATCAGGTCCTCCTGACGAAGAGGCCGCACCAGCACTCCCCGTCCTTGATCCCTTTGTATGTCTCGTGGACCGTGAAGTTGCAGGGGCAGATGATGCGCAGGTCCTCGTCCCAGTCCTTGGTCCGGACCCGGCAGGGGCAGAACTTGAGGCCGTACTTGGCCTCGTTCTCCGAAATGCCCTTGAGGAGCAGGTCGACCCGCTCGCGGTCCGGGTTGACCCGGAACTCGTTCCCCGCGGCGAAGCGCTCGATGGCCGCCGGGAAGTCGTCGGGCGTCACGGCCGTGTCGGGCCCCAGGCCGAGGATCGTGCGGGCCTCGGCGGCCGAGATCTCGACGTAGGCGTTGAGCACCTTGCAGGTCGGGCAGAGCTCCGGGGGGGCGATCCCGTAGTGGATGTCGTTGCAGACGAAACACCGCCAATAGCGCTTTTTCACGGTCCCTCCGCCCCTATACTCTACTATATCCGTAGGAAATGGGAAAGAGGGGGAGATCAAAATCGGTGCCAGGTCTTCACACGCCCAGGGGAGGATCGGCGTTTGTGAATGCCAGGCACCGACTTGGCCGCCGTCTTGGCCGGCTTAGAAGTTGATGACGATGGAGGTCGTCAGGAACGTGTCGAGCTTCTTCAGGGGCACGAAGACGGTCAGGCCGGTCGGGTCGCCGACGAGGTCGAAGAGAGGCAGGCCCTGGAGCGCCGGCTGGTGCGTGTAGAGCGTCCGCAGGCTGACCTTGAGGGCCAGCGACTTCGACAGCGAGGCCGTGACCGAGTTGGCCCAGTCGAAGCGCCAGTCCGGGGTGTCCTTGAGGTTCTCGTCCAGGATGAAGGCCGAGGAGAAGGACGAGCTCTCGAAGAGCTTCTGGTCCGCCGTCACGCTGAAGCGCAAGCCGCCGAACGATTCCCAGTCGAGGCCGACGAACTGGCGCAGGGTGTAGGTCACGCCGGCCGAGGTCTTGATCTGCGTCCGCGGCTTCTCGATCCAGGCGTAGCCGAATCCCAGCGTCGCGATGAGCCGGTCGTCGATGCCGGCGAACCGGTTGCGGTCCCAGCTCGCGCCGGCCTGGCCGAGGAGCTTCTTGGAGATGCGCCGGTCGTACTGGCCGGCCAGGAGGTAGTTCTCGGCCACTTTCCGGGTGATCGATTGCTCGAGGACGTCGAAGTCGGTCTCCGTGCCCCGGGCCGTCCGGGTCGTCGTCGTGGCGTTGCTCTTGAGGACGTAGCTCTTGAAAAGGAGCGTGTCGTTGGTCCACTTGCGGCTGAACGAGGTCCCGAAGCTGAGGGCCGAGGTCGAGGTGTTGCCGCCTGTGACGACGTAGCTCAATTCGGCCGTGGCCACCCAGGGGCCGAACAGGCCGGGCTTCTTGTCCTCCTGGCCGAGGGCGGCCCCGGTCAGGAGCAGGATCGTCAGGCCGAGGGCCGCGGGGGCGCCGGGCCCGCGGCGGGTCGTCGGTGTCTTCGCCATGTCGGTCTCTCCTTGCGCGTGAGTCCCAGTCGATTATTAAAACCAGTGGTCCGGACGCTGTCAAGGGTTTTCCCGTCCCCCCGGGGGTGAAAAGATCCTGCCCGGGGTTAGCCGCGGCGGGCGTCGAAGTAGAGGGCGGCCGCGCCGAGGACGGCGATGTTCTCGGTCTCCGAGACCTCGATCTTCAGGCGGTCCTTGGCGATCGAGTAGGCGTACGAGGCGAAGGCCTCCCAAAGGGCCTCGCGGAAGAAGGCGTAGGACCTGCTGACCGAGCCGCCGAGGACGATGATCTCCGGGTCGACGGCGTAGCAGACGGCCTTGACGGCCTCGCCCAGGTGGCGGCCGAACTCGGCGAAGACGGCCAGGGCCCGCGCGTCGCCCTTCTCCGCCCGCCCGGCCAGCTCCTTGCCCGTGACGCCGTGGACCCGCTCGAAGAACTGGCCGCTGGCGTAGGCCTCGAAGTTGCGGTCGAGGTAGGGCAACATGCCGAACTCGCCGGCCCCGCAGTTGACCCCGGAATAGAGCCGGCCGTTGGCGATGATGCCCGAGCCGAGCCCGGTGCCGACGATGAGCCCGACGGCGCTGTCGTAGGGCCGGAGCTTGCCGTAGATCTTCTCGCCGGCGGCGAACGAGTTGGCGTCGTTGTTGACGAAGGCCGGGCGCCGGTAGCGTTCCTCGAGGCGGGCCTTGAGCGGCACCTTGGTCCAGGAGGGGATGTTCTGGACGTCGTAGACCGTGCCGGTCGCGAGGTCGATGATCGAAGGCACGCCGGCCCCGATGCCGGCCACGTCGTCGCGCATGACGGCGTCGACGGCGCCGAAGAGGTCCTCGAGGACCTCCTCGGCGGTGCCGCGGCCGCGCACGGGGACCGACCGGACCTCTTCCAGGCGTCCGTCCACGACCCGGCCGGCCCGGACGTTGGTCCCGCCGAGATCGACGCCGACGACGGCCGGATCGCTCACGCCGCCTCCGCCTTTCGCTTCTTCAGGCTGACCGTCTTGTTCGTGATGAGGGGCTTGGCCCACAGCCCGATCGACAGGATGTAGCCCAAGGTCAGGTACAGGACGAACATCCCCTGGCGCAGGCCGAGAAGACCGCCCAGGAAGCCGATGAGAGGCGGCATGAGGGCCCCGCCGATGATCCCCGTGCAGAGGATGCCCGAGAAGGAGCCGTGATGGCTGGGGACCGAGTTCAGGGCCAACGAGAAGATGACCGGCCACATGACGGAAGCGGCAAAGCCCATGAGCGGGAACATGACCAGCGCCCAGGCCGCCGGCCCGAACAGGGCCAGAGTCAGGAAGACCAGGGCCGCCGCCGTGAAGCCCAGGAGGACCTTGCGGCTGTCCATGACCTTCAGCAGGACGAGTCCCAGCACGCCCCCGACCGTCATCAACAGCCAGAACAGGGCCACCCGCGAAGCGCCGACGGTCTGGGGATCCAGACCGTGATAGGTCTTGAGGAACTTCGAGATCCAGAACGAGACGCCCTGCTCGGTCCCGACGTAGGCCATGATGCCGAGGAAGAACAGGACGACGGTCCGGTCTCTGAACAGGGACTTATGGGTGGCCCAGGCGCCGGCCCGCTCCTCGTCCTTGCGCACGACGACGGGAAATCTGACCAGGGACAGGACCGCGACCATGAGCAGGAGCACGGCCGCGAAGACCCAGTAGACCGAGACCCAGGCCAGGCCGGGGCCGACCAGGCGGGTCATCAGCCCGATGAGCGGCTTGCTCTCGGCTCTGGGCCGGCCGATGTTCCGGACGAAATAGGAGTAGATGAACGGGCTCAGGAACGAGGCCCCGCCGAAGACGAGCTGGGCCAGGACGGAATTGAAGGCGTAATGCTCCTCGCCGCCCGAGACGCGCAGCAAGGGATTGATGACGACCTGGAGGGCGGCGAAACCGGCCCCGATGAGGAACAGCGAAAGCAGGAAGACGGGGTAGCTCGGCCAGAGCGATATGAACAAGGCCCCGGCCAGGGCCAGGCCGAAAGCGCCCAGCATGACCGGTTTCTCGCGGAAGCGCTCGACGAGCATCCCCGAGGGGATGGACATGACGCCGTAGGCGACGAAGAAGGCGAAGGCCAACAGGCCGACGGACGTGAGGCTGAGCCCGAAGCTCTGGCCGACGTCGGGATTGATGGCCCCGATGACATTGGTGACGAGTGAGATGACGAAGAACGTCAGCATGACCAGGACGACCATGCCGGCCGACCGTCGCGGGGCGTTGTCGTTCATGGGGCCTCCCGTCGTTCGCCCCCTGTTGTAACCCAAATCGCCGTAAAAAAAAAGGGGCCCGCGGGGGCCCCTGTCCGGTTATCGGGAGATACCGGGCTACTTGCCTTTCTGCTCCTTCTCGCGCTGGAGCTCGACGAGGTCGACCGTCTGGGAGAAGTCCCCCAGCAGCCACTTGGCGAAGTAGTCGGCCCGGAGCCAGAACCAGTAGTCGCCCATGTCGCCGTAGCCGTGGCGCTGGCCGGGGAAGACGAAGAAATCGAAGCGCTTGTTGGCCTTGATGAGGGCGGCGGCCAGGCGCAGGGTGTTGGCCGGGTGGACGTTGTTGTCGATGTCGCCGGTCGTGATGAGGAGGCGGCCCTTGAGGTTCTTGGCGATCTCGGAGTTCTTCTCGATGGCGTACTCGAACTTGACGCCGCCGTCCTTGTCCGTGATCTCCTTGACGCCGTGGTGCTTCTCGCTCCACCAGCGGTTGTAGACGTTGTTCTCGTGGTTGCCCGACGAGGACACGGCGACCTTGAAGAAGTCGGGGTAGACGAGCATGGCCGCCGTCGACATGAAGCCGCCGCCGGAGTGGCCGTAGATGCCGACCCGGTCGATGTCGATGAACGGATGGAGGGCGGCCAGTTGCTCGATGGCCCGCTTCTTGTCGGCCAGGCCGTAGTCGCGGAGGTTGCCGTAGCCGTAGTTGTGGTACCACTTCGACCGGGACGGGTGGCCGCCGCGGTTGCCGACCTCGATGACGACGAAACCGAGCTGGGCCAGGTTCATGCTTTGGCTGCGGGGCACGAAGGTCTTGGAGACGCTCTCGGTCTGCGGTCCCGGATAGACGTAAGCGATGATCGGGTACTTGGCGTTGGCGTCGAAGTCGAAGGGCTTGTACATGACGCCGTAGAGGTCGGTGATGCCGTCGTCGGCCTTGACCTTGAACGGTTCGGGGTACTTGAAGCCGGCGGCGAGGAGGGCCGTGGCGTCGGCTGCCTCGAGCTCGAGGAGGAGGTTCCCGGCCGTGTCGCGGAGATCCGTTTTCGGGGCCGCGTCGACCCGGGAGAAGTTATCGACGAAGAAGCGGGCCGAGTCGTTCATGGACGGCTGGTGCGAGGCGTCGCCCTTGTCGAGCGGCCGCAGCCCCGAGCCGTCCAGGCCGACCCGGTAGAGGTGGGTGTAGTAGGGGTCCTCGCCCGGCTCGCGGCCGCAGGCCAGGAAGTAGAGGACGCGGGCCTTCTCGTCGACGCGGGCGATGCCCTGGCCGACGAACTCGCCCGAGGTCAGCTGGGCCTTGAGCCGGCCGTCGCCGTCGTAGAGGTAATAGTGGCCCCAGCCGTCGCGCTCGGACCACCAGATCATCTCCTTGCCGCCGCCGAGGAGCCAGGGGTCCTGGGCCTCGACGTAGGTGTTGAGGCGCTCCTCGATCAGGACCTTGACCTCGCCCGTGGCCGTGTCGGCGACGCAGACGTCGTAGCCGTGGAGGTCGCGCGACTGGCGGCCGAAATAGAGCCTGTCGGACCCGTCGGCCAGCCACATGGCCGGCGGCGGGAACTCCTTCTCCCGGTCGAGGGCCTGGCGCGGGGCGGTGAAGATGTCGAAGGTCGGGTCCTTGAACTTGTCGGCCTTGACCTTGACCTTGGCCTTGGAGGCCAGGTCGAGGACGAGGATCTCGGGCTGGGGCTGGTTCTCCTCGCCGGGCATCTCGTAGCGGTAGGTCTCGAGCGTCGGCCGGGGATCGGCCAGGGAGTTGATGACCCACAGGTCGGCGACCTTGCGCTCGTCGCTGCGGACGAGGGCGATCTTCCTGGAATCCTTGGACCAGACGACCATCCCGGCCGGGGCCCGGAAGTCCTTGCGGTCCTTCTCGTCCTTCTGGAACTCCTTCTTGTCCTCGTCGTTGAGGGTGCGGGCGTAGGAGTAGTGCTCCTCGCCGTCCTCCGTCAGCTGGACCTCCTTGACGGCCTTGTCGTCGGCCTTCTTCTGGGCCAGCTTGAAGCTCTCGGCGTCCATCAGGAACAGGTTGTGACCGCGGGCGAAGACGACCGTCTTCCCGTCCGGCGAGACCGAGGCCCAACGGGGCC
>MTKZ01126460.1_pt1 | contig 10186 bp, 8 predicted proteins | sample 1042781 | NCBI WGS metagenome assembly MTKZ01 (sample SAMN06212207, study PRJNA360539) | anaerobic digester metagenome | biome: Wastewater treatment plant; material: sludge; isolation source: anaerobic digester fed with sludge from wastewater treatment plant | place: Denmark: WWTP Viborg ...
TGGCCCGGATGAGAAGCTGCCGGATGATGTCGAGTTACAGGCGCTGCGCCGCGGGGCAGGGTGGTATTTCAACGCACGGCTGCTGGTACACCCGGCGTGGGGGGACCGATACGAAGCTGCGGGGAAGCTCCCCGATCGATTGGGCCCGATGCCGCAACGGAACGATCCGATCGGAAACGGGAGCCTGGGCGTGCTGGAGGGCTTCCACGCCCGCGTCGACGCCGATGGGACGCAGCCGGCACGCTGGTGGCGGCGCGCCGACTGCACGGGCGAGACGGCGGGCGCTTTAGCCTTGGCGGCCGGCCCGCTGAACCACGATGAGTACCCGGCGGTGGCGAAGAACCTTCTCGACTTCCTGCTGTTCACCTCCATTCAATCGCAGGGTGAGCGGGCCGAGCCGCGGCACCCGGCGTACGGACTGCTGGGCTGGAATGACGTGCCCCGGTACTGGGGGAATCTGGACGGCTACGGCGTCTACTATGGCGATGACAACGCGCGGGCGATGCTGGGCGCAATCGCCGCCGCGGCCGTGCTCAAGAGCGATCGCTGGGACGAGCGGCTGGCAAAATGCCTGCTGGGGAACGTACGCACGACCGGCCGGTCAGGCTTCCGGCATGACCGTTTCGACGAGGGGCTGCTGGAACAGCACGGCTGGCGGCATTTCTTTGAGGAAGAGCACGTCAGCTGCGCGCCTCACTATCAGGCGTACGTGTGGGCGTGCTACTTGTGGGCGTACCGGGCGACCGGCGAGAAGCTCTTCCTCGAACGCACCCGGATGGCGCTGCGCACCATGATGGAGGGGCACCCGGACCAGTGGCGGTGGGTCATCGGAACCCAGCCGGAACGGGCCCGGATGCTCCTGCCTCTGGCCTGGCTGGTGCGGCTGGAAGATACGCCCGAGCATCGCAGATGGCTGGCCACGGTGGCCGATGCGCTGCTGGCTGACCAGGACAACCGCGGGGCAATCCGCGATCGGCTGGGGCCGAATGCCCGCGTCGATTTTGCCCCGCCGCGATCGAATGGGGAATACGGTTCGTCAGAGGCACCGCTGATTCAGAACGACGGTGATTCGGCGTGTGATCTGCTTTACAGCCTTGGCTTCGCGCTGCTGGGACTGCANNACCGCGAGGCCGAAGACAGGCTTGCGAAGTTCTTGTGCCGGATCCAGGTGCGTAGCGAACCGCACCCCGAGCTCGACGGGGCGTGGTTCCGGGCGTTCGACTTCCAGCGTTGGGAATACTGGGCGTCCAACGGCGACGCGGGCTGGGGTGCGTGGTCGGTCGAGTCCGGCTGGTCGCAGGCGTGGATCGTGTCGGTATTGGCCCTGCGGCAGCAGGACACGTCGCTGTGGGAGCTCACCGCGGGGTCGAAGATCGCGCAGCCGCTGCTGCGGCTCCGAGGGGAGATGCTGTGAGTCGTCCGGAGCTCGTTCCGGGACGGCCTGACGCTGACGGAAACCACGAACACATCCGGACCCGTCGATCTGTCCATGGCTGCTCGCCGGCGAATCGCCATGCAGGCGAGGCAACACGGCCGGACAGGAGTACTCCGAGCGCCGGCCTGGGACGCCCAACTGTCGAACATCGATCCGGCGATCGTGCGCCGATTCCAGGCCGACCGTGCTCGGGTTGGCGGGTTCGTGCTGCTCGTGCAGACGCCGGAGTGGGAGTTCCTAACCGTAGTAGAGGGATCGGGTGTCCGGTGCGCCGTCGGTTCCATCACGCCGCGATCGTTGCCGATGCCCCTTATGGTAAGGTGAATGCCTGCTGGAATTCTCCGAAGTCTCCCAGATCGACCGTGCCATTACCGTTCAGATCCCCGCCGTCGCACCCGGCCGGGTGTGCCGTATCCGGCCCGGTCAGACAGCCCAGGAACAGGGTGAAGTCACCCAAGTCCACGTCCCCGTCGCCGTCCAGATCGCCCAGCGTTGCATCACAGTTGATGTCAAACACGTATACAGCACCGACAGCCTCATCAGCGGACGATGCTTCCGGCACGCCAACCAAGGCCGTCTCACCGGACAAAGCGACAGCACTCACAAAATGATCCTCGCTGCCCACGTCCGACGGGTGAATCTGGCCTTGCTGGGTCCACGCCCCGTTCGATCGCGTGAATACGTACCCGGTTCCGGCGTATTCGACGCTCCCCGGCTGATGGCCGCGCGCACTGATCAAGGCACGGTCCCCATCCACCGCAAGGGACCATCCAAACAGGTCCTGCGTCTTCGCATCCGACGCCACGATGCGAGCTTCCGCGAACCACGACTGCCCCGAACGAGTGAAAACGTACGCCGATCCGACCGCGATCCCCCCGGCATGATCATCCTCAGGCGCTCCAATCACGGCGGTATCTTCATCCAGAGCCACGGCGAACCCAAAGTTGTCACCATACCTCGCATCGGGCGCGGTGAGCCTGGTTTGCTCGATCCACACTCCGTCGGATCGCACGAACACGAATGCCGCGCCGATGTCGTTCAGACCGATGGGACCGTTAGTCCGGTACGCGCCGATGAGAGCCGTGTCGCCGTACACAGCCACCGAACAGCCAAACAGCTCAGCGGAGGGCGACCCGGATGCCACCAGCTTCGCTTCCTGGGTCCAGGCTTCACCCGATCGCACAAAGACGTACGCGACGCCGAGACCCTGCCCGCTCGGTGTCTCCTTTGCGACGGCGCCCACCACAACCGTGTCGCCGCACACGGCCACAGTCTCCCCGAACTGGTCATACGCATTTGCATCCGACGCCACAAGTTTCGCCTGCTCTATCCAGGCGTCTCCGGAACGGGTGAATACGTACGCGGCACCGACGTCTCCGGCCGGGGGAGAATCATCTCGGGGCGCCCCGATCACCGTCGTGTCGCCCCAGACGTCCACCGATGCCCCGAATCCGTCGCCGTACGCCGCATCCGAGGCTGTCAGTTTTGCCTGTTGCGTCCAGGTTCCCCCACTGTGCCTATATACGTACGCGGCACCGGTCATGGCCGTATAGGGCTCTCCGCTTCCGGGCGCACCGACGACCGCAACTTCTCCGTCGACGGCGATCGCGGCGCCAAAGGCATGTCCATGAATCGGGTCCACTTCCGAGAAATGGGTCAGTTCGTTCGACTCGTCGTAACAATCGCACGCATCGCCCAGCCCATCGGCATCCGCATCGGTCTGCTCAGGGTTGTGCACGAAGGGGCAGTTGTCCATGTCATCGAGTATGCCGTCCCCGTCTTCGTCCGGGTCGCACCCGACGTCGACAACGTACGTCGCCCCGGCGTCGGTCCAGGCCGCGTGATCGACCAGATGAGCACCGACCAGCAGTTTGTCACCGTCTAGAGCAACGCTCAGCCCCAGCCGGTCCTCAGTCGTGTAGTCTGACGCAATCACCCTGTCCTGCTGCGACCAGACACCGTTCACCCGGGCAAACACGTAGGCCGAGCCCGTGTTTGCCCAGCCCCCCACCGGGTGGTCATCCAGATGGGCTCCCACCACCACCCGATCGCCTTCGATGTCTACCGAGCGGCCAAACCAGTCCTCCGCAGAGGCATCCAGCGCCGTGAGCTTGGCCTGCTCGCCCCAGGTCCCCGCATCCCGAACGAATACGTAGGCCGCACCGGCATTCGTCCCGACGGGGCGGTCTTCGTAGAACGCTCCTCNNCCGCCTGTTCCGTCCAAGCGTCTCCAGATCGCACAAATACATAGGCCGAGCCCGCGTCTGTGCCGCCTGCATGGTCCTCCATGAGGGCTCCGATGATTACCGTGTCGCCGGTGACCGCGACTGCGTTCCCAAACCGCGCCCCTGCCTCGGCGTCAGAAGCGTCCAGCTTGCTCTGCTCTGTCCAACTTCCGTTCGAACGAGTGAAGACGTACGCGGAGCCGGCATCCGCGCCGCCCGTGTGATCCGCGTAGTCTGCGCCAACGACCACCGTCTCGCCGCTGATGCCGACGGACCATCCGAACCGATCCCCCGGCGCCGCGTCCGAGGCGGTCAACCGAACCTGCTCCGACCATTGTCCGCTCGAACGAACAAAGATGTAGACGGAGCCCGCATCCGTCCCTCCGGCGTGATCGTCGGAGCAAGCACCGACCACAACCGTGTCACCATCCACGGCCACGCTCCGCCCAAAGGCGTCGCCCGGAGCCGCGTCGGATGCGGTCAGCTTCCCCTGGAGCGTCCAGCCGCCGCCGGACAGCTCAAACACGTACACGGAGCCCGCATCAACCCCGCCGCCGTGATCGTCGCTATATGCCCCGATCACCGCCGTGCTGCCGTACAGGGCAACGGCAAAGCCAAACCAGTCTCCGTCCGCCGCATCCGGGGCAACAAGCTGAAGCAACTCCCGGGGGCGACCGCAGTAGTCACAGGCATCGCCCGTACCGTCTGCGTCCGTGTCCGCCTGGTNNTATGCAGCAAGGGGCAGTTGTCGCAGACGTCGCCTGGACCATCCTGGTCGCTGTCAGACTGATCCGGGTCGGGAACTGCAGGACAAATGTCCACGTCGCCGCACACCGAATCGGCATCAATGTCGTTCGCCGCATCGTTCGGGCACGTATCACACGCATCCCCGATTCCGTCGCCGTCGAGGTCCGCCTGGTCCGGGTTGTACAGCAGTGGGCAGTTGTCGGTCACAGTGCACACACCGTCCAGATCGTAGTCGATGGCCGGGTCGTTCGGACAGGGATCACACGCGTCACCAAGTCCGTCGACATCGCCATCCGCCTGCGTCGGGTTGGCGATGACCGGGCAATTATCGCAGGCATCTCCGATGCCATCCGTATCCTCATCCGCCTGGTCCGGGTTGTGGTCATACGGACAGTTGTCGATACCGTCGGCCAGGCCATCATCGTCATCATCCACGCGACACCCGAGGTCGAAAACGTAGGCGGCGCCCACGTCAGGTTCCTGGAGTTGATCAACGGAGGGAGCCCCGATCAGCACCGTGTCGCCGCGCAACGCGGCGGAGAGCCCAAACAGGTCTCCGATCGCAGCATCCGTCGCCACCAACTTCGATTGCTCGGTCCAGATTCCATCGGAACGAACGAACGCATAGGCAGAGCCCGTGCCGGGGTCACCGGACTGGGGATTGCGGTACGCACCGATCAGAGCGGTATGTCCGTCCAGGGCAACGGTGCACCCGAAAAGGTCGTATGGAACGGCATCCGACGCGGCCAGCCTGGCTTGCTCCGTCCAGGTCTTGCCGGAGCGCACGAACACGTAGGCGGCACCGGCATCCGTCAGGCCCAAATGGTCACTCTGGGGTGCCCCGACAATCACCGTGTCTCNNTAGGGCCCACGTCTCTCCCGACCGAACGAAAACGTACGCCGAGCCCGCGTCGGCGATCCCTGTGTGATCGTCGAAGGAGGACCCTATGACCGCCATATCGTCTGCGAGAGCAACAGCAGAGCCGAGAAAATCACGCGAGGCTGCATCCGGAGCCGTCAGCTTCGCCTGTTCCGTCCACGCCTCTCCAGATCGCACGAACACATAGGCCGAGCCCGCGTCTGTGCCTCCTGCGTGATCGTCTCGGGGTGCCGCCACCAACACGGTGTCCCCGCAAACGGCGACAGATTGACCGAAGAGATCAAGGTTCGCCCCGTCTGAGGCCGTCAGCCTGGCTTGTTGCAGCCAGACGCCGCCCTCGCGTACGAACACGTACGCCGCGCCTGTCCGGTCGTCAAAAGAGGCGCCGACCACCGCGGTGTCGCCCTGGACCGCAACTGACATGCCGAACCAGTCCACCGCAGCGGCATCGGACGCCGTCAGCTTGGCCTGCAAGGCCCATCCGCCCGCCGACCGGACATAGACGTACGCCGAACCGGCCCACTGCAGCCCCCCATGCTCGTCCTGATCAGCCCCGACGATCGCCGTATTGCCGTCGATCGCAACAGAACCGCCGAACTGATCTCCCGAGGCCGCGTCAAATGCGGTGAGCTTGAGCAACTCCTGGGGATCGCACTGACCTCGCGTTGAGGCCTCAGCGAGATGGAGGCTTAGAACGCACGCAACGGTCGATAGACTCCACGCAGCACGCATCTCGTGTCCCTCTCTGAATGGTGGTTGTCATGGGACCCCTTCTCCGATCGGGGCCTCGTTGTATTGAACCGGAAGCTCGGGTTCTGGACGCCGGAGTCGACCAGCGAACCCATCCAGGCACACTGTCAGTATACAGATTCCGTAGCCGAGCAATCAAGAGACTGTCCAGGCTTTGGGGCCGTACATACGCATAGACGATCTACGGTCTTCCGAATCCGGGGATAACCGGCTTCTCCCACCGACCCGCCCCGGCCAGGCGCCCGACGTCCATGTCTACCGACCCCGCCGGACCCGCGAAATGCTGGAGGTCATCCGGGAATCGTTCCGGGAGGGCCTGAGGCTGACCGACATCAAGAACGCATCCAGAACGGTAGGTCTGTGTCTCGCCACGCGCCAGCAGGTTGCCATTCAAGCCGACGAAGGGAGCCACACGTCACTGCTCCGGGGTCCGGCCTGGGACGCCCAACTGTCGAACATCGATCCGGCGATCGTACGCCGATTCCAGGCCGACCGTGCTCGGCTTGGCGGGTTCGTGCTGCTCGTGCAGACGCCGGAGTGGGAGTTCTTGAATGCGCTCGAAGGACCGGGTTGCTGCTCCACAGTCGGTCCTGTCATGCCGCGATCGCTGCCGATGCCTCCCACAGAAGCGTGAACACCTCTCGCAACGCGAATCGGCCCATCATCCGGCCCGATGTCAGTCCCTGCAAGCAACCACTAATTGACCAGAACACCCACAGGTGCTTCTGAGTCTCCCGGAATTGGCTCGCTGTAGGTGGCGAGAAAAGCGTCACACTTCTGCTTCTCGGAGGCGTCAAGGAGATCGCATGCTTCACGCAGGAAGTTCTCCGAAGCAACTCGGCTTGCCCGCTCGAAGAATGATCTTGCCAATCCCTGCGACAGCGAGAATCGTCCCACCTTTCCATCCGGGAGAATGACGATCAAGACGTTCTCCGTTCGTTCAATTGTGACGAACCGATCGCCGGCATCATCCCCCACGCGAAATCGGATTGCGTCCTGACCTGCGTCGATGGAACCGTATCTGCTGGTCCTGGGGATGCCTGTGACGACGACCACAAGCGCGTTGTCCTCGAAATCGCTCCACAGCCAGTGCCCGTAACGGTCAGCTCGGGGGATCGGCGGGTACCANNCGGATCGGCGGGTACCAGAACGGCAACAGCGCACGCTCATCTTGAACGAAGCGGTTGTGGAACATGGGGCGATCCGGTGGATGGCGGTGAAGATACCAGCTCATGATGGCGACTTCCGCCGCAAACACGACGTAGACCGCAACGAGGGTCGCGACCAATACACCGACCTGCCAACTCAAGCCACGTCCGACCAGGCGGACACCTTGGGCGGCAAGCACGACGACCGCGAGAAAATGCAACAAGATGCCGAAATGGATGGTACCCATCCCCAGCATGGGGGCGAGCAGCGCGAAGGCGACAGCTACGGCCACCCAGGAAATTCCGTACGCCAATAGAGATCCCAGGGACCGGCCTGGAGGGGCGGGCTCTACCGAATCGTGTTTGTCCATGGCGGTCCCCCCAACCGACCGGTGGTGCGCAGGCGCCCCGGGACTTCAAGGCCCACGATCGGACCCCGTCGGGCAGATCGTCATGCAGGACGGCACCATGCCGGTCGTCGCTGTTCAGGGAATCGTTCTTGGCTGCGAGGTGTTATACAGCGCAACCGCCTTCCGTGCCAACGGCCCACCGAGTGGAAGGTAGCCGTCTCATTAGGTGAGACGAGTCGACCGGTACGTTCGCAGGGTGCAGGTGGTGGGCGACGTCATGGCCGTCCCCACGAATCCTGATCAGAATGCCACGCTTCGTCGCGGTTGAATGTACATTTGTTGTCCTGATTGTTGGCCACCAAAGACGGGCCGTTGAGGACACGATCGGGCACACCAAAAGTACGCGAGACGCAGTTGGGCCGCAGTAACGCCTTTTTCCACCCCTTTCATTGCCTCCGCACGCCAGGTGATTACCACCGTAACTTCCTGAACGAATTGGCGTCAGGCAATTGGGCGAGGCGGGAATCGAACCCGCACGGGGGGAACCCCCCAGGGGATTTTAAGTCCCCAGCGTCTGCCATTCCGCCACTCACCCGGACGTCACCATACGATACCGGAGGCAGCCGTCTGACCGCAACCGGAACCGGGTCGTGCTACGGATCGACTCCGTCCGGAGCGGGCACCCTTGTGCGGATGCCGCGTGGGTACAGGCGGGCCAGACGTTGGAGCGTCGTTTCGGGATCGGCCATTCCGCTCAGCAGGGCCGTGAGGTCCTCCAACAGCGCCGCGACCGTCTCGGGCGGTTCGTCCAACAGCTCGATGCGGTAATTTCGCACGCCGGCACCGCGCAACTCAGGGAACAGCCCCACACATCCGTGTGCGAACGCACTGAAGACCGTGCTCCGGCCGTACGCGTCGATCCGAACGGGATGGTCCACGTTCTTGCGGTCGCGCATGTGAATATCGTGCTGCATGCACGGGCGGCTGCATGTAGAGCAGTCGGAAGCGAGCGACAGCCGCGCGGCAGCCACGCAATGGGCCGTGTGAAACATGGGAACGTGCTGATAAAGCACGGGCTCGGTTGTGTGGGCGGGTACGACTTCGAGGGCAGCCAGCAGGTCTGCGGGAGGCACATCGAACGCCGGCGTCCAGCGCGTCGCGCCCCAGGCGAGCACGGCGGCAGCACCCAGCTCGTTCGCGGCGTTCAGCGACGCGTCGGCCACAAGCGTGATCCGATCCGCGTGCTCTCGGAATCGGGCAAGGCACGCGAGGTTCCGGACCAGGATGACGTCCGGCGCGGCATCGAGCACCGCCGCAAAGGTGGCCTCCTCACCCGGCATGAGAACCCGCGGCGTCGCCACGCCGATTGCGAGTCCGGCCTGCCGCGCAGCACGGATATCCCGGGCGGAGATTTCTACCGGAGTGTCGATATAGACGGTCGCCACAGAAACACCCGTGCGGACCACCGTTTCCGTTACGGCGGCGAACTGCCCCGCGTCTCGCACGAGCACGTGCAGGCGCGGCTCACCGTCCGTTGACCGCCGGCCCGCGACCGGCGAGCGAAGCCACTCCAGCGCTGCGGGGTCCGCCACGGCGTGCCGTGCGGCCGCCCGGCGGGCTTCGAGCAACTGGTGCACCGCCTGCCGGCGAAGCTCGTTCAGCGTGCTCTTGGGCACCATGACGGGCAGAACGTCGGTTTGCCCCTGCGGTCCCTCCAGCGTCACGTCGGCCAGCGTGAAGCGTGTGTCACCGAGCCGGCCCAGTTGCGCAAAAAGCAGATCGCGTGTCAGCGGATGCCGTGAGGCCGGCTCAGGGACCTGATCCGTCGTCACGCGGGCTGCATGACCATCCTGATCCGTAAACGCAACGCACAGTTTTGCTTCCGCGTCAAGAAATGCCCGGGCAGTGAGCGGGCTGCGGCGGACGATGACATCGCGGGCGTACGTCTGCTCGAGGCGGCGGCGGGCCGCCGGATCGTCCGTCTTCCACACCTGCGCCCCGATGCTTACAGAAGCGACGTCCACGTCGTCGCGCCCGAACTCCAGTTCCACCAGCATGCCGCCACCCGATGTGCCGGCCGGCACCGTCCGGACTGCGTACACCCGGCCACCGGCCTCCGGCTCGTCCGGGCGGCCCTGATCAAACACCAGTCCGTCACCGGGTTTCACGGCCGCGACGTCCGCCCCGTGCGCCTTCGCGTCCAGTGCGACCCGCAGGCCGTTGCGTGTTCGGCCGACCACGGAGCCCAACCACACGCCGCGGCTTTTGGGGAACCGACCGTGAACCAGCGTGTCATGGCGGGGCCCGTCGAGATATCCGTGGCAGAATCCGCGTGAAAAGCACTGGGCCAGGTCCGATTCCTGCTGCGCGTCGGGCGAGAAGTGCCGGCCGGCGACGGCGGCGTCGATGGCGTTTCGATAGAGGGCGGTCGCGGCGGCGACGTACGGGGCGGCCTTCAGCCGGCCCTCGATCTTGAACGCCCGGACGCCGATGTCGGTCAATTCGCGTACGCGGTCCCAGGCGGCCAGATCGCGCGGGCTGAGCAGGTAATCCGCGTCGGACGCCTCGACGAGCTGACCGTCGACGACAAGCCGGTAAGGGAGCCGGCACGCCTGGGCGCACACGCCGCGATTGGCGCTGCGGCCAAAGAG
>MTKZ01012318.1_pt1 | contig 10181 bp, 11 predicted proteins | sample 1042781 | NCBI WGS metagenome assembly MTKZ01 (sample SAMN06212207, study PRJNA360539) | anaerobic digester metagenome | biome: Wastewater treatment plant; material: sludge; isolation source: anaerobic digester fed with sludge from wastewater treatment plant | place: Denmark: WWTP Viborg ...
CCGGAATACCTCCCCGTGGGCCTGCATGGCCAGTTCGCGCATGTAGTCGCGGTAGACCATCACACCTGGCTCGTTGATCTCGGCAGGCGTCCGGTAGAGCCCGAACGGAGGATCCTGGAACCCCGCGATCACCCGTTCCACCTGCCATGCCGAGGGCACGATCACGCTAACCGTCTGATGCCGCATGCCCAGGTAGGTCTGAATCTCCTGACTCAGTCGGGATGGCGCGACGCGGTGCCGCGAGGTTGGCCCGACATACTCCCAGGCAATGGTCGAGCCTTCGTCGGCCGGCCGGATGATGAACATCGACACGCGCGAAATCCGCGGTCGGGTCGAATCATTTTCGTGGAGCGACCCATACGCCTCGGCGACGTTCGCGTTCTCGTCGCTCAGAATCATGAACGGCAGGTCATACCGTTCGCGTAGGTCGCGATTCGTCTCCGGCGTGTCGTTCGCCGCTGCCACCAGTTCGATTCCCAGACCGCGCAGTTCCCAGTAGTGCTGTCGCAACTGCGACAGGTACAGTCGTCAAGTGGGTCACCACTCACCCCGATACAGATGCAGCAGGATCGGCCGCTGCCGCACCAGCCTGCGGAGGGTGACGTAGTTCCCCGCTTCGTCCTTCATCTGGAACTCCGGCGCTGGCTGCCCCAATAGCGGCGTACGCCCTGCCAGCTCCTCCGGCCCGACCAGATGCGGCGCGATCTTTTCCATCGGCACAGTCTCCCTTACGTGAGTAATCGCGACCGATCGGCCGCTGGTATCATTATCCTGTGACACACCGCCTGTTTGCGCAAGCGTGTGCAGGATTACCACCCTCCACCTGACCGTTGTTCTGAGTTTTCGAGTTCGGGCGAAGGATCCTCCCTGATCGGTTCGTTCCGGATCCACACCGGCTCATCGGCGATTCACGCCAGATGTCCCGTGGTAAGGTCAGGAGCCCTTCATGCGTCACACGTGGCTTCAACGATCGAGCGCAGGGGTGTTCGNNAACGAACCGACCCCAACCGTGCCAATTGCATGGATCGACTCCGCGTCACCAGTGGCAACCGAAGATTACTGCGGCTACCAGGGGTCGGTTGTCGATTCGGCCCTCATGGGCACACCTGAGATTCATCCGTCGCTGACGCCGGAACCGGGCAAACCCGCATTCACCGAGGAGGACGTGCGGGCCTGGGTCGCTGCGATGGAGAGTGACGAAAACCCCGTCGTCAAGCGCGTCGAGTTCATGTCGGCTTGCGAGGTTGCGACGAAGGTGAATCATCCTGTTTATCGGCCAGACGACACGCTGCTTGCTCTCGTCACGCTGACGGGCGACTGGCAGATCCACCTCCCTCCCGAAGTCACGCCTGTCGGACCACCAGACCCAGACACCGTGGCCTATTGGATATTTGACGCCGTTACCGGTCATCTGATCGGGAGCATATCCGGCGTCGAGAGCCCGTAGGCATGCCCTGTGTCTGGCACTATGCGTCCGACCCGACCACCGCGCCGATGTCATGCCAACCCCGCGCATCCGCGTCCGCCGATAGCGCACCGAGCAGCGACTCAGCAAACCTCGGCCCAGCATAGGTGAACCCTGTATACACCTGAATCAGCGACGCTCCGGCCCGTACCCGCACCACCGCGTCCGCGCCACAGCTGATCCCGCCGACACCAACGATCGGCAACCGCCCGCCGACCCGCTGATACAGCAGCCGGCAGACCGCATTCGCGCGCTCCCGTAGCGGCTTGCCGCTCGTCCCACCCGGCAGTTCGCCAAACCGGTCCGGCAGCCCTGCCCGGCTCGTCGTCGTGTTCGTCGCGATGATGCCGCTCGCCCCGCCTTCGAGCGCCGCCTCGGCAACCGCTTCGACCTCAGTGTCTGTCAGGTCCGGCGCGATCTTCACCAGCACCGGACGCGGTCGCAGACCCGCCAGCGCCGCCGCTTCAGTATTGGCCCCATTCACTGCGTCGAGAATGCGCAGCAACTCCCCCGCTGTCTGGAGCGAGCGTAATCCCGGCGTGTTCGGAGACGACACGTTGACGGCGATGTAGTTCGCGATGTCGAAGAGTGCCGTCACCAGCGCCGCGTAGTCCTCGACCGCCTGCTCGATCGGTGTGTCGCGGTTCTTGCCGATGTTGATGCCGACAACGCCGGCCGGCCGCAGCCCGATCAGCCTCGCCCGAACCGCCGCCGCGCCGTCGCTGGGGAACCCCATTGCATTGACCAGCGCTCGCTCATCGACCGCTCGCCAGACTCGCGGCTTCGGATTGCCCGGCTGTGGCCGCAGTGTCACTGTCCCGACCTCGACATGCCCGAACCCGAGGGCATGCAGCGCGATAACCGCCTGCCCGTCCTTGTCGAGCCCTGCCGCGACGCCCAGCGGGTTGGCGAATGGTAGCCCCCAGAGGCGCTGCCGCAGCCGGTCGTCCGCCGGCGGCGCGAACGCTCCCAGCGCTGCCACTCCGCCTGGCGCCCGCCCCGCCGCCGCCATCGCCGCGACCGTCAGATGATGCGCCCGCTCCGCATCCCCCCGCGCAATCACCGCCCGATACACGCACTCGTACACCAATACCCCCTCGTCCCCCGTCCCCCGTCCCCACTCGTGCTACCATCCGCGCCAGTGTACCGGAGTGAAAAGGAGACAAGGTGACCGACGATATCCTGGCCGCGATCGACCGTCACATCGAGGAGCATCTCGACGATTACATCGCCGATCTCGCCCTGCTCTGCAAGCTGCCGAGCGTCGCCGCACAGTCGCTCGCGATCGACGAGACGGCCGAGGCCACACGCGCGTTGCTGGAGAAATACGGCGTCGCCGCGCGGCTGATGCCGACCGACGGCAACCCGGTTGTCTACGGCGAGGCTGCCGGTGACTCGGACCAGACTGTCCTCTGCTACAACCACTATGATGTCCAGCCGGCCGAGCCGCTCGAGCTGTGGGATTCCGAGCCATTCGACGCCCAGGTTCGCGACGGGCATATCTGGGGCCGTGGCGTCGGTGACGACAAGGGCCACATCATCTGCCGCCTCGCCGCCATCGACGCGCTTCGCGCCGTCACTGGCAGCCTGCCTTGCGGCGTGAAGTTCATGATCGAGGGCGAGGAGGAGATCGGCTCCGTCAACCTGGACCCGTTCATTGCCGCAAACGCCGACCTGTTCAAGTCCGACGGGTGCCTCTGGGAGTTCGGCGGCGTCGACTACGATGACCGGCCGCAGATCTTCGCCGGCATGCGCGGTGACCTGTATGTCGAGCTTCGCGCGCGAACTGCCAACCGCGACGCACACTCCGGGCTCGGTGGCTCGATGTTCCCGAACGCCGCCTGGCGGCTCACCTGGGCGCTCGCGACTCTCAAGGGCCAGGACGAACGCATTCGCATCCCCGGCTGGTACGACGATGTCCGCGAGGCCAGCGCCCGCGATATGGAGCTGCTGGCTGCCCTGCCCGACGAATCCGAACGGCTCAAGTCCACCTACGAGCTCTCCGGCTTCCTGCTCGATGCCGAGGGTCTGGAACTGAAGCGTCGTGGGCTTTTCGAGCCGACCTGCACCATCTCCGGTCTCTCCAGTGGCTATCAGGGGCCGGGGTCGAAGACTGTCCTGCCGGCCGAAGCGATGGCCAAGGTGGACTTCCGCCTCGTTCCGAACCAGAGCGCCGCAGACCTGATCGAGAAGCTCAAGGCGCACCTCGTTGCCGAGGGATTCGGTGACATCGAGGTGATCCAGCATGGCGGCTACGACGCGGCGCGTGTCGACCCGGACGATCCGTTTGTCACCCTCGTCGCCGAGACCGCCTGGGATGTCTACGACCGGCCGGCCATCGTCTCCCCGACCAGCGGTGGCTCCGGTCCGATGGACTCGTTCGTCCGCCACATCGGCGTGCCGGTGGCCAACGTCGGCATTGGCTACCCTGATTCCGCGGCGCACGCGCCGAATGAGAACGTCCGCATCGCGGATTTCGTCAACGGTATCCGCCAGACAGCCCGCGTCTTCCACCGCATCGGCAACCAGCCGGAATGAGTGGCACTGGGAGTCAGCCACGCGCCTGGCTCCGACGCGTCCGCGCCCTCCGCGACCGCCGCGTGCGGGAGCAGGAGGGCGCCTGCGTCGTCGAGGGTATCCGCCAGGTTCTGTCGGCGATCGATGGCGGGCATGAGGTCGAGGCGCTCCTGGTCGATCCCGCCAAACTCCGCAGCGAAGTCGCATGGGAGTCCATCCAGCGCGCCGTCGAGCGCGGCGCGACGCTGGTCGAGCTTCCGACCCGGGACATGGAGCGTGTCTCCGCGCGGGATAACCCGGTCGGCCTTGTCGCTGTTATCCGCTGGGCGCCGCTGCCCCTCGACGCGCTCGCAATCGATAGCGACGCGATCATCCTCGTGGCCGATGACGTTCACGACCCTGGCAACCTCGGCACAATTGCTCGCGCCACCGACGCGGCCGGCGCTCGGGCGATGGTCGTCCTCGGCGGCGCTGACCCGACCCACCCGTCCGCCCTCCGCGCCAGTCTCGGAACGATGTTCTTGCTCCCGATCCACGTCGCCCGGTCGCACGACGAGCTCTTCGAGTGGGTTGCCGGCCGATGTCGCACCGTCGCCACCTCGGCCCACGCGACAGGTGATGTCTGGACAACCGCTCTGCATCCGCCTGTTGCCATCGTCGTTGGGAATGAGGCGACTGGTCTCGATGCAGCCACGGTCGCGCGTTGTGATCTCACGACCCGCATCCCGATGCTCGGCACGGCCACCTCGCTCAATGTCGCCGTTGCCGCCGGCGTGCTGCTCTGAGAAGCCCGTCGCCAGGCGAGTCTCTAGCCCCTGCTCACAGTTCGCAAACCCAGCCCTCCGACCCGCCGGGTCGGCTGATCGTCCATCACCTGTTCCCGCTCGGGTAGGTAATCTCGTACCCCGTGCCACGGCGTGGGACGCTGAGTCTCGCCACATGCCCGTGCTCGTCCAGCCCCACCCCGATCTCGATCTCGGCGGAACGCGCGTTGCGGTCGTCCCCCGGCATGAGCGAGACGTATGCCGCCCCCTCATCGACGGTGACCGCGCTGCCCCACCCGGCGAACTGCCTGGCCAGGACGGCCCACATCGCAGATCCCCGTATCTCGATCCCGAGTAGCGCCCCGTCGGCCCCGACGTCGATCGTTCCCTCGGTCGTAGCGTTTCGTGTCTCCTGGTCCGCCATATCAGGCGTCACCACCAGCGCATTCGCCTCTCGATCTACTCGCAATTGCATTGTCTGGCCTGTTCCCCCCTCGCCCAGCGATTCGATCGGAAATATGTCGCCTGATGCGTTCGAGATGAAGATCGGATAAAGAGCCACTGTCTCTCGTCGCCGGATGCTATCGTTCCACCGCTCATCGTGAGGGGAGGTAGCCGTCCGGTGCTCGAGACTGACCATGAAGTCGAGCCACAGATCGTCAAGCGCGCCGGCCGTATTCGCGGCTCGGCCGCGCTGGCTGCCTGGCAATATCCATCCTACCGCCGGTACTTCTGGGTCCAGGCGTTGGCGATGGGTGGCCGGTCGCTCCAGACGACCCTTGTGGGCTTCATCGTCTACGATCTTACCGGCAGTGACTTCCTTCTCGGCCTCATCTCATTCATGAATATGGTCCCACAGCTGATTCTCGGCCCGGTCGTCGGTGTCGTCGTCGACCGATTCGACCGTCGCCTGATTCTGTCCATTCAACTTTCTATTCAGGGTATCGGCCTTGGCGTGCTCGGGGTTTTCGCGCTGCTTGGCTGGTTGACGGTTCCCACCATCGCGGCGACCGTCGTGATCATGGGCGTTGCGAGCGCGTTCAGCTACCCGGCCAGCTCGTCACTGTTGCCCAGCCTTGTTCCGATTCGCGCGCTCCAGAGCGCCATTGCCGTCAATGCCATGGTTGGCAACGTGTCGCGCGTCGCGATCCCGGCTGGTGTCGGCTTTCTCGTCGACGCGACCGGGGTCGCGGCTGCGCTGCTTCTCGGAATAGGCCTCTACGGTCCGGCTGCCGTTCTCGTGCTGATGGTGCCGCTGATGGCGGCTGCCGTCCGCGTCTCGACAGCCAGTGGTCCGCTGGAGCCGGCCGCTCGTCCGTCCGTCGTCGGTGATTTACGCGAGGCAGTCGCATATATCCGGGCAAATCGGATGCTCCGCGCCGCCTTGGCAAACGACGTGGTCCCGTATCTCTTTGGTATGTCCCATACGGCGCTCTTGCCAGCGATCGCGAGTAGCACTCTCGGCGGCAGTGCCGGAACCCTCGGCCTGCTCTTCGCCGTCAGCGGCGCAGGCGCTATGCTTGGCACGATCGTCGCGGGCGCCCTGACTGGCCGTGGCGTTCGTGGCGCGACAATCATCGCCGGTATGGTCGGATCCGGGATTGGCCTGCTCGTAGTCGCGCTCTCGGATACCCGGCCGGCGATCATGGCCGGCCTCTTTGTCACTGGCCTGTTCCAGATGCTCTACATCATCCAGAACGACACCCTCGTCCAGACCTTCGCCGAGGATCGCTTCCGGGGTCGCGCTGTCGCTGCCCAGTCGATGGTCAATGGCCTGATGCCGATCGGGTTTCTGCTCCTGGGCGCAATCGCCCAGTTCACCAGCACCGCCATCGCGTTCGCTGTTGCCGGCGTCATGCTCATCCTTGCCGGCTTCTGGACCATCCTCCTGCGCCCTGTAATGCGTGACTTGCATTGACCCCGCCGCTGGCCGGCAGCCTCCGACGATCGCGGATGGCGGTGTCTCTGGTTCGGGCTCAGACGTCGATCGTCAACGCGAGCGAGGTGCGGCCCCAGTCGTCGAGGTTGTCGCCCTCCCGGTACTTGCTGACCAGCAGCTCGCGCGCGAGCAGGTCGTCGGGGGCGCCTGCCTCAAGGATCCGGGCGACGCCAGCGTGCGTCTCATCACCAAGCTCGATGGTGACCAACGCGTTCGCCTGGAGATTTCGCACCCAGTCGGATCGGTCGCGACCTCCGGAAAGGATATACACGCGCCCATCGCGCACGGCGAACCAGATCTCGATGCGATGTGGCTGACCAGTCAGACGTCCGGTTGTCGTCAGATATGCGTACGGTTCGCCGGCCCATCGGGCCAGCGATTGGCGTGGGTCCCGCGCGGTGTCGGTCATGGTTCGAGTTCTCCCCGGTTGCTGTTGGCCCTGCGCGGGCCGGCGTCATCCAGGCCGTGGCGCGTGAACAGGTTGTCCTGCCCCCGGCGCCCTGATCTTGTTCTCTATTGATGCGTCTCGTACGCCAGTAGCCCGATCTGAGCGATCAGGTCGGTCGAGGCAGCGTCGTCAACATCCTCGGTCATGACAACGACAATCACCGGGCCGGTCGGCGCGTAGATAATGCCTGCGTCGTGCATCAGCCCGTCCAGATTGCCAGTCTTGTGCGCCACGACCGTCCCATCCGGTAAGTAGGCGGGTAACCGATCGTTGATCTCCTGTCGAGCCAGCAGGTCGAGCATCTCGCGACTCGCCTCCGCGTCAACAACCTCTCCGGCCAGCAACATCCGGAACAGCGACGCCATGTCGGCAGCTGAGGTCACGTTCATTGCCGCGTTCGCGCGGACATCCGGCCGCACCGTTAGTAATTGCCGGTCTGTTCCGGGTTGCGGGACTGTGCCAGACGGACCCGGATACCAGCGGATCACCGTGCTGGACAGACCAAGTGACGCCATCNNGTTGTCGGTCCCGACATACTCCAGCAACGCAGTCGCCGCAACGTTGCTCGATACGGTGATCATTGCTTGGAGGAGGGTTCCAACGTCGGTCGTCATCCCAACCTCGTCTTCTGAAAAGACATCACTCCCCTCAGAGAAGTGATAGTCCTGCAGGACGATCTGGTCGTCGAACGTCAGCATCCCGGCATCGCGCTGGCGGTATGTCTCGACCATGATCCCCAACTTGTAGAGCGACGCCGCCTCGATCTGCTCGCCCGCGTTCCAGGCTGCCAGCATCGAGCCATCCGGATTCTCTATCTCCACCGCCGTCACTCCGGAAACTCCAGCCATGAGCGAGTCGATGGTGGATTGCAACGCCGCCGGGTCGATCGCCATCAGGGTTGGGCCGGCGGCGCCCGTTGTCGTAGCTGTGGTCGGAGTCATCAGCGTTGCGGTAGTGATTGCTGTTGTTGCGACTGGAGTCGAGCTTCCGGTCGACCCCGTCGCGGGAGTTGTTGGATTGCCGGAATGTCCGCCGCACGCGCCCAGTAGGAGTGTCAGAGCCGTGAGGAAAGCCAACCCAATGCGCGGAGTACGTCGGGCGGATAGAGCAGTCGAATGGCGACTCATATCGGGGCTCCAGCACAGATATTCGGATCGGTGTCGGCACGATGCTCGACGCCGTCCGCAGGCGATGGACGCCCATCGAGCGGCGCCTGGTTTCAGCGACGCCGGAGGATAACACGCGCGGGTTCCGCGTCCCCACCTCCACGAGAAGGTTGGCGCGCGTCCTGCCGCTGGGCCATACTGCAACGTCGCGGTAGCATCGGCTGCAATGGAATGGACGACAGAGCGTGGTATCGCAGACAGCCGAGATCATCCGCTACCGAAGCCTCATCGGCAACCTTGTCGCTAAGGACCTCAAGGTCCGCTACAAGTCGTCCATGCTTGGCTTCTTCTGGTCACTCCTCAACCCGCTGCTGATGATGATGGTGTTCACCTTTGTCTTCACCAAGCTGCTCGGCGAGACCATCCCGCATTTCCCTGTCTTCGTGCTGATCGGCCTGCTTTCCTGGAACTGGACATCCACGAGTATTGCGGCCGGCACGACCTCGCTGGTGGATAACGCCTCATTGATCAACAAGGTCTATTTCCCGCGCATCCTCCTGCCGATCTCCGTCGTCGCCTCCAACATGGCCAACTACATCCTTGCCCTGCCGGTCATCCTGGTTGCCATGCTCGTTGCCGGGATGGACTTCACCCCATGGATCCTCTACGTTCCGGTCATCATCCTTGTCCAGATGACGTTCCTCATCGGCGCGGTGCTGATCCTCTCAGCCGTCCACATCTACTTCCGCGACACCACTGTCCTCGTCGAGGTCGGATTGTTGGCCTGGTTCTTCATGACGCCAATTTTCTATAGCGTTGAGGATGTCGCCCCGAATTATGTCTCGCTGATGTATCGAGTGAACCCGATGGCCTCGATCATCGCCGAGCTTCACACCGTCCTGTATTATGGTGGCGTTCCGGATCCTTTCTTCATGGCCCGCACGTTTGTGACGGCGCTGGCGATGGTTGTCGTCGGCTATCTGCTGTTCAACCGGGTCAGCCGACAGTTGGGAGAACGCCTCTGATGGCCGTGCTCAATCAGCCCGACTATCCGGCAATCGAGTTTCGCGATGTCTCCCGTCGCTTCGTCCTGCACCATGAGCGCCGCGCATCGTTCCAGGACTGGTTCGTTGGCCTCGTTCGCCCGCGTGGTGCTGCCGAGGAGTTCTGGGCGCTACGCGACGTGACGTTCGCCGTGCGTCGTGGGGAGACGTTTGGTCTCGTCGGTCGCAACGGCGCTGGCAAGAGCACCCTCCTCAAGCTCGTCACCCGCATTCTCGAGCCGTCCAGCGGCAGCGTCCGCGTGAATGGCCGTTCATACGCCATGCTCGAGCTCGGCGCGGGCTTTCACCCGGAGCTGAGCGGTCGCGACAACGTCTTCCTCAATGGCAGCCTCTATGGTTTCAGCCGCAAGGAGATGGCCCGCCGCTTCGACCAGATTGTCAAATTCGCCGAGCTGGAGCGCTTCATCGACACCCCGGTGAAGCACTACTCGTCGGGCATGTATGCCCGGCTTGGCTTTGGCATCGCCGTCCACATGGAGCCCGAGATCCTCGTCATCGATGAAGTCCTTGCCGTTGGCGACCAGAACTTCCAGCAGAAGTGCTACCGCGCTCTCGACGAGCTCAAGGCGGGCGGGACAACGATTCTCTTCGTCTCCCACGACGCGAACGCGGTCCGCGCGTTCTGCGACCGCGCTGCCCTGCTGTCGGCCGGCCAACTCCTGGATGTCGGACCCGCCGAGGATATCGTCGATCACTACCAGCGCCTTCTCCACGAGACCGAGCCACGCGTCAGCCTCCTCCGCGTCCGTCCCGTCGACCGCCTCGGGTTTCCCTGTGACGAAGTGCTCTCCGGAGAGGATCTGCGCGTCGAAGTGCTGCTGCGCATCCCGAATGGCGGCGGCGCGGCCGGCCTCGGCCTTCAGCTCGACCTGATCGAC
>MTKZ01021341.1_pt1 | contig 10179 bp, 10 predicted proteins | sample 1042781 | NCBI WGS metagenome assembly MTKZ01 (sample SAMN06212207, study PRJNA360539) | anaerobic digester metagenome | biome: Wastewater treatment plant; material: sludge; isolation source: anaerobic digester fed with sludge from wastewater treatment plant | place: Denmark: WWTP Viborg ...
CTCTTCTCGCGAATGCCGCCAGGCTGAGAAAGAGACGTCCATCAGAGACTCATATCTCCGAGCTGAATAAGTATTTTATGTATGGTCGGCCAGAGATGGCAGGGATTGTCCCATCAAAGGACAGGGCACCAAATCCGAAAAATGAGCCCATTGGAATCGAATAGACCTCATATCAATCTCGTATGACAGGTACCTTTAAATCTCCCTGAAAGACCAATAGGGATGCAATGAAGCATTTGGGATTGGTGCACATTACTCTCATCCTGGTGGCGGGGGCTCTTTTAATCGGTTCCGCTGCAGGAGGCAACGGGCTTACTGCCTACCAGAGTCTTATGCCATCCTCGGCAGAAGTGGGCCAGATGGCAAATGTAATCGTATCTTTAACCAACAATGGCCAGAACCCCATCCCGGCGACAGTCACGCCCAGGCTTCCCCCCGGAGTGGTCGCGAATATGGGCGGGCAGAGCCTGGAGCTTTATCCGGGGCAGACCCAGCAGGTGAGCTATCCCATTACCGCCCAACAAAGCGGAAGTTATTGGATAACCTCTGTGATCTCTTATTCGGAAGATGGATACCCGTATAACCTGATGTACGATTCGCCATTCACAGCCATCGAACCGTTACCCGTCTCCCCGCCGGACCAGATTGATCCCGCGGCTGAGAATCCCGGATCATTTCCGGGTCCCGGCGGCGAGCCCATTCCACCTTATCCCGGTCCCCTAGATCCTTATGGAAGCGTGCCGCCCGGAACAGCGCCGGAAGATGAACTGCCTCCTGGAATCGGAGTTAATCATACTGGCGAGCCCCCCGCAGGGCAGCAGCCGGGTGGATTTGATGGCCCGGCTGGCCCAATCGGCTGAGTGGCCAAAAGGATGCTGATAAATAATTTTTTAAAATCTTTTAAAATTTTAAAATGGTTTTTAACCTTTATTCCCGGTCCAATCCCAGGTCCCGCCGGGCGAAGAGGGCTTGGAGATCGAATCCTCTCTCTTTTATCGCCTCCCGTCCGCCCTCTTGCCGGTCTACTATGGCCAGGGCCTGAACCGGACGGTAGCCTGCTGCCTCAATGCGCTCTATAGCCCGCAGAAGCGATGCCCCTGAGGTTACCACATCCTCCACCACCGCCACGGCGCTCCCCTGGGGCAAGGCCGGCCCCTCCACATAGCTCATGGTGCCGTGCTTCTTGGGCTCCTTTCTCACAATCAGGCCGGCAAGATTGCGACCCTCCTGATAGCTGAGAAGAGACACAGCCGAGACTATGGGATCGGCACCCAGGGTCAGTCCGGCCACGGCGCGGACATCAGGCCGGATCATCTGCAGCATCAGCTTCCCGGTAAGATAAGCTCCCTCCGGGCTCAATGTTACCCGCTTGCAGTCCATGTAGTAGTCGCTCTTCTTGCCTGAGGAGAGGACAACCGGCCTGATCTCCAGGGCCTGCTCCTTAAGCAACTCCAAAAGCCTATCTTTCTCGCTCAATTCTCTATCGCCCTCCGGTGCTACCGCAATCCGCCGGGAAAGGTAATAACTCTTACTGATAGGGACATGCCCCCAAAACTCATCAGAGATCTATCCATCACCCATCTTCTTTCCCGACCTGGCCGGCTTTGCCTCCTGGCCGCATTGAGCCGTCTTTATGCCTGCCAGGCTCCCTAGCTCAGTTCCGTCCAAAAGAAAGAGACGGGCCCCTTCCCAGTCCACCAGGGATAAGAGCGGCCCGCGCATATCCTCCACCGGCAGATTGATGGGCAGCCCCCCGCAGAGAAAATTGAAGGCGGGGATGATGATTATCTCATTTTCCGCCTCCAAGCCGTAGTGGTGCAAAGTCTGCTCAGGGAGAAGATGAGATCGTACCCAGATCGGCCTTGAGACCGGGCGGGCCAGGGGATCGGGCAGGCTGACTGCCGGATGCAGGTGACCCGCCACCAGGAGGCTGGCGCGCAGGATCTTTTCATCCGGCCAGGTGTGGCCGTGGAAGTAGCCCACTCCGTCCTGCACAAATCCGGAGGAAGGGCGCACCTGGACCCCCAGAGGGGCCATATCCGCCAGGTCGCTGTCATGATTTCCCGGCACCACATCCACCGCTACCCTGGCAGCCAGCCGACTTAAAAATCGGGGTATCTCCTTTTTCTCCTGCCAGCTGGTGCGGGGAACATTGTGCTTGATATCTCCCAGCAGCACCAGCCTGTCCGGCTTTACCTGGTCTATATGTTCGATCAGCCTGTGAAGAATCTTCTCCGTCTGGCTGGGGATGGATATGCCGCAGAGATGCAGCTCATGCTCCAGGCCCAGATGAAGATCAGCCGCCACCAGAACTCTCTCTTCTCCCTCGGCCAGAAGAAGAGGGGCGTCATATACCGGCGAGATCAATATATGAGCCTCTGCATTCGGTCCAGCAGCTCTTCCAGGCTCTCTGATACGCTATGGCAGGAGCATTCGATCATCAGATTCACCCGTGCCCCCTCCATCTCCCCCGCCCGACGCAGGTCTGTCCGCAGGCCCAGGACCTTCTTTCCCTGGCTGAAGAAGAAGCCCACCTCCCAGGCGGTGCCGTCGTCCACCTGGGAGCCGTCCAGCATAGCCACCATCAGATCCGCCTCATTCAAGGCCTTCAAGTTGGCCTGGAAGATCTCCTGCATCCCGGCGGAGCAGGGGACGATCTCATGAGGCCAGAATACCCTTATGCCTTCCAGACGGTCCTCCAAAAATGCCTTGACCCGAGCCCCCCAGGCGATCTCCGCCCGGGAGAAGAGGGGGCCGGAGAGGTAGATATTGGGCATCCGAGATCTTGACCGTCTAAGCCCTGGCGGCCTCGCTCAGTCTCTGGCGCACGAAATCCCTCTCCAGGCTGGAAAGGAACCAGCCCACCTTGGGCCCCTGGCGGTCGCCCAGGAAGGCCAGGTAGATGGCCTGGAAGAACTTTTTAGAGTCCAGCTTCTCCTCTGTGGCCACAGCATAGACCAGGTCGTGGATCTCGGCGGCGCTTTTGTCATCCACCCGCTCCGCCAGCAGGCCCAGCCCCCGCCGTTCCGATTCTGAAAGATTTTTTACTGCGGGGGGAAGGGACTCCTGGACCTGGAATTTGACATAGTCAGGGGCATATTTGTCCAGCCAGGTCTCTACATTCCTGGCCCGGCCTATGATCTCCTCCCGCCTTGCTGTGATATCATAGCCCGAGCGCTGGAGTGCCTGGAAGAGACCCTCCTGGTCGCCCCGGGCGATCTGTACTGCGGTGACCATGTGGCGGAAGGGGATCTCGAAGGGCCCGCTCTTGGAGACATTGGAAAGCTCAATGGCCCTTTCGTCTCCCTTTCTCTGGTCGTACTCATCCACCAAACTTAAGAGCGGCAGGGCAGGGTCGAACTCGATGTGCTTCTCAGGCTTGTTTCTGATGATAAGATAGCGCAAGACCTCAGGAGGAACCACGTCCAGCATCTCCTGGATGGTGACCACAATTCCTGTGGAGCTGTGCATGGCACCCACACCTTTGAGATGGATCCACTCATAGACTATGGGGAATGGGGCGGGGTAGCCGTAGATCTCCTCGCTGATTCTTTTGCCCGTATCATAGGAGCCTCCGGCGGTGGCGTGGTCCTTGCCGAAGGGCTCCACGGTCACATTGAATATGGGCCAGCGGGCCGGCCAGTCCACCCGCCAGACCAGCTTTCCCCCACCGTTCATGGGCACGGTTCCGGAAAAGCCGCATGAGCACTGGTAGTCCACGGTCTCCGCTTCCAGGTCAAAGCCGGTCACCCGGGTGGTGTTGGTCCGCCCGCAGGAAGAGCAGATGGCATCAAAGGGGCTCCAGCCCTCGGGCACATCCCGGCCCGAGACCTCCTTTAAAATGCGGGCGATGTCATCCTTTTTCCGCAGCGCTGTCTTGATGGCCTCATTATACCTTCCTTCCTTGTAGAGCCGGTCGGCCCGGTAAACCTTGGGTCTGATCCCCAGCCGCTCCATGCTCTGCAAAAAGGGTTGCAGAAAGTGCTCGGCGTAGCTGGCACAGCATCCGTAAGGGCAGGGTATCTCTGAGAGGGGCTTTCCAATATGCTCGGAGAAGCTCTCCGGCAGGAAGGGGTAGAGCCTGCGCAGGCGGTCGTAGGTATCGGCGATATAAATCAGGCGGGCCTCTGCCCCCCGATCGATGAGGGCCCGGTAGACGGCCTCGGCGGTCATGACCTCGCGCATGTTTCCGATATGCACGGGACCGGATGGGGTTATGCCCGTGGCTATGGTATGGGGGCCGGAGCCTTCCAGCTTGGCGGCGATGACATCAGCCCAGTGAATAGACATAGGCCAAAGTCGATGCGNNGAGATAAAGACGGATCTGAGCTCTCCGGGAATTCTTTCCAAGTAGGGCAGCCAGGTGCTCTCCATCCATGATGCCAGGCCCCGACTATCCAGCTGGACCATGTCCTTTTCCATCAGCTCCACTCTTTTAGCCTTTAATCCTGCCTTGTCCAGCCAGTCTTTATACTCCTCGGCGGCAAAGAAGCCATAGGGAAAGGAGAAATTCCGGAAATATTGGGCCCATGCACCTTCTGCTATCTCTTTGTCTACTATGCGGAAAAACTCACTGGCATTTCCTCTTCCGCCAAACTGGGCGAAGAGCCTGCCGCCTGGCTTCAGGCTGCGTTTAATCCCTTCCAGGACTGGCCTGTGATCCAGGATCCAGTGGAGAGTGGCAAAGGATACAACCAGGTCGAATTCGCCTATATAATGCAGATCTCGAGCATCCCCATATAGGAAGGAGAGGTTGGTCCAGGCTGATTGGGGAACTCGGCTTTGGGCAAAGCGGATCATTTCCAGGGAGTTGTCGATGCCCAGAACTGATCCCTTTGGCAGAAGAGAGGCGATATATGCGGTGACCTTTCCATCGCCGCAGCCGATGTCAAGAACCCTTTCGTCTCCCTTTATCTTGATCTTGGAGATGACCTCCTCCGCCCACTTCTTCTGGGCCGATGAGCTTTTCTCATATACCTCTGGATCCCATTGATGAGTCATTTCCCATCAGATTAGTTAATCTCTAATAATTTGAATTTTAGGGTCATGACCTAATAATTGGTTGAGGGTCTGATCTGCAGGCATGTTAATTCGCCCGGCAAAAGCCTTTAATGTATTGAGGGCAGGATCGGAAATGGTGGTTTTAGAAATGGCGAAGATATCCGGCGAGCCCGGAGAGATGTCCCTGAAGTTCCGCTCTGAGGAAGGAATCGAAGAGTTCGAGCAGAAGTTCTATCTTGAGGGGGAGCAGGCGGCAGCATTTCTCAGGGATCTTGCCGCTGAGATTGAAGCCGGCAATAAGATCGAGGCTGCCTACGGCAGCTGGGCTATCTCCATGCAGCCCCAGCTTCCCATAAAGGTTGAAGTGGAATATGAGAAAGATGAGCTTGAGATAGAGATAAAGATCAAGGAGAAGTCCTGAAAACAAAAAACCCTCTCCTTAATATTTTATTTATATTTATCCAGGATCTTGCGATTCATTAGATTCTATCCCATCTCTGCCCTTGCGCCGCCCGGGCCGCCAGGCCGGCCAGCCGCAAGGGCTCCGGCTTCCTGCCGTCCCGGGTGAATTTGTTGAGCAGGATTCTAGCTTCCTCAGGGTCAGCTCCATAAGCCCGCACATAAACCATGTATCCCGTTTTAAGCCGGATGGACGAGCGCTCGCCGAGATTCCGATAGCTCTGCAGCTTCTCCTTCCTGGCCGGGAAAATACTCTTGGATATATTTCTCCAGGCCGGGAGAATCCCGGTATGTCAGGCATATCAAAGGCCTTCCTGTCTTATGCCAGACCTCCCCCAGGTCGATGACATTAAACCAGCTTATCACCGCCCCCTCCAGGAGGATGGCATTGATATCCTTTCTGTCCAGCGCCCGGTAGATTTCCAGTACCGCCCCTGTGGCATCATCACCGCCCACACTGGCCCGGGCATAGGCCAGGCCGTCCACCCTCAGATCGGCGCGCATGACCACTCCGGCCAGTATAGAATGACCCATAGTGCGCACAAAGCTCTCGGCAATGCCCAGAACCCGCAGCCCGGCCTTATTGAGATGAAGGCTCATGAGATCATATCCAAGAGAGACTCGACATCAACAGGCTCGCCATCAATGGATATGGCCCACCGCCTCTCATCCGAAGAGACGATCAAAGCCAGGGGCTCGATGCGAAGAGAGACCAGCTTATCGCCAGGGCCAATCATAGCTTCAGCCCGTATGATGGTGCGGATGGACAGCCCACCGGCAGTTATCTCTCTGCCTTCCCCTGTAACCTCTATCATCTGCAAGGGCCCAAGCTTGCAGGATTCATACCTAATAGATCCGCCCTCCTGACCGGTTCACTGAATGATATCCCTCTCCATCTCTGTCTGAATATCGGCCTTACCTCCCGAACCTGGCCATAGCCTGCCCTTCTTGCACTATATGCCCCTGCATGGCCTCTCTGAGCTCTCCAGCCGATGCTCCCGCCGGCAGATCCAGCATGCGGTCCAGGCAGAATACCCTAAAGAAGTATCTGTGCGGTATGCCTGAGGGAGGGCAGGGGCCAGCGTATCCTATCTCACCGAAGTCGTTGTACCCCTGTCGGCACTGGAGAGGATCGGAAAGGGTGGCCTCCCGAGGGATAGCGGAAGGGATGATGTTGTTCGGCGGCATATTCCAGATGATCCAGTGAATGAATGTGCCGGAAGGTGCATCAGGATCCTCCAGAATTATGGCCAGGGAGCTGGCATTGCAGCCCTGGATCTCTATCCGGGGAGATAGATCCGCCCCCTCGCAGGTGCTCTCCTGGGGAAACTGCTCAAATCCTAGTGCAACTGCAATGCCTGTTGACTCCTTTTCATCTGCTGCAGCTGCCAGAGCCGCCGGCAGTATAGCGCAGATAAGCACGGCAATGATGATACGCATAGTGAAACTGCTATCTGTCATCATTATTACTCTTTTCCTATTCCCTTTTCCCAATTCATTGCCCTGAATGCATTCCGAGAAGGAGAAAGAATTAGCTTTTCCTTCTTTCATCCAGGATCTTTTTAGTCGTATAATTTTTGGTTTTCGATTGGCGGGAAAGCGAAACAAAAGCCTTAAGTATTTAGCGCAAATTGGGACCTTTCGACAGAATCCGAACAGAAGGTTTTATTAGAATGATGGGCATGGATCGATTAGGAGCCTGGATAACCAAAAATCCACTGATAATCATCGCCATAGCGGTTCTTATAACTGTAGCCTCTNNGCTTTATGACCATCTCTATCAGGAGAACTTCGGCTCGGATGGAAATATCATCCTCATAGAAGGCGACGATGTGGCCAGGGCGGAGGTACTGCAGGCTGGCCTTCGCCTTTCTGATCACATGAAGAATGTCGAGCATGTTCTGGGAGTGCAGAGCCTGTCTGACATCGTTGCCGATGCGGAGTATCAGAGCAGCGGCACTCGCCGTATCCCCTCTCAGGAGAGGATAGATCAGATCCTGGCCGACTCCGGTGGGGCGGTGCAGTCCCTTATGCCTGATCGCAAGCATTCTCGAATTATCATTGCCATGCCCACCACCTCCGTCCTGACAGAAGGGCAAAGAAGCAAGCTTCTTCTAGAGATACATGAAGCAGCAGAATTTGCTGATTTTCCGGCGGGCTACTGCATCACCATCACCGGCGATCCTTCCTTCCAGGCAGCAATTATGGAGACCATGAACAGTACCAACGGCAGGATTCTGGCTCTCTGCGGTGTGCTGATGATCCTGGCTTTGCTTTTGTTCTTCAGGCACGTCCGATGGCCTTTGCTTCCCATACCGGTGATAATTCTGGGCATCATCTGGACCTTCGGTGCCATGGGCTTATTTAATATAAAAATGGGCATGACCACATTTGCTGCCTTCCCCATTCTGATAGGAATCGGCATAGACTATGCCATTCAGTTCCACAACCGCATAGATGAGGAATTAAAAAAAGGTGTGCCTCTGGTGCAGGCTGCGGTCAATACAACAAACCACATGGCTCTTCCTGTGGCCGTGGCCCTGATTGTGACCCAGGCAGGTTTTGTCTCCCTGCTCAGCTCCACTGTCCCTTCCATCAATGATTTCGGAAAGATGTGCATCATCGGCCTGATCATGTGCTACCTCTCCGCCCTCTTCGTCAATGTGACCGTCCTTTATCTGGGGGAGAAAAGGTCGCCACGGGAGAGGAGTTCTGCTCTTCACTCCTACCAGGGATCGGCAACCGGCGCTTTCATTGAGAAGACTGCCACATTCAGCATCGAGAGATGGAAGCCGGTTTTGGCTCTGGCTCTGCTGCTGGCCCTGGCAGGAAACTATGCCGACACACTGGTGCCGATAGAGACCGACTCCAAGAATTATATTCCCCAGGACCTCTCCCCCCTCATAGATCTGAGACACATGAAGGATATATTCGGAGGAACGGACTCGATCAAGTTCCTGGTCCAGGCGGATGACATCACCGATCCGGAGAACCTGAAGTGGATGGATGACTTCGGCAGTTATCTGCTCAGATCAAGGGAGGACCGTACGGAAGGGGCAGCCAGCATAGCCACATACATCAAGGCGGCCAATGGGGGTGAGCTGCCTCCGGATAAGGCCAGAATAAGGGAGAGCATAGCATCCCTTCCCTCTTCCATAACCAGTGCCTACCTCGCCGGGCACAACCTGGCGGTCATTGATGTGAATATCGGCGATGCCCAGTCCAATCTGGGCACAGAGGGCATGAAGAGGCTGGTAGAATCCTATGAGCGTGACCTGGCCTGGAATACACCCCCTCCGGGCATCTCCGTCCATATCACCGGCCAGCCGGTGCTCATGACCACAGTCATGGATGCCCTGACCTCTGGCAGAGTAGAGATGTCCCTTCTGGGCCTGCTCATGATCTTCATACTGCTGCTAATCATCTACCGGGACCTGATCAAGGCCTTGCTGCCTGTTCTGCCCATGCTGGTGGTGATCGGATGGATGGGGCTGGTGATGCTCTATGGCGGTCTGAAGTACACCCCCCTCACCGCCACTCTGGGCGCTCTGGTTTTGGGCGTGGGATCGGAGTATGCCATATTGATGATGGAGCGCTTCTATGAGGAGCTGGAAAATGTGGGAAATCCCTACGAGGCGATGAAGATCACCGCCAATCGCATCGGCTCGGCCCTGGTAGCATCGGGAATGACGGTCATCTTCGGCTTTGGAGCCCTCATCGCCTCGCCTTTTAATATCATCAGCAACTTCGGGGTGGTGACGGTGATGTCCGTGGTTTTGGCTCTGGTCACCACATTCACCGTATTCGTGGTCCTGGCCATACGCATGGAGGTCCAGCGTGAAGTATTTGAGAATGCAAAGCAGGACCTTAAAAAGGCAATTGCGCTTATGAACAACCAATTACGGAGAAAAAGCAATGGAAGTTAAGAATGCCCTAGCCCTGGCTCTTATGTTGATCCTTCTGGCAACAGCGGATGCCCAGAAAACCTACATACCCTATGAGCTGGGTGGAGACAATTATTATACCATGTACGGCAGCCCGGATATCTCTGCCAGCGTCTCCGGGACGGACGAGTTCGAGCGGGGAGATACAGTCTCCCTTTATCTGGATCTGACCAATTACGGGCGGATTCTGGGCTTCAAAGAGGACCAGTCACCTCAGAACCCAAAGGAATATGCCCTGGCTGCTTCAGAGCTGCAAAAGGAGTATGCTAAGCCCACTGCCCTGGGGATCACTGCCACTCTTCGCTCTGAGAGCGGGGAGATCGAGGTCAAGTCGGGAGACCAGGTGGTCGAGTCCCTCAAGTCGGGAGACAAGACCGAGCAGCCCCTCAAGTTCACAGTTAAGGTCGGCGAGCATGCGCCGGCGGGGGAGTATTCCCTTAGGCTGAATCTGTCCTACGACTATCAGGACAATGTGCGGGTCTATGCCACCAAGCTTCTGTCCGAAGGAGGAGCAAATAATCTGGTCAACTATCGGGAGTCTTATGTCTATCAGAAGGCCAATCAGAGCGTGCCCATAAGCCTGATAGTCAAGCGTCAGGCGGACTTCGAGATACTCAATGCCTCGGCCAGCCTCTCCACCGGATCCAAGAAGCAGGAGGTATCTGCCACTTACAGGAACATCGGAGAGGAGCCCATCCGGGATGCGGTGGCTAGGCTGTCCATATTCAAGCCCTTCTCCTCCACCGATGATCAGGCCTTCATAGGGAGCATGGAG
>MTKZ01014136.1_pt1 | contig 10176 bp, 10 predicted proteins | sample 1042781 | NCBI WGS metagenome assembly MTKZ01 (sample SAMN06212207, study PRJNA360539) | anaerobic digester metagenome | biome: Wastewater treatment plant; material: sludge; isolation source: anaerobic digester fed with sludge from wastewater treatment plant | place: Denmark: WWTP Viborg ...
AATGATTACTGTAAACAATCCTAACAATCCTACAGGCTCATGGATTCCTACAGATGTTATGATGGAAATAGTAAAAATTGCTAAAAGTGTTGATGCATATGTATTGTCCGATGAGGTATACAGAGGAATTTCCGAAGACGGAAGCTACATGGAATCAATTGCCGATATATATGAAAAAGGAATTTCCGTAGGAAGCATGTCTAAGATATTTTCGCTGGCAGGGCTAAGGATGGGCTGGATTGTATCAAAGGATGAAGATGCAATAAATGCCTGCCGTATGAGAAGGGATTATGATACTATAAGCTGCGGCCAGCTGGATGATTTGTTTGCCAGCCTGGCTCTTTCAAATAAAGAAAAAATATTTGAAAGAAACAAAAAAATCCTGCTGAAAAACAGAGAAATTTTAGACAAGTGGGTGAATGAAACGCCCGAAGTAAGCTATGTTAAACCTGTTGCAGGAACAACAGCCCTTGTATATTACAAGAAGGACATGCCTTCTTATGACCTGTGCATTAAAATGATAAAGGAAAAAGGAGTTTTGTTCACTCCCGGTTCATGTTTTGAAATGGAAGGCTGTGTAAGAATCGGATATGCTTTTGATTCAAAAACATTAAAGGACGGATTAGATAGATTTACTGAATTATTAAGGGAAATTTAGCGGATAAATATCCGGCTGCCTCGTTTAGAGGCAGTAATTATTTATAGATAAATATTGAATGAAATTCATGAATCAATGTAATAAAAAAATGAAAAATCCTCCTGAGTTTTCAGGAGGATAGTTTGTGGACATTCAAGTGCATGGACATTCCTTCTACCTGAATAAACCTTCATAAATGGGAAGCAATGTCCATTTAATTCTGCTTCATTATCTATTCTGCAGCCTTCGCCGAGCCGTCGCCCAAAACAAAGAAATTATTGAATATACCCAATACTCTGTAGTTTTCTAAAACTTCTGAAGTATACAAACTGTAAACCTTGTAATCTTCTCTTACAATGGAAGCATCTGCCACCAGACCTGATACCATGCCGACAACAGATTTTCCTAAATCAGTTGATGCCTCCACATCCTGGGTCGTTTTGGACTTGTACCACTCTTTGTAATCGTCATAGTCAGGGTTTGTTGCAAAGCCTATTAATCCCACTACTAAAACTACAACTATAACTATCATTATTCCTTTCATTATAAACCTCCTTAATATGTTTTTCATATTATCTGTAAAATTACCTAATTTATACCAAAAAAATAAAAATTTAATAATTATATAATAAATTCAAAAATCGATGACATTTATAGTGTTTATGATATAATATGTATATAGGTAAATATCCGTTGTGGAAATATAAATAAAAGGAGAAATATCATGACTGATTCTAATGATGAAGCTCTGCGAATGTTAGACGAAGAAATCAGATATTTAAAGCTTTTATCAAAGCAATACCCTACAGTTGCTTCTGCATGTACAGAAATTATAAACCTTCAGGCTATTTTAAACCTACCCAAAGGCACGGAACATTTCCTTTCAGATATACACGGGGAGTATGAATCCTTCAACCATGTGCTGAGAAACGGCTCCGGTAATATAAAACGTAAAATTAATGAAGTGTATGGGGATATCATGAGTGAAAAGGAAATAAAAAGTCTAGCCACTCTGATTTATTATCCTGAGCAGAAACTGGAAATAATCCGCAAGGGAGAAGAAGACCTGGAGGATTGGTACAGGATTACTATTTACAGGCTGGTGGTAATCAGCAGGAAGGCAGCTTTCAAATATACCCGCATGAAGGTAAGAAAGGCACTTCCCAAGGAATTTGCATACATACTCGAAGAGCTTATGTATAAAGGACCTGAGGAAGACAAGGAAGAATACTACAGCGAGATAATAAACACAATAATAAAAATAGGAAGAGCCGATGAATTTATAATTGCGATGGCAAAGCTTATTCAAAGACTTGTTATAGACAGGCTTCATATTGTAGGTGATATATTTGACAGAGGCCCCGGTCCGGATAAGGTAATGGATACTCTAATGAATTATCATACTGTGGATATACAATGGGGCAATCATGATGTGCTGTGGATGGCAGCTGCTGCGGGGAGCGAAGCAAGCATAGCAACTGTATTGAGAATATGTGCAAGATATGCAAACCTTGACATAATAGAAGACGGATACGGGATAAATGTTCTCCCCTTAGCCACATTTGCAATGGAATACTACGGTGATGATGAATGCCTTCAGTTCAAGCCAAGGGTCGAAAGCGACATTGTTTATTCAGATAAGGATTTAAAGCTTATTGCTAAAATGCATAAAGCCATTGCCATGATTCAGTTTAAGCTGGAAGGTCAAATAATTAAAAGACGCCCCCATTTTAATATGGAGGATAGGCTGCTCCTGGATAAGATAAATCATAAAGAAGGAACAATTGAAGTATATGGGAAGACATATCCCTTGAATGATACTAATTTCCCGACGGTAGACCCTGATAACCCCTATACCCTTACTCCGGAAGAAGAAGAATTGGTAGAAAGACTAAAATCATCCTTCTTAAACAGCGAAAAACTTCAAAAGCATATTAGATTTATGCTGACAAACGGAAGCATGTATTTAAAATTCAACTCAAATCTATTGTATCACGGATGCATTCCGGTTAATGAAGATGGTTCATTCAAGAAAGTACAAATAGGCCAATCAGGCAATTCATACAGCGGAAAAGCCTATTTTGACAGGCTTGAAATCCTAGTAAGGGAAGGGTATTTTCATAAAACCAATCCAGAAGCCAAACAGTACGGCATGGATATCACCTGGTATCTTTGGACAGGAGCCGATTCCCCCTTGTTCGGCAAGGACAGAATGACTACCTTTGAAAGATATTTCATAGATGACAAGGAAACCCACAAGGAAACCAAAAGCTATTATTTTAAACTGGAAGAAAGAGAAGAAATGTGCAGAAGGATTTTTAAGGAATTTGGACTGGATCCCGAGTGCTCCCATATTATAAACGGCCATATGCCTGTTAAAAGCAAAAGCGGAGAAAGCCCTATCAAGGCAAACGGGAAACTGATAGTTATAGACGGAGGGTTTTCAAAAGCTTATCAGGGGACTACCGGAATTGCAGGTTACACTCTCATATATAATTCCTACGGACTGCTTCTGGTATCTCACAATCCTTTTGAATCAACACAAAAAGCCATAGAAAAAGAAAAGGACATTCACTCCACTTCAATGGTTTTGGAAAAAGAGCTGGAAAGGAAAAGGGTTAAGGACACAGATGCAGGAAAGGTTATGAAGAGTCAGATAAAGGATTTGGAAATGCTTTTGGATGCATACAGATTAGGCTTTGTTAAAGAACAGGAATAATGCAGGATATAAATCCCGGCGGTTAATCATAAAGACATTTTACATTTCATACTTTATAAAGAAAGTATGGTGATAAAATGTCTTCTTTTTATTCAAGCATTGTTCAAATCTTTTTAATTGCATTTGGAGTGGTTACAGGGGCAAGCTTGTTTTCCGGACTGGGTGCTGTTTTAACAAATACTCCTCCCCTGAAGGCCATGACCGATGTTGCAGGCTCAATAAAAATATGGGCAATAGCAGCATCCCTGGGGGGCACCTTTTCATCCTTTGCAATGATCGAAAAGGGATTATTTGAAGGCGAGATAAGAACACTGATAAAACAGGTATTTTATATATTGATATCATTAACCGGTGCCAATACGGGATATGAATTTATCAAGTTTCTTCAAAGGTGCAGCAGCATATGGGGGAGATGATGAAATCCAGGAATAATTTTAGAAATACTGCAGGATATAAATTTATAATATGCTTTACAACCGGGCTGCTTTGGGGAACACTGGCAGGCTCATTGGGAATAAGTTTGCTGGTCAGCCACAGGATGGAAGGATTTTATGAAAAGATAGCATATCTGGAGCATACCATCGAGGACAAGGATGAAAAGCTTGACAAGCTGGAAAAGTCAATAAACAATGCCAATATTGTCCTGAAGGATGTTTCAGTTGTGCTGGAATTTACGAATCTAAGCGAGGAACAGTTAGACCTGCTGGACAATATTGAAATTGAAAAGGCAATAAAAGAAAAATATGCTTCATCCCTGGGAAAGGAAATAAGGAGCCTGGATGCAGATATACTCCTGCAGGTCATAGATAAAAGGATACTGAGATTTAAAAACGCAGATTATCAACTTACAGTAAATAAACTGGTTCTGTCGGATATTTTAAAGCTGTGGGTAAGTGTATCTCCCCTGGAGATTACATCATAAAGGAAGGCCGGTTATATTGTAATAAAATGTTAATGTTTATTATGTCAATTTTCATGGTATAATGTAAAAAAAGAAAGAGGTGGATAATGAGGATAAAATACTTTAAATGGCCCATTTTTATTTCTTTGTTATTGATAATTACACTGGTTCAGTATTCTGCACCGGATGCCTTTGCAGAAGATGATTCCATAAGGATAGTAATTGACGGCAAAAGGATACAATCCGATGTTGAGCCTTATATAAAAAATGACAGAACTTTGGTTCCCATAAGGGTAATAGCCGAAGAACTGGATTCTGTAGTTGAGTGGGATAATGACANNTCTGCCCGTAAGGGTAATAGCCGAAGAACTGGATTCTGTAGTTGAGTGGGATAATGACAACAGGGCAGTCCATATATCCAAGGAGGATACACACATACTTCTTAGAATTGACAGCTACCTGGTTGAATATACAAACGACAATGAAACCACCTATGCGGTTATTGACGTGGCTCCTGAAATAACCGGAGACCGCACCTTTGTGCCCATACGTTTAATAAGCAATGCCCTGGGCGTAGGAATAGAATGGGACAATGGGAGAAGGGCAGTGCTGATAGATTCATCAGAAAGCTCAAAGGTTGAGAAGTTTTTTGATGTGGAAATTTCTTCGGTAAGTTCGGGACAAACTATTACCGGAATTACCGACTTATACACTGATACTGTAGATGAACAACCAAAGGGAGCAGTAGAAATAAAATATCTTCTTTTGGACAGAGATACTGCAAAGGGCTTTGTTGTTGCATCGGGAGATATAGATAAAACCCATAAGTGGGTTCCTGCAATGGAAGACAACGGGAAGAAAATACTTGTGGCTGCATTTTATGATGCAGAGGGGAATTTCTTAGCCGGTGATTCAATACCGGTTACCGTAAAAATAGATCCCAGGATTGAGCTGAAGGGTATAAGAGAAGGCCAGCTTATAACAGCCCATTCGGTGCCCTTAAGTACAAGCCTGAATTTTTCAGCGGCTTATGTAAAATATGAAATGATAAACCCTGATAACGGAGCTGTCTATCTGTCTCCGGGGGTTGACCCGGAACAATCATTTACAATGATACCTGTAATAGAAGACAACGGCCATATGTCAGTAAGGGTTATTGCTTATGACACTAAGGGAAATGCATACCCGGGACAATATGTAAACATTGGAATTGACGTTAAGAGATATCTTAATTTAGGCGGTGTAAAAAACGGACAAACAATTGACGGTTCTGTAACCTTGCTGGCACAACGAAACTTTAATGTTACTGATACTGAATACTATATAATAGATAATGCAACCGGCCGGGAAAGCTTGTTGTTTAAAGCGGCATACGGCTCTTACTCCTGGTTTCCGGGACCTGAAGATGCAGGAAGCAAGGACCTGTATGTGAAGGTAAAGGATACGGCAGGCAACACTCATTTAAGCAGCAGGGTAACTGTTAATGTAACAGGCAGCCCCAAGTTTCTGTTGCAGGGAGTGGGACCGGGACAAGTTTTGACTGAAGCTGCAAAGTTGAATGTGAAAACCAACATAGAACTGGACAGCATTAAATATATTCTAACAAATACTGTAACTCNNCGCAAGACATTTAAAACCGAAGAGGTTAAGTTTACGATTTATACAGGTGAGTTATACCCGGCGAAACCTGTAATTGAAAAAGACCTTTACTTGGACCTGGTTTCTGGACTTGCCGTGAATACGAGGAAAACCTATGGGATGTCCGCAGCATTACAGACGGCACAGGCAATACTGGAAACCGGCTGGGGACAAAAGGTACCTGTCGATAAATATAACGGAAAATTTTCCTACAATCTTTTTGGAATTAAGGGTGCAGGCACCAAGGGGTCTGTAATCTCAAGCACCTGGGAGGAATACAACGGGGTGGCTTTCACAATCGATGCTGAGTTTAGGGCATACAACAATGAAAAGGAAAGCTGGCAGGACCATAAGGACCTATTGCTCTTAAGGGAAAGATACGCGCCCTTCAGAGAAGTGATGCATGACAGCACAAAAGGTGCCTGGGCACTGAAAAGATGCGGATATGCAACAGATTCCCAGTACGCAATAAAACTGATAGACATTATTAACAGATATGGTTTGAGGGAACTGGATGAAGTGACAATATAAATAAAGCAGTGAAGGGAAAAGTTCGGGGATATTCCTTGATAGCATGACCCGCAAAGGGTTACCTTGTATCAAGGAGTGTCCCCTTTCCTATGACAATTTTTTATTGTTAATTAAATCCAATTGGGATATAATATGTTTGAAATTGGGACATTCCACTATTGATTTTTTCTTAAAACTACCTAAAATAAGGCAGTGTAATCCTAAGAAGGTGTGCCCCGTACATACACAGGAGAATTAAATGAACAGAACAGACAACAGATTAAACAATGAATTAAGGAAGGTTGAAATACATCGAAATTATTTGATGCATCCGCAAGGCTCCGTCTTAATAGAAGCAGGCAATACAAAAGTAATATGCACGGCAATGATAGAGGACAAGGTGCCTCCATTTTTGAAAGGAACGGGAAAAGGATGGATATCAGCCGAATATTCAATGATTCCCGGTTCAACAGCCATAAGAAAAGCCCGTGACATAAACAAGGGAAAAATTGACGGCAGGTCGCAGGAAATTCAAAGACTTATAGGAAGAAGCCTGAGGTCTGTGGTTGATTTGGAAGGCTTCGGCGAAAGGACCATGTGGATAGACTGTGATGTTATACAAGCAGACGGAGGCACAAGGACAGCATCCATTACGGGAGCATTTGTTGCAATGGCAGAAGCGTTTCACAAATTAAAACATGAAGGATTAATAGAGGGATTTCCCGTAAAGGCTTTTGTATCAGCTGTCAGCGTAGGAATTCTAAATGACAAACCAATACTTGATTTATGCTATGAAGAAGATTCCGGGGCTGAAGTCGATATGAACATTGTAATGACAGATGAGGGAAAGTTTATAGAGGTTCAGGGCACAGGAGAAGAAACTACATTTTCACATGACCAGCTGATGGAGCTCATAAACCTGGCAGCGAAAGGCTGTCACGACTTGTACCAAATACAAAAAAATACATTGGGAGAAGAAATAAGCAGGGAAATATCAAATGAATAGAAGAATAATTTTATCCACAGGAAATGCACATAAGATTGATGAAATAAAAGGCATATTAAAGAATATGCCCTTTGAATTGATATCAAAAAATGATTTGGGATATGAAGACTTTGATGTAGTTGAGGACGGCAGCACATTAGAGGAAAATGCCCTTAAAAAGGCAGAAGAACTTCACAAGCTCACGAAGGGAATAGTCATCGCCGATGATACAGGCTTATACGTGGATGCACTTAATGGGGAGCCGGGAGTGTACTCTGCAAGATATGCCGGAGAACATGCAGCCTATGCCGACAACAATAAACTTCTCTTAAAAAAGCTAAAGGACGTTTCTCTCGAAAAAAGAACAGCTTATTTTAAAACCGTTATTGCTGTCATTTTAGAGGATGGGAGCAGGCTGACAGCAGAAGGCATCTGTAGAGGTCATATAGCACTTCAGGAAAGAGGCAAAAGGGGTTTCGGATATGATCCTTTGTTTGTACCTGACGGAAAAGATAAAACCTTTTCGGAAATGTCTGAGGAAGAAAAAAATAAAATAAGTCACAGGGCAAATGCATTAATAAACTTAAAGGATAAATTGGAGGCACTCTTTGAAGATATTGGTGATAAGCGATAGTCACAATGTTATTTTAGATTCACAAATTAATGATATAAAAAGGGAAGGACAATTTGATTTATTAATTCACTGCGGAGATAAATACAATGATGCAGAAAAGTTTGCTGGAAAGTTAAATATTGAAGGTGTGTTAAATGTTCCCGGAAACTGTGATTATAATTTCAACATTACAGGTACGAAATTTAATATAGTACAAGATATTGAAGGTAAGAAATTCTTAATTACCCACGGTCATACACATAATGTGAAAATGGAACTAGGCAGGCTGAAGGATTATGCAAAAAAATACAAGGTAGATATTGTCGTATACGGTCATACCCACAAGTCACAAAATGAAATTATCGACAATATTTTATTTTTTAATCCGGGAAGCACAATCTTTCCCAAGGATGGACGGGCAAGCTTTGGGGTTATAGAAATTACAAAGGACCATTTCAACAGTAAAATAGTTGTCTTGGAAAATTAATCCCGGGACATTGCTTCAATTGTTGCCTTCATAGTCTTTTTTGTTGACTTGGAATATCAAAAGTTATATAATAAAACGAACATACGTTTTGAAAGAAGGACCTTATAATGGGTGAATTTAAAATTAAATCCGAATATGTTCCTACCGGCGATCAGCCTGAAGCGATAGAGAAAATCGCCCGGGGTCTGAAAAAAAACTACAAATACCAGACACTTCTTGGAGTTACCGGCTCGGGAAAAACCTTCACTATGGCAAACATAATTGAAAAGGTACAAAAACCAACCCTTGTTTTAGCTCACAATAAAACATTGGCAGCCCAGCTATGCTCTGAATTCAAGGAATTTTTTCCTGATAATGCAGTTGAATACTTTGTAAGCTACTATGATTATTATCAGCCGGAGGCATATGTACCGAGCAGTGATACATATATAGAGAAGGATTCATCAATAAATGATGAAATAGACAAATTGAGACACTCTGCCACAGCGGCACTTTTTGAAAGAAAGGATGTGGTGATTGTTGCCAGCGTTTCTTGCATTTACGGACTTGGAAGCCCTGTGGATTATGAAAATCTTGTTATTTCCCTCAGACCGGGAATGATTAAGGACAGAGATGAAATAATCAGAAAGCTTGTGGAAATTCAATATAAAAGAAATGATATAGCATTTACCAGGGGAACGTTCAGAGTAAGAGGGGACACAGTTGAAATATTCCCTGCTTCATCTTCTGAAAATGCCATAAGAATTGAGTTCTTTGGAGATGAAGTCGACAGGATTACGGAAATCAACACAGTGACAGGAGAGATGCTGGGCAGGAGAAACCATATTTCAATATTTCCTGCTACCCACTATGCCACTACTGAGGAAAATGTGAACAGGGCAGTTGAGAGCATAAAGGTTGAACTCCAGGAAAGATTGAAAAAACTTGAAAGCGAGAATAAGCTGCTTGAAATGCAACGGCTGGAGCAAAGAACCAACTATGATATTGAAATGCTTCAGGAGATGGGCTATTGCAACGGAATTGAAAACTATTCAAGACATATAAACAACCTGCAGCCGGGTGCAAGACCTTATACCCTGCTGGATTATTTTCCAAAGGATTATTTGATGATAATAGACGAGTCTCATATGTCAATTCCTCAGGTCAGGGGTATGTACAACGGGGACAGGTCCAGAAAAAAAACACTGGTTGACNNACGGCTTCAGACTTCCTTCGGCTCTTGACAACAGGCCGCTGAAGTTTGATGAATTTGAAAATATTATCAATCAGGCAGTATTTTTAAGTGCTACACCGGGTCCCTATGAGATTGAACATTCTCAGAATATTGCGGAGCAGATTATTCGTCCTACGGGACTTATTGATCCGCCCATATATGTAAGACCCGTAGAAAATCAAATAGATGACCTTATAAGTGAAATAAGGAAATCAACCGATAAGAATCAAAGGGTGCTGGTTACAACTCTTACCAAGAAGATGGCTGAAGATTTGACAGACTACTTTAAGAGCACAGGAATAAAGGTAAGATATCTCCATTCCGACGTGGAAACCCTGGAAAGAATGGAGATAATAAGGGACCTCCGCATAGGTGAGTTTGATGTGCTTGTAGGAATAAACCTTTTGAGGGAAGGGCTGGATTTGCCTGAGGTATCACTGGTGGCAATACTTGATGCAGACAAGGAAGGATTC
>MTKZ01035115.1_pt1 | contig 10174 bp, 9 predicted proteins | sample 1042781 | NCBI WGS metagenome assembly MTKZ01 (sample SAMN06212207, study PRJNA360539) | anaerobic digester metagenome | biome: Wastewater treatment plant; material: sludge; isolation source: anaerobic digester fed with sludge from wastewater treatment plant | place: Denmark: WWTP Viborg ...
CTGCTCTGGGCAGGCACTTCGAATCCTGTGATGCTTTTGATAGGGCCTGCCAGATAGAGCCGAATGATGCCGGAATATGGCAGAGCTACGCCACAGCATTGAGGCTGTCGGGGAAGCTAAATGAATCCATACGAGCTTACAATCAAAGCATTGCCCTGGACCCGAAGGAATCTGGTTCCTGGAACGGACAGGCTCTCTGCTATTTGGAATTAAGAGACTATAATGCCTCCCTCAGGCTATTTGACAAGGCCATAGAGCTTGTTCCGCAGCAGATCGGATACTATTATAACAAAGCCCTGGCAATGGATGAGCTGGGCAACTACAGCGAAGAGGTCTCAATTCTCAAGATGTCATTGGAGCAGAATCCAGAATGTGCTGTATGCTGGAACAGGCTTGGCCTGGCCTTGGCCGAGCTGGAGATGTTCGATGAAGCGATAGCAGCTTACGATAATGCCATTGAGCTTGATCCCCAATATTTAGAGCCCTGGAACAACCGGGGCATTGCCCTGGTAATGGGCAGCGAGGATTATGGCCAGGCTCTGAAGAGCTTCGACAGAGCCATTGAGATCGATCCCCAATGCCTGCAGGCCTGGGTCAATAAAGCAAATGCCTTGAGATTATCTGATCGCGACACAGAGGCTCATTTTGCCCTGGAAAAGGCCGAAAAGCTGGGGTACCGGAAGAGATCCGAGCCCGAGCCAAATTAGATATCGAGAGCCCGCCAAATCAGATCTCATGGTGCTAGGATCAGAGGGGCATCAGTATCTTTCGCCCCTTCATCTCCATTATTTCCACTTCCACTCCATAGGCTTTCAGGATATTTTTAGGGGTTATAACCTTCTCCGGTGGCCCAAAGGCGACGAGGTTTCCCTCTCTGCCGCAGTTGAGCTTCCTCAAGAGAGCTACATCGTCAGAGAACATCAGGGCGTGATTGGGATCATGCAGGGTCATCATTACGGTCACCTTTTGCCTCTTTGATATCTCTTTGATCATCTTCAGGGTTGAGATCTGGTTCTTGAAGTCGAGATAAGAGGTGGGCTCATCCAGTAGCAGCACTGAAGGCTGCTGGACCATGGCCCTGGCAATCATCACCAGCTGTCTCTCCCCGCCGCTGATCTGGGTGTAGGGTAGATCGGCAAGGCCGCTTATTCCGGTTAGAGCCAGGACCTGCTCGGTCATCTCTCGATCCTCTCTATTAGGAGAAGAGAAAGCAGGAATATAGGGCATCCGTCCCGTTATCACCACGTCTCGAACCTTGAAGGGAAAGGATATTTTATGGCCCTGCGGCACGTAGCCCATTAATCTGGCCAGACGGTGGGCCGGCAGGGATCCGACGGGGCAGCCGTCCACCAATACCCTGCCATGATCCGGCTGGATCAGGTTATTGATGATCTTGAGAAGCGTGGTCTTGCCGCAGCCATTTGGTCCTACTATTGTAACCACCGATCCTTTGCCAATGGTCAGAGAGACTTTATCCAGAACCTTGCTGCGGGCATAAGCCATGCTTATATCTTCAATTCTTATGCCATCTCCGGCTATCATTCCCAACCTCCGGCCCGGGTTGTTCTGAGAAGATAGATGAAGACCGGAGCGCCAAGGAGGGTGGTGATGATTCCCACCGGAACCTCGAAGGTGAAGGCAGCTCGGGCCACATCATCCACCAGCACCAGAAAGGAGGCCCCCAGGGTGAGGGAGAGGGGAATCAGAGTCCGGTGATCCGGCCCGAAGACCATGCGTACCATGTGGGGGACGATCAGGCCCACCAGGCCGATTATTCCAGCTACAGCAACCACGGCAGAAGCCACCAGGGTGGCTGTGACGATGAAGACGACCTTGTACCTCTCCAGGTTCATTCCCACCGATCTGGCTTCCTCCTCTCCTATAGCCAGGACATTCAGCCTCCAGCGCAGAGCAATGATGATCAAGCCGCCAATCAGGACCCACGGTGCAGCCAGATCTACCTTGGACCAGGAGGCGGTGGACAGCGTGCCCATATTCCAGTAGACGATGCTCTGCAAGGAGCGGGCATCTACAGCAATCTGAATGATGGCAAGCAAAGCCCCAAATACCGATGATACCACTACTCCAGCCAAAACCAGAGATATTACCGGCACCTCTCCTTTATGCCTAGCCATGAGATAGGCAGAGCCCACTGCCAGCAGGCTGAAAGAGAAGGCTCCTATCTGAAGGGGCATCCAGGGAAATACAGACATGGCCAGAGCAGCGCCGAAGGCGGCACCGGAGGACAGCCCCAGAATGAAGGGGCTGACCAGTGGGTTTCTGAAAATGCCCTGCAAGGTCGCCCCCGATATGGATAAAGCGGCTCCTGCCAGCATGGCCAGCAGGACTCGAGGCAGACGGATGCTGAATACAACTGTATCATAGACTTGGGGGAGGCTATGGCTGTGGCCCATGAGCCGGGAGAAGATGATCTCCGCCAGCTCAGGACCGGATAGGGGATAGGTCCCTATGTTCATGGAGATCAAGAAAGCTGGCAGGGGCATCAGAAGAGCGAAAGCAGCAAGAAAGGCCCTCTTATCGATAAAAATTCGGGATAGGCGAAGCCTCCCCAAGAGCCTCGTCCATCTGCAGGGACCGCTGTACATCAGCTTTTTCCTATCCCGTCCGAGATCTATGCCGCCGCGAAACCGGGATAATGCACGGAGTAAAGATCAACGAACATACTGTCGATCTCCGCGTCCAGATCAAGGTCCTGGAATTTGTCCGGATTTATCTCCTTGGCCATGATCATCAGAGCCAGAGGATACCTTGGCGTATGGAAGTCGAATATCAATGGATTTTGGACCTCGAATACCCTGCCGTTCTTGACTGCATTTATCTCCTTCCAGCCCTCGAAATCCTTGCCGCTGATCACATCCTCTGGATCCAAATTGGTGTTGTACCACATGTAGATCACATCGGGATTCAGCTGCACCAGAGACTCCAGGTTCAGATTGGGATGCTCCATGCTCCGGGTCTCATTGCTCCAGTACTGCATGACGTTCACACCGCCGGCCTTTTCTATCAGCTCATTGGCGGTGCTGTTGAGGCCCGCCGTGCCCAGGATATCGCCCCACATCCAGTAGACCTTGGGCTTATCCGTATCGGCCATGGCAGAGGTTACATCGGTGACTTTCTTCTCATATTCGGTCATGATGTCCAAGACCCTGGCAGTGCGGCTCTCATTTCCTATGATCCGGCCGAAGATATCAGCCTGCCTGTGCAGATCCGCTGTGCTGTCGATAAATACGCCATAGGTGGGAACCGCAAGGTTCTCTTCAATGGAGCGGGTCACATCATCGTCCCAGTCCACGGACCACAAAACCACAAGCTGGGGATTGGCCTTGGCCAGAGTCTCCAGGTTGACCATTCCTCCCTCCTTGGAGATCCTGACCTTCTGGTCAAAGCCGGGATCTATGGCCCGGAAGAGCGGCTCGCGCTGCTCCGGCATCCAGATATCGCCAATGCCGGCGATATGATCTGCTCCGCCCACGGCATACATGGTATTCATGGCATTTTCTACCAAGAAGACTATCCTCTGGCAGGGATAAGGAATGTCGATGGTCCTTCCCCGATCGTCTGTGACCTGGATGGTCTTGTTGCCATTGCTGTCCGCAGCCATAGCAGTACTGAAAGCCAGGGATATTATCAGCCCCAGCACAAACATCATATGCGCGATAGATTTCATGTCGTATTCTCCTAAAAATGAGATATGGATTCCAGCTTAGGGCACGTACCTATAATCTTCAGTTGGGAACTGGGCCAGGCTGGTGTTCCACTTGGGCTTCATAGTGGAAATGGAGGTATTCCGGCAGGTGCAGTCGAAGATCCCTTTCTGGCCGGCATACTGCTCATCAAATTTATATGAGAGCATGTCAAAAAAGCCGCCATGGCAGCAGGGAAGCCAGTCATCAGCCCAGGAACTCTTGCTTCTGGTGATCTCCAGCTTCATGGTCTTCTGTACCTGGACACTTCCTATATAATCGTTGTCAACCTCGATTAAGGGTTTCTTTGTCGCAGCTAAATGGCCAGAAGGCTTAAGCAACTTGGGATTGGCTAGCAGCTCTCCTATATGCAGCGTGCCCTGGGTCACATCATCGTCTATCCTCATGCTGAGGGTGCCCTTGCCGTCTGCATCAACAGTTGCTCCTGTGCAATTGATATCCACCGCAATATCTCCATGTACTGCATGGGCATATTCTATCTGCCGATGCATCGAAGCGGCTTCCTGATAGCTCTTGCCAACGGTCTTATCTTTAAGCAAGGAATTTATGCCAATAGGATTTGCAGCGTAATAGCCCGTTCCCCAGGCAAATCTTATAGGAGACTGGATATTGTCATATTGTCTGGTGTAGGAGATGGCGCTGTTAGCACCCGATGGTTTCTCTCTGAAGTCGTATCCACCGCTTTTCTCCCAATTATAGATCCAGTAGGTGTTTGAGTGAGTTGTTTTTTGCTCGCTATTTAAAATATCAGCCTGATCAATAGTGCCGCTGCCATGTGAGTACTGGAATAGGGAAAGGTTATTGGTATTTATTCTCTTGTATTCCTTAACATATCCCTCTCCAGTTACATCGTCCGTCATCTCATGCTTGTACTTTATCGCCTCTTGACCTGGGTTGTAGTCGAAGTCCCCGGCCAAGGAATTTCCCGTAATAAGCAGGAGCAAAATTAGTCCTGATCCAATGGCAGATAACTCTTTTATCTGAATCCCTCCTTATTCATAAATTAGTTCTTTTTAGTAGTTTTAAGTTATATTAAAACTTTTCTTTGTATGATAAATTTTGATCTACTTACTTTAAAATTATTGATAAGTGCTAAAAGAGTTAATCATTAGTTGATTTTTTAAATCTAATAGNNTTTTTTTAACGCCTCTGGAGATGATCGAGACTTTCCCACTCATGAAAGATATGAAAGCCTCATCTCTCCTGCAATGAAAAACCGCTTATGTTCAGGAACCAGTATCCTTCCCTTAAGACCGGCTCGCTTTCCGATATTACAATCCTCTTCTTGAATATCGGGCCGTCGGTGACTATGGTGTGAAACTCCCCGTTCTCGCCACATGGATCTATGGATGCATCCAGAGCAGCCAGATCCTCTGAGAAATTCTCATCAATTCTCCTGCCCAGCCATTCCCTGTCCAGCAAGCCATCCTTGATGCTGACTATAAACACCTCAAATCCGGAATCTATGATCTGCCTCAATATGCTCTCCGATCTCTGCCTCCAGAGGGGCAAAATAAGCTTTATATCCAGATCCCTGCAAATTCTGTCGACCAGCATCTTATGAGTCTCAATGTGCCCGAATGCCGCTGCATCGATCCTCTCTCCTTGGGCTCTGAGATCTAGGACAGTGTTTTTGAACTCCTGCTCATAAGAGAGAAAGCTCCTCTGGATGAGAGGAATTCCGATGGACTGGGATTGGGCTTGAATTACCATCGGATTTATCTCATGAGATCCGATCTTCTTGGCATTCCTGAAGTTGAGGAGGTGAGTGATCTGATATCCTTCCGCCATAGCTTTATAGCAGGCATAGCATCCGTCCTTTCCACCCGTCCAGGATACCACCGCATCTCTCTTATCTTTGCCATCCAAACAATCGGGATCGACCATCATACCTTGATCCATCATGCCCAGATACTCCTGCCGATATTTAAGAACTGGTCGGTCCGGCTTACTGGCATATCTCACTGATCCTGCTCCACATCATGGCCAGAATCAATAGCTTTTCCAGGGCGGCCTTCTCCACGATCCTCTACCTTGTCGCCATTCCACCTTATTTTGGACTTCAGACTGGGACCCTCTCTCGGTCGCAGAGATCCCTGGCCACCTGCATCAGGCCATCCCCCTTGACCTCTCCTCCGTAGTCCGGCAGGATGACAATATCCTTGTCCCTATGGCTGCGGCGCAGATCCTCTATGTAAGAGATCTGAGAGGCCTTCTTGTCTTTACAGAAGCGGCAGTCGCAGTCGGGCATGACATGATTGATGACGATCGTGGAGACAGAGACGCCATGCGACTCAACAGTATCTATCAGCCTCCGGCTCTCCTCCACCGCAGCCTTTTCCGGGATGGTGACCACGGTGATAGCTGCTGTATCGGGATCAAGCAGAGCCCCTCTCATCGTCTCTGCTTTCTGGCGCATGGTCCTGACCTCCTGGAGTATGCGCTCGCCGAAGCCGGGCTCAAGAAGGTCGAGCACGCCCATCCAGCGGTTCCTCATGCCCAAGACCCTGGTGATGAATCCAGTGGTGATGGAAGGAAGCTGCAATAGCGGCAGAACCATGGCGGTGGGAGCAGAGTCAATGACCACATAGTCGTATCTCTTCTCCACATAGATGTCGTTTAGTTTGTCCATGAATATCAGCTCTGAGACCCCAGGCATGCTGCCGAAATCATCCGGCCTCACCTCCACCTCGAACAGCCCGAAGAGGGCGGAGAGTATGCTCTTATACCGGCGATAGAAAGCGCCTGCCTCCTGGCCCAGATCCGGCTCGTAAGCATAAAGATGCTCTCTGATCTTCCTGGGGCTGCCTCCCAGATCAATATCAAATATGTCCGATAGCGAATGCGCCGGGTCCATGGAGAACACCAGGGTCTCCTTTCCCTGATCCGCCAGCCAGATGCCGGATGCAGCAGAGCAGACACTCTTCCCCACGCCTCCTTTGCCTGCCACATAAATCAATTTCATGAGCCAAGAATCCGATTGAGTTGATTTAATGCTTTTCGCCGCTCTGGACTCCAAACAAAAGGTTTTTCTACTTAAAAATCATTTAATTGGACTTAATTATAAAAGGGGGCGAAAGGTTTGAGAGAGCAAATCGTTCTGGTCAGCTTACTTATTCTTTGGGCTTCTATCGCGCATGCCGCTGCTGGCGCGCCTGAGACCAGCCTGGACATTATAGGAAGCAAGGCCAATAACACCAGCATCATAGTGCCGGAGGGAGCAGCGATAGGGGTAGACATTGTGGGCAGCACAGTCAGCAATATCAACATCGCCTATCCCGATCAAAGGAAAAAGCCCGGTTGCAGAGAATATAGAAAGGATTGCGGTCCTTGCGGCGAGGAGAAGCACTATACAACGCCTTGGGATGATTTCACCAGGCCGCTGTGCTATCCCTGGAGCTCTTATATTCCAACCAGATACAACCGGCAGTTCATACGCAGCCCGGANNAATTGAACATATCTTCCAAATTAATTTTTTGTTATTATTCTTGAATTCGGATTGCTTCTATCCGAAAGATATTTCTACTTTTAGTTTATATAAAAACCTTGGTTGAAATGATAAGATGTAATCAATTCCATTCGAGCCTGAAGTTCAATGGAGGGGAAGGAAGTTGAAGCTGTTAATTGTATTGACTTTATCGCTGATGCTTCTGGGAAGCAGTGCCCAGGCATTCGGCGGACCTGGTTCTGTAATCGTGGATATTGTGGGAAGCAAAGCAGATAATACCAAAATTGAGAGTTCTGCGGCGGATAATGTGGTGCTGGAGATAGTTGGAAGCGAGGCCAACAACACGCTGATAGCTAAACCGGTAAAAAAGGATGCTAAATGCAATCCTCTAATCTGCCCTCCGCTAGGATTCCCTGAGCCCAATTGCCCGGAGTTCAAATGCCCTGATCCGATATGCCCTCCAATAGAGGACGGAAAAAAGATCGAATGCAAGAGCAAATGCTATCCCTGGGATAGTATGCACCTTGGTGTCGATGCTTGGTATGACACCTTCTGGTATATGGACCGGCCAAATATGCCCAAATGGCCGATGGTCTGAATTAATCTGGCAGGAAGATTGGTTTATAAACTAATCGATTTCCTCTCTCATAGGCGTCCGCCATCTATGAAGTATTCTCTTGAAGATCAGTAGAATCAGGACGAAAAAGAAGCTCCGGAGGAGGGGATAGCTCAGATCAGCCGGAGCTATATTTTTGTTCTCTTTCAGACATAATATCAATATTAAAAGCTATTGATTGTAAGATATCATCCATCTATGTCCAAATTCTATTGCGTTCCATTCGCCAGCCTCTTCCCGCCTCAATTTGAGATGAAAGCAATTAAATACGGCCAGATGGACCTAAAGGGGACCCATGCCCAAAACATTCACCCCAGGCAAGAGCGAGCTGTTTTGGTGTGATCAATGCAACCTGCCGCTGCTTTCCGACGAATGCTCTGTCTGCAAGAGTACCGCCCGCAGGATCCAACTCTCTCCCCCAGGAGACGTCAGGCTCTGCTCAGATAGAGGAAGAGAGATCCTCTTAAAGCTTTTCGATGAGGTCTACGGCAGCTCGGATTTTTTAAATGGCAGAATTATCCTTCTCAATAAGATCGCAGGAATGGACCGTCGCGACCAAGTGATCCTGGATGGAAGACACATCGCTACACTGTGGTTTGATGTGCCCATGGCCTCTTTTCGCCTGGATCTGGAGTCCTGGGGAGCAGCTCTATTGGCCGACCGGGCCAGGAAGGGTCTGGTCATCTGCAATGATAATGCTCTGAAGGGCCACATCAAAGGCAAGTGGCTGGCGGAGGAATCCATTATCAGCTGCCCAGATCGGCTTGAAGATGGCGACAACCTTGTCCTGCGAATGGGGAAATTCTTCGGGGTGGGTGTGGCTCGGCAGAGAGAGGAGGGCAGAGTCTCCATTCGGATCAAGGATGTGACCAAGAGCCCTTTTGTCCTCAGCCAGAGGCGGCCTACAATCCGGGATGCCGTTGCGGCCAATGCCGATCATCTTCAGGCTCTGGAGAGGGCAGCCCTGAAGGAGATGAAGAGCTACCTCTCCAGAAATCGGCTGGCAGTCAATGTCTCATTCAGCGGTGGCAAGGATAGCCTGGCCTGCCTTTGCTTGGCAGAAAAGCTCATCAGCCGTCCTGAGATCATCTTCATCAACACCGGCCTGGAGTTTCCAGAGACTGTGGAATATGTGCGAGAGATAGCTAAAGCTCGAAAACTTAGGCTCAAGGAGATCGATGCCGAGAGCAGCTTCTTCCAGCAGGTCAATATTTTCGGCCCCCCGGCCAAGGATTATCGCTGGTGCTGCAAGACCAATAAGCTGGGACCAATGACCGATTTCCTGAAAAAGAGCTATCCTAAAGGCTGCGTGACCATTGAAGGCCGTCGGATCTATGAATCATTCAATCGCTCCACCATAAGGCCTGTGGAGAGAAATCCCTATGTTCCGGGCCAGACCACCCTCGCTCCCATCCGAAACTGGCGGGCTATAGAGGTCATGCTCTATCTGTATTGGAAGGACATAGAGCCCAATCCCCTTTACCAGAAGGATCTGGAGCGTATAGGCTGCTGGCTCTGCCCTGCAGCACTGCAATCAGAGTATGCCGCCCTCAAAGTCACCCATCCCATGCTCTACCAGCGCTGGACAGCCTGGCTCCATGGCTGGGCTAAGCAGAACAATCTAGACAACAGATATGTGGATTGGGGCATCTGGCGCTGGAAGAGGCATCCTCCCAAGATCAGAGAGCTGGCGGCAGAGCATAACATAGATCTGAGCTTAGACGCAGCCGGAATAGATGAGGTGGAATTGAGGGCGGTTAAAGGCAGATCGCCCTGCGGGCTGGAGTATTCCATCGAAGCCAGGCTTTCCGCGCCGCAGAATCATCCATTTGCCTCGGTGGTCGCTGCTCTGCCCATCCTGGGTGAGGTAAAAAACGCCGAAGAGCTGGGTGCTGCAGTGGTGAAGACGCATACGGGTAGGATTTCCGTCTTTGCCAACGGCCAGATCATGATCATAGCGGGAAGAGAGGAAGCGGAGGAGCTGCTTCAATCCGTCTGCCGAACCATACTGCGAGTTCAGATGTGTACAGGATGCGGCATCTGCGAGAAGAACTGCCCGCGAGGAGCCATATCTGTAACAGACACAATGGCCGTCGATGGCAATAAGTGCAACCGCTGCCTGAATTGCGCTGAAGGATGCATAGCAGATGAGAGGGCGAGAAGGATCCTTGCCGGAGCGGCTCAAAAGGCCAAGAGCTCATCCGGCCGGAGTGGAGATGAATCGGTTCGCGAATAGAAGCAGAGCAAGGGCCCTTGAATATGCCCATTGGCCTATTGCCAAGCTCAAGCAGCCACTACATTTAAATAGACGGCTATGATCAGGTTATAGCACTGAGGAATCAGAATGGTAACTGGAACAGTAAAATTCTTTAACAGAACCAAGA
>MTKZ01128627.1_pt1 | contig 10172 bp, 3 predicted proteins | sample 1042781 | NCBI WGS metagenome assembly MTKZ01 (sample SAMN06212207, study PRJNA360539) | anaerobic digester metagenome | biome: Wastewater treatment plant; material: sludge; isolation source: anaerobic digester fed with sludge from wastewater treatment plant | place: Denmark: WWTP Viborg ...
CTTAGCTTCGGATTGTATTGTGATTATATTATTTCTCAGATTATCAAAGTTGATATCATTCTCTGGGGTTATAGATGGGTTACCATTGTTGATAGTATTACCAGATACATCTATGCTTATAGGTTCTGTTGAGTATACAACTGGTGTATTAAATGATGTAATATGATATACATCAGCATCAGGATTTAGATCTGATGTTACTAATCCTGAGTTATCGATTTTGCTAAAAGATTTATAGGTTAGTGCGTCTGTTGAAGCGTCAATATACTCAAATTCGTATTCTACTCGTATAATGCTATAAGTATATAGCAATCCCGTCATATTTGTAAATTTGGCGTATGTTGTTTCCTCAACGTACCCAGTTCCCGTGCTTGAGGAGACAATATATGAAACTTCCTTGTAACCAAAAGAGTTTCCAGTCAAATCTATCTTGATTCCATCATCATTTTTATATTGATATGGATTCTCCAAAGATATAGTAGATTCAGTTGATGTTGCGTTAACTATTCTTGTTTTAATACTCTTATACTCTTTTGTAACATTTATAAACTCATTTGATTTAGTTATACTATTTTTATGTAGAGGTACTTGTAAAATTCCATTGTCTGTAACTTTAGATAAAGCGTTGCTCATCTTTATATCACATGGATTAGAATCTTTAACCTCTTTGAATTTGATAGCATAATTAGTCTGATTGTTTAACACTGTAACAATATCTATAGTATTACCATTAACAAAAACATTAGCTTTCTTAGACTCTATCAAAGAATATCCTCTAGATGTTGGTAATGTTTTATTTGTTGAATTTATTGTAAATCCATCAAACAATGTAACTATATTATTATCTTTAACATCTATTGTAGCTATATCGTTACCAGTATATATATGGTTTATTAATCTAACTTTAGTATTGTCTTTTAATCCATATTTACTTTCATAGGTATTTGTTTTAAATATAATATCGTTAGAGTCTAATTCTATAGATGAATCGCCTTCTACATATATCATAGATACAGTATTGTCTATGTTCTTATAACCTGTATTTGTATCATCATCATAGAATATTTGCTCAAAGCATCCATTAGCATTATTTACATAAGTTTTCTTTCTAGATGCATTTATATACTTATCATTGATTAAGTCTTTTGTTGATGATATTCTTGAATTTCTGATACTTACCTTAGTAGCAGATCTTCTATTAGTATTACTTGGTATATATTGCATACCCATTACGTGTAATATTAGACCATTGCTTATATTTGTTATATCACAATTATTATAGTATACATTACCACACAATACCAATGTTTCATTACCTTTTATTGTTGTATTTGATATATTTGTTATACCTTTATTAGCCAACCACATAATAGGTAGCTCATTTGCATTTATAATCGCTTCTGTATAGAATTGATATTTATAGTTACCAGCTTTAGATTTATCGTATACTTTATTAGTCACATCACCTGAAGAATTAAAATATGTTATTATATCATCTATGGTATTTGCAGGAGATGATGGGTCTTTGTATATTGCTAACATATTCTTCTTACCACATTTATATATCTCATTTAACTTATCTGAATTATCATATAAGAATCTTACAGCATTATAATTCATAAAGTTACAATCTGATATATTTAATTGACCTTTATATAACTCCAATGTAGTTTTATCGAAATTATTTAAGAAATTTTGTTTGAATGCTGCAGATGTACTATCTAATTGATTTGAAAACTCAGATGCCAAAGTCGATACAATTACAGATCCCCATGCTATAGCATTAGTAGATCTTATATTATAAATACCATTATTGCATAGCTCGAAGCACACTCTAGGAGCTTTCTTTAGAATAGTCTCAGAATTATATGTGTGTCTACCATTAATATCTGAAATACCTATATTACAATTTTCCATATTCAGAGTTACATTACTTAAAACAAATCCAGTAACTCCATGTCTATAAGTTCTATTCTTTGATGGTATTATATCTGTATATCCTCTTAAATGTTCTATCATACTCATATCATAGAAATATCCAGTTTGAGGTAAATCTGCAGGATATAATTTTGTAGTTATTACATGTTTATGAAGCTCATTTTCTATATAGAAATTGTTTGTTCCTACAGTAAAATATATCTTACCATTAGAGTCTATCTTATAGTCATTATATTTAGTAAACATCTTAGCCAACTTATCATAGAATGCACAGTCTTGATCTATACCACAATCTATTAGCTTACCGTAATTATCTGTAGCTTCTATAGTTTTATTCAAACTTAAATTGCCTATGTATATATTCTCATTATCTGAATTTACACTACATTTGATATAATACAATGTACCTGTGGTTATATCGGCATAATTAAGTTGTCTAATTAATACTCTACCATTACTTCTATCTGGGTTATATGATGTAGATTCAATGTACTCAGATACAGTTACATTTATATAATTATCACATATATTATTAAACTGTATTACTCCATCTACATCTACATATAGATCTTGGAATATGCCACTGAATATTTTATCACCCACACCAGTACCTATGGTAGCTAAATTAACTTGATCTTTAACCCAACTTCCAACTTTATATATTACTGATACACATTCATTGTTATAAGGACTATCTGATCCCATATCCAATCCAGAGCTTCCTAGATCTTTATAAGAGTCTCTGCCGAATGAATTGTCTATATAGAAGTTAGATCCAGTAACATTTATAACACCATCAGTTAATGGATTAAATAGATTCTTATCTGAAGTTGCTGTTGAACCAGAATATACAAAAGCTAATCTGTTACCATTATAATTATGATTTACATCATCATTACATTTAACGAACTTCAATCCTCTTTTATTACTCTTATTAAACATAACAGAATCTGTACCTATAAGTTCAGGAGATGGTGTATTTATTCTGCTATCTACATACATTGTAGTATCTGTACCATTAATATTAATTATTGGTTTATTATATACTCTACATGCAGATCCGAATATAAAATAATAGTAATCAAATAGACTAGACAACGCAGTATCACTATTTAATTTTAATTTAGTCATTATCTTCAACACGTTTTCTGAATTAGCCTGTGCTATCTTATATATAGTATTAGGCATTTCTCCAGATCCAATCCAGTTAATATCATTGACTCCATCAAAACAACCTACTGTATCATATATTACTTTACAATTATTTATTGACACAGAACCTGATATTACGTTAATTTGGTCATGCCTATAATGATAATCATACATACTACAATCTATATTACATCCATTTAATATAACAGAACCTCCAGCTTGATATATTACTCCATCAGATTTTAATGTAGANNACTTACTTTCTAGATTATAGTGTCCTTCAAATAACATACTTGATGGATTAACATCTTCTACATAATGAGTTGTACCATATTTTAATCTATTATATATGCTTGAAACTACACTCTTATATGCTATAGGTACATTCTTGATAACACCTGATGTTAATGATAAATGTTGCAAGTCATCTTCTGCACCCTTTACGTCTATACTATTATCATCATAGTTTATTAAAGCAGATTTTAATACTATATAATCAAATTCCAATGAAGCTCCACCAGAGTTTATTTCTACAAGACTTCCTGCATATAGATCTGATTTACTTGTAGATAAATCGAGAGCAGTTAATCTACTAAATACAGTATCGATATCTGCCGTGGATGTATTTAAACTATTGATATTTATTACTCTCTTAGAAGCATCGAGATACACCATATTAAATAATTGTCTTATTATTAATATTTCAATAAAGTTAATATCTGCCTTTTGAACTTCAGATAATACAACCTCATTTAATGCAGGAACTATCTCATAATAACAATCTGGGTTATAATCATAATCTAAGTATTGGTATTGATATGCATTCTTATAACTATCATCAAACTGAGAAAATCCCAATACGTCTGAGTTTGTTATTCTCATATTCTTAGACGAATTTATAATTAAATCTCCAGAATAACAACCTGAATCGTTTCTTATCAATGTATTATCTATATAGAAATTACATTCAAAACAGTTCACATCAACAGCTACACCAAATGGTATAAGCTCTCTATATCTATTATAGAACCCTGCCAAGTTTGATGCATCCTTACCATAATTTGCCTCTGGTAAAATGAATGCTCCTCTACCTCTAGTAACATTGTTGTTTATATTTATTTTACAATCTACAAGATTTACATTCTTATCTGAATCTGTTTCGCAATAAACTCCAGTACCAAATGTAGTTAGATATAAACTTTTAATTGTAACATCAATTGGTAGAGACCCTTCAACTGATATAAATACCAATCTTCTAGGGAATAGATCTCCATAAGGTACACCATCAGAATCTACTAGATGAGGAGTATCTTCTCCAGTAAATACATTATAATACACTATAGGATCTGATATTGATGTTCTAGCTCTCTTAGTATTATATAATGCTGCTAATACTTTATTACTATCAAATTTTATTTCAGATATATAACATTCACTGAAGTCCACCTCTACCTCTAAATTCTTACTAGAAACAGGTTTAGTTGTACTTGGATTCTCATAGTTACCTATAGTCATAATAGATGATCTATTCTGTCTATTGAATCCACCATAAGTAAACTTATTAGTCGAATAATCTATACCAAAAGATCCTGTTACCTTTATAGTATATTTGGCGTTTCTTAAGGTATTTTGTCTTAATGTATTAGACATTTTATAATCATACTCATCTTTTCTTATATCATAGCTTTCTGATGTATTATTGTATACGTCAGTAATAATATTGATAAGTTCTTCCAATATAGTATTGTCATTAACACCATTACATTTATATGTAATAACTCTATTATAGTTTGATATATCTCTTGCATTATGTAATGAATTGACGAATATTTTTTGCGATGTAATGTCAATAATAACCATAACATAATCACCATTAGTATATGCTTTTTCTATAATATTATCTCCACTAAAATCAAATATATTCTTCTTCTTAATTTCACATATAACTTCATCAACCGAATTTCTAATGCTGAAAAGAATATCCTCATCTAAGAAATCTTCATTCAATATATTCTTCTTTGTGAAATTACTTGTTGCTTTAAATATTTTCAATACACACCCCGATAACCTTACTGGATATGTAGTGTCCATTCTTAATACATTTATACCGTCAGATATGGAATGTATAAAATCCATATTTCGGGTAAGTATCTCTGTACTCATATATGATCTCCTCCTTATATTATAATTACTATAAAGTTGATATTATAGATTTATAGTAATGGTATTATTGTAATTTACTATGATGCTGAAGTATATAAAAATGTAATAGTTCAANNAATAATTTAATATTTCAATTATATATTATTATAGTGAATAGAAATAGAGAATACTCAATCTATTCCGTTATTACTTAAATCTATTAATGGGTAATAACGTATTGCATCTAGAAAGGATGTTTTAGTATGTACAAGATTTTCAAAGCAACATATAAAAATAAAGAGAGAGGTTATTCATCATTCGCAATAGAGGTTGCGAATGATATGGTATGCATCATCCACTTAGGTGGAAGGGTGCCATACGCATCTGATCTATTAAATGCGTTTCTACAGATGGATATGCATAAAAGATATATCAATAGAAAAAATGCATATACAATTTACGGTAGAAAAGGTATGACTGGACATCTATATTTAGAGCTCAGATCATTTCTAGGGGTGTATGATGAGGATCCTTCAGAAATGGAGGTTCTCAAAAACGTACCATTGTATGGGGAAGCATACAATGGAAAGGGCATATACAAGACCAAATCTAAAATCGAATTCAATTCTACCGGTAAGGTAGATGATTCGTTTATAGGAGTCGAAAAAAGCTATTGGGTATCTGATATTCTAGAATTCTTAATTTATGGGGTGGATCATTTTGGGTCCATCCNNCAGAACTGATTTTCTGTCAATTAAAGACGAAAAAATATGCTGTCCAATTAAATTAGACATAGAAATAGAGATTGATCTCGGGAGAGGCCAATTTCAATTTGATATAATAAAATCATATTATATCTTATAAAATCAAAAAAAAATAAGCCCTCTTTCGAGGGGGTTTATTTTTACTCAAATATCTTATTTTTTAATTTATTTTTTGGTTATATACTATACAAATGAGAGAATATATTTATATGCTCTCAACAAAATATTAAGATGCTGAATGGGAATATATCTCACAGTATATATTAGGAGGGTATTATGAAAGAAAAATGTGAATACGATGGTACATTCGAAGACGGACAAAAAAGAATTATTATAAACTCATATTATGGTAATCCGACTCAAACAGAACTTGATGAGAAGTTAAAAGAATTACACGATGTAATGATAAATGTGTTTGAGTATTTCAATTTAGAGTTTAAAGAGTCAGAAATATATAAAATGGATAAAGAAGAAACACTCAAGTTATTAGAAGAAAGATTACCATGCAAATTACCAAGAACAAACTCACCAGTTACTGATTATGAGGCTACTATGATATTAGTAAAAGCATATACTACTTTTAAAATGAGTACTCTTATCAACAAGTCGATAGAAGTGCCTACAACTCCAGCTGATGAAACACATATAAATAGACAGGCCTGTATAAATAAAAGCTACTGCCTTATAACCACTGGTCCAAGATAATATAAACCCCTCTATATATGAGGGGTTATTTTTTATAAACTAATCTATTTTTTGATTGTATATAATATAAGTGGATAGATATAATTTATATCTATACTAAATAGTCTTACGGACTTTAAACTAGGAGTTTAATATGAAAGAAAATTTATTCAAAAAAGAAAGAAATGCAAAGGAAACCATAGCATTAGTAACTGGAATGTTCGCTAATATCCAAGACTCTTTAAAAGATGATAGAGTAAGATATAGAATATTTGAAGATAGCTATGATGCTAAAAAAGTTTTATATTTTCAGATGCTCGAAAAATCTGAATTTGTAAATTATAAAGTTGTAGAAATCCAAGACAAAGATATTGTAACGTTTAAACTATTTTTACAAACTTTTGGTGATGATAAACTTATATGTGAACACACAATCACAGAAGTGTCATCTCAATCACCAGATACCTTTACTAATTATATACATTTACACTACACTGACATTAATATTTCCAAAGAAACAGACATAAAATCAAAAGAGGATAAAAAAGAATATCGAGAGGATATCTTAAGAATATTTAGAATGTTCAAAAAAATAAAAGAAAGTAAACCTGATACTGTAAAGAAAGTAGAAAAGACTATAGAAATAGAAGGTGGTACATCGACCAAACGTTATGATAATTTAATATATAATGTGAAGGAAGTAATGAAGATCTTCAAGTATCAGCATGATGATATCAATACTGAAACATATATAAACTATTTATCTCATGCTGATTTAATAGATTTTTCAACAGAAGTTCTGTATAATCTGATTGATATGAATACTAAAATCGAAGGTAAAACAAAAGAAAAACATTTACTTGATTTAGCTATTAGTATAGCTGGTCTTGTTATAGTAGAACTAAAAAGAAATTATTCTAGTATACAGAATATAGACCAAACATATAAAGACGCAAAAACAGAACAGGCTGCGATCAAAATCCTTAAAAATGCAATAATTAATTTTGAAAATAAAGTAAAAACATCATTATTTGATAAACAAGTGATACAACAAGATTTATATTCGAATTTGATCTGTTTTGATAAACAAGAGTTGTTGCAGCAAGATTCATATTTGAATTTGATCAGTTCAGCCATATCATTATATGATCATATATGCAGCAAACAAACCCCTTTATCAATTCTCAACTATGCATATTTTAGCTATGATGATCTTGATACCATAGTCGATTTTTCTAGATTAATTGATACATGCATATCTTCAGTTGAGTATATCTATACTACAACTGATGAGAAAGATGCAGCAAAGACTCTTGGTAGAAAATTTGATTCCATAACAAAGTTCTTTGAATTCGATAATTATGATGATCCTGGTTACCCAGATGGGGATGATAAAAAAATAATAAAATTTTTATTAAATCAGGCAACGACATTAAATCCTTTATTATCTAGCTATATCGAATCCTGTAAGGAAGATGGTATCGATACCGATTCATGCAGTATAATGTCTGTAATATTAGAGGACTTTTCATCCTATACATTTAAGATAGGTCGTATTAATGCATGGGCTATAGCAGAAAATAAGCAGGATATTAAGATGAATGGAGAAAAAGATATATTTGCTCCAATAGACTGGACGAAGGAGATCGGAACATCTATTGATTTAGTTACTACTCCAACAGATTGGGAGAAGGAGCTTGAGAAGTCATCCGAAGAACTCCTAAAAAGGGCTTATTGTTGTAAAGATCTAAAACCTACTTCTTTGTATCCAAGTTATGTTAATGTAATTGAAAGATTAAATTGTTATGACGAACATCTTATGATGTTACAACCTCTGGACGCTAAAATACCAGCTACAAAAGTAATTGCTCATATTGTGGCACATATGAGCAATGTACCAATAAGTAAAGATATTGTAGTAGAATCTTTTGTCGATCAATTCTGTAATATTAATGTAAATATATATGATAACAGCGGCGAGTCACCAAAAACTTTAGTTACAAGAACATATGCTCATGATGAGTATACTGTTACAGAGCTAGGTTGTGGATATGCTGTAGGGATATACTCTACAAAATATAATAAAAATGAATCAAAAGATTACTATATTCCATACAAGAAAAAATGCTAATAATATTTAACAATAAACCCCTCCGTATAGGAGGGGTTATTTTTTGTAATTTAACCTTTTTTTAGTTATATATAATATAGATGAGAGGGTAAATTTATATAATGCTCTTTTACTTATACGTAAATATTTATGCGTATATTTATTATGATGCTGAATGGTAAAGTGTACCACAGTATCAAGAGTCTTAGGAGGACGCCACTATGGAAAACAATAAGAAAATAAATTTAATCTTGGATAAAAATACGAATATGATAAGCTTATTGGAAGGAGAACCTTCTGATAGCATGATCTCAGTATGTCACGAGAATATGAGATCTGGGTTATACGATATGTATACCCACGAAGACAGAAGCTGTCTGCTAACAGTTCCTGGGATGACGTATTGTCATGATACTTTAACATTAATGGGTATCATGAATATTGAGATGGACCCAGAGTTGTTGAAATTAGCTCGTAATTCCAAGCATGATACTCATGGTTGTTTGGAATTTATTAATATAATTAATAAGAGTTTACATATGAACTCTATTAATTTTAAAGAACTAGCAAGAGAACAAAAGGATAGAGAGTGGCATTACAGAATCTTTCCCTTTAACATATACTTTATGGAATCAGATTCCATAAATGTAACAATACCATATCGTGGTATTGAGTATAATATCTACATGTTAGAAGAACAAGTAGATAAGGAAGCATACGATCTTTCTGGTTATGGGTTAAGAGAAACCACAAACAGAAGGTTGGAATATATAAAGGAATCTCCTTTGTACAAAGATATAGAATCTTATGTACAAAACAATATCAATGAACTATCCATAAATGCTGATACTGATATTGATGATAAGTTTATATTAAATTTGTTATTTAATATGGGATTCGATGAGGATAATATATATGATGATCTCGGATTACAATACAAATTTAATATATTATCTATAAAGGATGATATATTATCGCCAGATAATACTTGGGAAAAATCTAAGTATTATTATGTAGTAGAGGACAAGGAGGAGTGTATTATGCATGTACTGGCAACATATATAATACACTTATTAGGTCATAAGCTATATGACAATAGTATTCTTCCAGAAAAGTACTATTCGAAGTATTATTTTGATGATAATCTTTCTCTTATAAAGAGAGGGAAAACATCAAAATCAAAAGATACTTTAGTATCTTGGTATGAAGAAATGCATACTCAGGTACTGAGGATGATATCATTGATCGAAAGATGTAAAACGACAATGATAAATATAAAGATCGATTGGACAAACAGAATCGATCTACAGGATTATATCGAAAGAATAAATGATCCTGATATACTATATATAGAGTCAGAGGACAATGGATATAGAGTTAGC
>MTKZ01044968.1_pt1 | contig 10170 bp, 12 predicted proteins | sample 1042781 | NCBI WGS metagenome assembly MTKZ01 (sample SAMN06212207, study PRJNA360539) | anaerobic digester metagenome | biome: Wastewater treatment plant; material: sludge; isolation source: anaerobic digester fed with sludge from wastewater treatment plant | place: Denmark: WWTP Viborg ...
TGCCGACGACGGGGGATTTGACCTCGGTGATCCGATTGAAATCCGGACCCCCGTCCGCTTGTTCCGGCTGGGCCGTCTGTCCCGAGTAAGGCGGTTTGGCGCTTCCCGCCGAGACCTGCCCTTGTGAGTTGTCCCGATGCCCGTCCCGCTTAAGCCGGTAGCGTATGCCCTCTTCCTCCACCTCAAGTGAGGTGAGCGAACTCTCCTGGAACAGACGGATGATTTCCTTTAGCTTCTCCAGATTCATGCGCCCCTCCTGACTGCCAGCACGCCGTTGTGCCCGCCAAAGCCCAGTGAGATGGACAGCCCCAGATCGCGCCGTTCTTTGCTTGCGATCCTGGGTACGTAGTCAAGGTCGCATTCCGGGTCAGGCTGCAAAAGCGGGATGGTGGGCGGCAGCCTCTCTTCGCTTAAGGCCAGCAGGGTCGCGATCAGTTCCGCCCCCCCGGCCGCGCCCAACATATGCCCGGTNNATGGAGGAGATGGCGGCCTTCCGCGCCGCCCCATCGCCAAGCGCGCGCTTGATTGCCTGCGTTTCCGTTTTGTCGTTGAGCGGGGTGCCCGTGCCGTGCGCGTTGATATAGAGGCTTTCCTGCCCGTCATACATCGCTTCCTCAAGCGCCAGGCGGATGGCGCGGGCCGCGCCCTCGCCCTCCGGGTGGGGAGCCGTGATGTGAAAGGCGTCGCAGGTCGCACCGTAACCGGTGATTTCGCCCAGGATATGAGCGCCGCGGGCCTTGGCGTGGCTGTAATTCTCCAATACCAGTACGGCCGCCCCCTCGCCCAGCACAAAGCCCTTGCGCCGCGCGTCAAAAGGCAGGCTTGATGAGAGGGGTTCGTTGGTCTCCGACAGCGCCATGCAGTTGGTGAACCCGGCGATGCCCAGGGGGTTGACCGAGGCTTCGCTTCCGCCGGTCAGCACAGCGTCCATGTAGCCGTGGCGGATGAGCCGATAGGCTTCCCCGACCGCATGGGTGGAGGTGGCGCACGCGGTCACGACCGGCACGCATTCCCCCCCGGCGCCGTAGCGGATGGCAATGTTGCCGGCTGCCATGTTGCCGATCATCATGGGGATGCACAGCGGCGATACGCGCCCCGGCCCCCTTGTGAGCAGCTTCTCCGCTTCCTTGAAAAACGTATCGATCCCGCCGATACCAGATGATATATTCACGCCCATGCGCTCGGGGGCGACATGGCCCGTCAGCCCGCTCTGCGCCATCGCCTGGTGCGCAGCCGCGATGGCGTACTGGGTGTAAAGGTCCATCCGGCGGGATTCCCCGGCGTCCATGCCGAACTGGACAGGATCAAACCCCTTGACTTCGGCCGCGATTTTCACCTTGTACGCTGAGGTGTCAAAGCGGGTCAGCGGCCCGATTCCGCACTGGCCGTCTGTCAGCGCCGACCAGAAGGAATCGACGTCGTTCCCCAATGGGGAAACAATGCCCATCCCCGTCACTGCAACTCGGTTCATTTTCTTCTCCTTATACCAAACGCCGGGCTTTTCATCACATGTACATCCCGCCGTCAATCTGGAGCACGCAGCCGGTGATATAATCCGCCCTGTCCGAGCAAAGGAAACCCACGGCGCCTGCGATATCCTCCGCCTTCCCCATCCGGCCCATCGGCACGGCGCGCAAGGCTGCCTTCAGCGTTTCTTCCGGCATATCCCGCGTCATTTCCGTATCGATAAACCCTGGGGCCACCGCGTTGACGGTCACCCCGCGCCCAGCCAGTTCCCGCGCCAGGGTCTTGGTCAGGCCGATGAGCCCGGCCTTGGCAGAGGCGTAGTTCGCCTGCCCGGGATTGCCCATAAGACCTGATACCGAGGTGATGTTGACGATCCGGCCCCAGCCTCCCCGCATCAGGTCGCGGTAGCAGGCCTGGGCGGTGTGGAAAGAGCCTGCAAGGTTGACCTGAAGCACCTTCATGAAGTCGTCACCAGTCATGCGCAGCGTCAGCATGTCCCTTGTGATTCCAGCGTTGTTGACCAGGATGTTGACGGGGCCGAACGCATCCTTTACCCGGGCGACGGCTGCCTTGACCGCATCAAAGTCTGCAACGTCGCACTGCACTGCCATCGCCTCAGCACCCAGGGCTTTCAATTCATTGACGGTCTCCTCAGCAGCCGCGTGGTTTCCGGCGTAGATGATCGCAACGCGTCCGGCAGCTTTTGCCAGTTCCAGCGCAATGGCGCGGCCGATGCCGCGCGAGCCGCCGGTGACCAGAGCCGTCCGGGTGATCTCCGTCATACTCTTCCTTTCAGGGCAGCCGCCGCTGAGGAGAGGCCTTCCAAGTCTTCCGCCTGCCAGGTTTCGGCGCTAGGCAGGATTTTCGCGACCAGCCCGCTCAATACCTTTCCGGGGCCCAGTTCCAGGAAGGCGTCGACGCCGGCCGACGCCATGTTCACGATGCTCTCCTCGAAACGGACTGGGCTTGCCACCTGCCGGGCCAGAACTTCCCGGGCGTCTGCAGTCTCATAGGGAAGCGCGGTCAGGTTGCTGTACACAGGGAAGGCGGGCTGACGCAGGTTTGCACCAGCCAGCGCCTTTGAAAGCTGTTCTGCCGCTTCCCGCATGTAGGGTGAGTGGAAAGCGCCGCCGACGTTGAGCCTTATGCTCCGTCCGCCGCGCTCCTTAAGGCCTTGCTCAAAACGCTCCAGTTCCGGAAGGGAGCCGGCGACCACCGTCTGCCCCGGCGCGTTGAAATTGACGGCATATATCCCCGGGTACTCCTTGACCAGGGCCTCAACTTCATGCATGTTCAGCCGCAGCACCGCAGCCATTGAACCAGGATGCTTTACGGCGGAGGCCTGCATCCATTGCCCGCGCCGCATCACAAGGGAGAAAGCCTCCTCAAAAGGCAGCATGTTGGCGGCGTGGCAGGCTGTCCATTCACCCAGGGAGAACCCCGCCATGGCATCCGGCCTAATGCCCTTTTCCAGGGCGGCGGCGAAGCATGCGGTTTCCACCGCGAAGAGCGCAGGCGAGGCCATATCCGTCCTCGTGAGTGTTTCCGACGGTCCTTCAAAGCAGAGATGCTTCAGCCCCGGCATCATATCCTCCGCCGCGTCCAAGACGGCACGCGCGGCTGCTGAGGCGTGATACAGGTCCTTCCCCATGCCGGGCCGCTGGGTTCCCTGGCCGGGGAATAGGAAGGCTAACTGACCCATGTCGCAGCCCCGTTCAGCAGCATTTCCGTCTCCTGGCACATGGTGCGCATGATCTCAGCGGCGGGCATGGTCTCCTTGACCAGGGCCGCGGCCTGGCCGGCCATGATGCAGCCGGTCACCATGTCCCCCTGCTTGACGGCCCGCCACAGCGCGCCGGTGCCGTATTTCTCCAGTTCCTCGTTGCTGATACCGGCGTCCGCCTCCCTGCGGGCAAACTCCTGCGTGAAGCTGTTCCTGAGCGCGCGAACCGGGTGGCCCAGGCGGCGGCCCGTGACGATCGTGTCAATGTCGCGGGCGGCGATGACTTTGTCCTTGAAGCAGTCCGGGATGGCGCACTCCTGCGCCGCCAAAAACCGCGTGCCGCACTGCACACCCTGAGCGCCCAGCATGAAGGCTGCGGCCATGCCTCGCCCGTCGGCGATGCCGCCTGCCGCGAGCACCGGGATGCTGACCGCGTCAACGATCTGGGGCACCAGCGTCATCGTGGTGAGTTCGCCGATGTGTCCCCCGGCCTCGCACCCCTCGGCAATCACGGCGCAGGCGCCTTCGCGCGCCACGCGCCTGGCGATGGCGACAGAGGGAACCACGGGCACCACCTTCACGCCATTCTCCAGCCACATGGGGATGAATTTGCCCGGCAGGCCCGCGCCCGTCGTCACCACCGGCACCTTTTCCTCGGCGACCACCCTGCTGCATTCCTCGGCGTAGGGGCTCATCAGCATGATGTTGACGCCGAATGCCTTATCCGTCGCCTCACGGCACAGGCGGATCTGCTCCCGCAGGTATTCTGCGTTCAGATTCATCGCGGAGATGATGCCAAGGCCGCCGCCGTTTGATACGGCGGAGGCGAGACCGGCCNNCCCAGGCCATGCCGCCCTGGAAAATGGGGAATGTAAGCCCGAACAGATCGGTCACCGGGGTCCGTATCATTGACGCGCCTCCTGGATGACCGCGATGAGGTCGCCCACGGTGCCCTTGACGCGGCTGATGTCGATGGTGACGTTCAGGCTGTCCTCCAGGTCCATGACCAGTTCCGCCACGTCCAGCGAGTCCAGTGAAAGGTCGGCGAATTTCGTTTCTGTCGTGATGTCCTTGGGGTCGGTGCCGCGGCGGTCCGCCAGGGCCTGAATGACTTTTGCGGTGATGTCCATGGGTCAGTCCTCCTTACGTTGTTGGGGTTGGTTGTTGTGAAAGGGGAAACAGGTCGTCTGCCAAGGTCAGGGTTTCGGGCGGGGCCTTGTCCCAGCGCAGAACGCAGGCGCCGCTGGTGAGCCCGGCGCCGAAAGCGCTCATCGCGATCAGCTGGCCTTCCTTCAGCAAGCCCGCGTGGTAAAGTTCATGCATGAGCAGGGGGATGCTTGCCGCGGAGGTATTGCCGGTGCGGTGGATGTTGCTGGGCAGTTTCCCGGCGGGCAGCGAGAGGCGTGCGCGCACCGCATCCAGGATGCGGCGGTTTGCCTGGTGCAGAAGGAACCAGTCGATTTGGGATATCTCCAGCCCGGCTTCATTGACGACGATTTCCAGGTCCTCCGCCGAGCGGGTCACCGCGTAGCCGTATACGTCCTGCCCCTTCATTTTCAGCCCTCCGGAGGCATTTTGAGGCGCCTGGGTAAAGGGGCAGTTGCCGGGAGGTGCCATGCTGTACAGCACGTCTGAGTTGGTCTGAGCCGTCAGGTGGGTGGACAGCAGGCCATCCCCCGGTCCGGCGACCATGGCGCCCGCGCCGTCTCCAAACAGCACACAGGTAGAGCGGTCCTCCCAGTCGGCCAGGCGGGTAATGGCTTCAGCCCCCACGATCAGCACGTTCTGCGCTTTTCCGCTTCTGATATAGGCGTCCGCGGTATCCAGCGCGTAGATGAACCCGGCGCAGGCAGCGTGCAGGTCCATCGCCGGGCAGGATGCGCCAAGGTCTGCCTGGATGAGGGAGGCGATGGAGGGGAAAAGGTAATCTCCCAGTGTGGTCGCCACCAAGATGAGGCCGATGTCTTCCCCGGTCAGCCCCGCGTCCGAGATGGCTTCCTTAGCGGCGGAAAGCGCCAGATCCGTCAATGAGTGCGTCTTCAGCACGCGACGCTCCCTGATGCCGGTGCGGCTTTGTATCCATTCGTTGCTGGTGTCCAGAATGGCCTCCAGCTGACCGTTGGCGATGACCTGCTCAGGCAGGGCACGGCCGATGCCCAGTATCTTCAATCTTTGCTCTCCTCCCCCGCCGACTGTTCCGTATGGGGCAGCAGCTGGTCCCAAGCGTGTTCCTGCGCCTTAAAGAAGCTGTCCAGGTTCTCAAGGCCTTTCAGCAGGGCCGCTTTTTCCGCGTCCCCCAGGCCGCGGCTTACGCTGACCACCATGTGCCGGTGAAAGAAGCGGTGCGCGGCTTCCGCCCGCCTGCCTTCGTCCGTCAGGCTCACGTTGACCATGCGCTTGTCGCCGTCGTTTCTATTCTTGTTCAGGTAGCCTTTTCTGGCCAGTTTGTTGACCGCCGCGGTCACGGAGGGAAGGGTGATTGACAGCTCCCGCGCGATATCCGTGATGCTGCGCCCACCGCCGCCTCCCTTGGCGATCGCCTCAAGCAGGTGCATCTCGGCGATGCTCAGGCGGAAGGCGCTGATGCGGTTCAGTGATTCTTCTTCCAGCTTCAGGATGCCGTGGAAGGTATTCACCAGCAAATCATTGAGCGCTGCTGCGAATGCGTCCATGGGCCCTCCTGTAACTACTTAGTTTGCCTAACGAAGCATAACGTAGGGTAATTTAGCACAGGGAAGCCGGGGTGTCAAGATGTCCTTTAGCAGGTTATCGGACCATGCGAAAGCAAAACAAGAAGTTCAGCGCGGAATGACCAGGGGCGTTTATGGCAGTGTTATGACTTCAGTGATGTGATATGATTTTGCATCAACGATGAATAGGCGAGCCCGGAGGTAATGGAATAAATCAGCCTCCCGTTTTAGGATGTTTATAATGGTCATACCCGGAGTCGAACCAGTGACCCCATCGATGCGAACAGCTAGCTTTAGGTATGCGACAGGAATTACAGAATATGAGTTTATAGTTCTACGGATCTCCACCGCTCCCTGTAATAAAAGATGCTGACGAACCCGGTATCCCCATGCATAGCCGATCGGTCTATGGCTGAACGATTTGCTTGAAGGCTTTACCGCGGTATGATAAAATACAGTCAAACTAATACCGCTGATATATCAACGACCGACCTTTCAAACGCACTTCCCGGTACATATGTTGGAGGCTAAGCAGCCGATGAATTGCATTGAGGAGGAAAAAGTGATGAGCAGTCATTGTATACCCTTGCCAAGGCGAATCGTTTCCCTGACCGTCATTTTTCTTGTTCTTCTCTTGCTGCTCCCGGTCAATATTGCACGGGGAGCGTTCCCTTACGAGACGGAATAATGGTTTGAACTTAGACATCAGATAGGTAACTTTGCCTCGTTGACACAGTCCGAAATCGCGGACTTCGCCAGGCGGATGAAAGAGATGACCGCAGAAGGATTCAACGCTGCACTGCAGAACGCAACCGCATTATGGAGCAAAGAGCAAAAACAGGCTTTTGTATATTGGATGGTGAGCAACCATCTTATCTGCAGCCCTTGCAGTGCAGACGGCTATCAGTTGTTTACGGCATTTTCAACTCCCCCGAACTTCGCTTGGCCTTCGAATATTCCGCGCCCAAAACAGGGCAGTATCGTAATGATGAACTCGAAAAGCAGCATCAGCGCCTATGTTATCGGGGGGACCACAATGCTTACCTATGAGGAACTGAAAAGCCGCACAGAGGCAAGCGGAGACTGGCTGACCGATTTCAAGGGGAACGGCCAAACGCAGCCAGACACAAAAACAGCGAAAAAAATCAATAAGTTGAGCAGGATGCTGATGGGTTTTTCCAAGGATTTTCAAATTGAGGTAACGGATGAAGCGTATTACAGCAGGGCTAAAGGCAAGGGTTCGCTGAGCCTGGCGTATGGCAGCGGCACGACGGTGATGATCGTATCGCAGGATAAGCCAAAAAACAAAGCTGTAGATCCCTATCCTTTGGTCTTTAGGACCGATATGACCGCCGAACAGAAGCGCGCGCTGATGTTTACGCTGCTGAATATGGATACGGAATCCCAGCGTCAGGCAATCAGCGACATTAAAGCCAGCCTGTCAGAGGATGACGCCAAGGCGTTTGTGGCGTATTTGGACCAGGAAGTACAGGCTTACAACAAGGACATTTACGAACGTTTCGTGAGCATCTTGCATCCGGTTTTATAAAGTATCTCGACTGGCAGGCGTCGAGCAGCTATTTCATCGCCAGTGATTTAAAATCAAAAGGAATGAAACAACAAGACCCGTTTCCAAATGAGGCGGGCCTTGATGATTTATCGTTGACATTCCACAATTACAAGGTCAATCAAAACAGCCGGAACGGCATCCGTTTCATCCTGATGAACGCTTTCATCTCCTCGAACGCTTATCACGCCAACTTTTCGTAAAAATGCTCCCCCTTTCCCTATCGCATGCGGGAGTGTTGAAATTGCATCAGAATGTCTAAAGCTTAGAGTGAAATATGCCCCACCAACATCAGAGGCTGCAGATGAAGAAGCAGAGTTCACCAAAACATAAAAGCCGAACTTAAAACGGCTACAAGCATATAGCACGGGGCCGTTATGCTGTACATCCCTGCCCTTACTGGTTTGATATCAGAAAATCCTGGTCGACAAGTCCACGTATATCGCAGGGCGCACAGCGCATTTTGAGTAGTCAACAGTGTTGCCGTAGCTGCCGTAGCCAATCTCTCCGCTTTGATAAACAAACGATGCGTTGCCGCTGTCTACTCCGGGTGAGCGAAGCCACCAGTCACCGTAACCGTCGCTGTCAGTCCAGGCGCCTTTTGCTGCCGCAACCGCGCTGTTCCGTGCCCTGCGGTCAGGATCATTTTCGAAAAGCTGCCCCGCCTCCTTGAGGCTTAACAGAAATATCCGGTCATTGGTGTCTTTGCCCCCTCGCGTGCCATAATCCGGGTTCTTGTCATTCTTGATCTTGACTTGCAGGATCGCCTTCTGCTCCTCCGCTGTGAAAGCAGTATTGAGGAAATCGTCATTGAGCCAAGCGCGCAGACTGCATTTCTCCCATGTGATGGAGCCAGGCTGTGAGTGATACGGCAGGCAATCCAGGCCATTCTCAGCGATCAGCAGTGCCTTGTTTTCAGTCACTTCCAGCACCAGCCATGAGATTGGTTCCTTATCATTGGTTGCATTGTTATCCTGTTCGTAATGGCCCATCATGATCCTGTCGCCTTCCTTTATAGGAGACATATGCGCATCCCCCGCTGAAGCGCTGGTCAGCATTACTGACAGAAGAAGAGTAGAAATGATAAGGGGCGCGACGATGCGGGAGAAACGTCGCGCGCGTCTTCTGTGTGCGTAGATATGGATCATGTCCGTTCCTCCTTGCTTTCTTATTTGCCGGCGCGTGTCAGGACAGTCGTTCCTACTCAATGGAAATTCGGGTCGTCGGGATAGTTGTCCGCGCTGTCGGGGTATCCGTCCCCGTCCCTGTCGCTTTCGCCGCTTCCGGGGATGGTGTAGGTGGAGGAATAGTACATGGGGACAAAGATGGATTCAGCCATGGAAACGAACTCGCCTTCCGGCGCCGTCCAGGACGACCACGAGGCGGAGGAACTCCCACCGACGGAACTGTTGAAGTAGGACAGGAGAACGACCTGCAGCATGGTGAACATGTTTCCGGCCTGGGGGTGCTGCCAGCGGATGAACCAAATCTGCGAGATCCCGCTGGGAGGTGTCAGCATCAGCTGCGGAAGGATGTTCTTCTGAAACGTGCCTTCCACCTGGAAAGGCGTGTCGCCTGCCACCCGCTGGAACGCGTAGGCGCCCACCCCGTCATGGGCCAGCGGCAGCAGGAAGGACTGCAGCTGGACGTAGTCATAACAGGCAAGCTGTCTGCCGTCACAGGCCAGGAAGGACAGGGCATCGCCGCTGAGCACCGACCATTCAGGCGGGTATTGGATGGTCCAGTCTCCCCCGGCATAGACGTTCCATCCCGGGACGGGAACGATGGGCTTAAGTTTGACTGGGTCGCTGCTAATGTAGGATGCTTCGAAATCCCTCATCCAATCCTGCAGGGTTTCGGGTAAGGGGGAGAGTTCGCCGGTGGCTGGCAATGGCGAAACCGAGATCAGAAGCGTCAAAGCAAATACAATTGATATGAATCGTTTCATTACAGAATCCTCCTATCATCCTTTGATAAATGACGAACCAGTTGCAAATCATCTTAAGTCCGTTGAATTTATCAATCAGTTGTAAAGTCATCTCAGTCCGTCTTGGCAAAATTATATGGGTACGTTAATTGGCCGCTGAACACATCTTCAGGAAGCTCTATGCCGGACCATGTTCCTGATCCTGTAATCGTGTTGTTCTGGCGCGTAAACTGAAAAGTAAAATCGCCTTTCGCCCCAAAATGGATCGTGTGACCCTCTACACGCGGTTCCACTTCCACGTAACCCGTCAGGATACCGTCCGCATATGTACCCGTCCAAACCTGGTCGCCAAAGTCAATCTGAGCGGTTTCTCCGGAGACGGTGATCTTGCAGTTGGATGTAGCTATTTGAGCTACTGTCCATGAATACGTTCCTTCCAGTTCCTCCGCCGTAGGTATCAGGTTCACGCCAAACCTCTTGTAGTATCCCCTCAGGAACTTATCGCCCTCCGCCTGCGTGTCGGCGGCGAAGTACCCGCGCACCATCTCCGCCATCGCGGCGGCGCTGATACGACCGTTCAGCTCATCGGTCAGCTGCGGCCCGCTGTACACTTCATTCACATCCAGGTCCCTGTAGATCCGCTGGATCAGGTGCTCCATCCGGCCCAGGCGCTCCTCAAGCGTATCGTCCATGCCGCCCAGCCCGCGTATCCACACATTCGTGCTGTCAAGCGCCTTGCTCTCCTCCAGTTCCGCGAAGATCATTTCCAGGTTCTTCTTCTCGGCGTCGATCCTGC
>MTKZ01006112.1_pt1 | contig 10167 bp, 9 predicted proteins | sample 1042781 | NCBI WGS metagenome assembly MTKZ01 (sample SAMN06212207, study PRJNA360539) | anaerobic digester metagenome | biome: Wastewater treatment plant; material: sludge; isolation source: anaerobic digester fed with sludge from wastewater treatment plant | place: Denmark: WWTP Viborg ...
GCTTTGTCTCAGGGATTGAGAATTGATATCCAGAGGTCACCCATACTAAATAGCGAAGAGCCGAATAACATAGCCTGCTGGAAATAATCGTGGTTTTGCGGAACAAGTAACTCTCAATCCAATTTTTATCTGAGAAGCAACCATTAATATATTATTTATCTAAGAGTAATTTGCACTTCTTGTAAGAAAGACAATGAGAATAAATATTGAAATCATATCTATGATCAGTAGCTATCGTTCTATACTTGCTAGATTTTTTAGGATATCTATTAATAATAGAAGTGCCATTAATAATGTAATTGGTGAAATATATGAGACTGAGGGTAGTTAGCGCGAGAAGTGAGATTTCAAATCTCAACCCAAATGAGAAGATGATCCACATGGCTTTCCGAGCCAGCAATGTAGACTTCCTTAATCTAATGCAGAGATGCCCCCGGTTGAGAATGATCCAGGTTCCGCCATCCTACATGAGAACCATGTCCGATGCCATCCAAGTCTTCATGGACATGCAGGGCATCGAACTTCTGCAAGGAGATGTATGGGGTCATAGGAAGGATCTGGACGAGTACTTCACCGTCGAAGATGAGACTTTAAACGAGATCCGATCCAAGGTTGCAACCGGAGCGAGCATGGATGATGTTACCACCGAGCTGAAAAAGAAGGCCCGACTGGGATCTGATCTCATTAAGTACATCGCCAAGACTAAGGTAACTGCCTGACCTAATCGCTCAGGTTATACCTCTTTTTGGCTGCGTGCGAGCATTCATATTTGCCTTTCTTCTGACCCCTCTTCTTCTCGCACTCGCTGGCTTTAAGTCATTTCAATACTACTAGAATGGGCTATGAAGATTGCATTGACCATTGCTTTATTATTGGTGCTTTCTATTTCGCTATCAAGTGCCATAACCTATGGCATGGAAGGAACACAAGAGAATGTCAATTCCTATAACGGCAAAATCGACAAAGCCCCTGAAATTCTGAAGCGGATGGTAGGCAATGAGAAGATCAATGTGGAAGTAATCAGGAATGATGGATCGGTCTTCCGTGTTGGATTTGTCATGGAAAATGCTCGGATCAATCAAACGGTTGAAGGCGGCTTGAGCGATGCAAGCATCGTTTTGACCACCACAGAGAATACCATAAATACCATCCGAAGCTCGGACAATCCCATCGATGCCTTCCAAAAGCAAGAAGATCTCGGCCAAGTGCGGATTAAAGGAAATAATCTCCTCTCAAAAGCAAAATTGAGTGTGGTATTCTCCAGCAGCGTTCTCAAATTCTTCAGCAATGTCTTCTATGGCTAGCGAATCGATCTGAGCCTCCATGCCTGAGCAGAAGTCCGCCACCCGCAAAGGCTTTTTTATGCAGCTCCCGGCGTGGTATCATCAACTTAGATTACTGCAATCGTCTATATCTACCATGAGTCGGATGGAGGTGGAGGCGATCCGACCATTGTTTTACCTCCCTCCTTTACCCGGATTGCCATTCCTCGTTTTGTCAGCCTGTCATATACTGGGGGATCTGTTAAAACAAAGCGAAACCTATATATCTCGGCAATTGCCGTATATAGTGTTGGCAAAGGTCGAAGACCATCTATCCCTCCTACATCACTGACTTTTGCCTCCCTCCTTCTTATTCCATCCAAGGAAAAGCTTATAGCATAACTCATCCCCTTGAGCCTATTGCCGAATGCCAGTCAGAAAGGAGGATAGGCAATAGTCGGAGTGGTAGGGCTTGATGACTGGCCAGGCCCAAAGCTCCATTTTCCGCAATTTCCAGTCGCCCCTTGCGAGATACCAGAAGAGATAAATATAATGAATGTTAATTAATAAGTTTCAGGGATATGCTAATCATGCTGGGGGTAGCGGGTTCTTTTTCAATTCTCCTTCCTGAGCCTCCAGCTTCTTCTACTTATTCCAAATACAAGGGATTCAGAGTTGCTCGCCAGCTTGGAGGGGGGGGCAAATTATGGAGGTACGGCCTGTTGGCTGGCCAGGCCAATAACCTCTCAGGGCTTAATATAGGCATTCAAACCGATGGTGAGCGGCTTATCATCAACTTTAGCGGTAGTAACGATATTTCCATGTGTACTTGCAACAACAAGGGTTTTGCCAGATGACGAGGGGGTTGGTTTTTCCAGGTCAATTTCTATGAACAGCTTGTTATCCTTGATTTCTACTTTCATTGCCATAGCGTTCTGTTAGACATGCTCATCTATTACCCTTTCCATGCACGTTCAGCGGATGTGGAAGAAATTCATGAATGGATGAGATCAGAAAACAGCAATCGAGTCTAGGCGGGCTTCAACACCGACCACAGTGTCCTCCTTGGAGGAGTCGATACACTTTCGTGATGACTTGATCCCGCTCCAGCTCGACTCAAAGCCGAGCATGGACGCAAGCAATGCGCTGGAATTGAACACAGCGTCCGTCTTACGGGAACCCGAAGCTCCTCTTGAGGCCGGGCCTGTTGATTGCTCCTCCGCTCAGCTATGTGTCGCGCCCTGGGCCTGGCGAGAACTCCGGATCGAGCCGATATTAAGATGCAAGATCCTGCCCTCACTATACCAGTTCAGCCGCAAGGAAAGCCAATAGTCTTATGATCTAATAATCATAATTCTTAAGAGAGGTATGGCTATGGATGAAAAATTGGCGTTCGCTTTAGCGGCTCTAATCTTAGCGAGTATTGGATTGTCAGCGGCGGAAATCCCTAATCTCGTTGGGAATTGGACTGGTTCGTATGAGGGATATGCAAATGGTATTGGTTATAAAGCCTCAAATGAAACTGATGCTATAACTTTGGTGATATCCGAGCAGCAGGGTCGTCTGTTTACTGGCAACTTGAGCGAAATGGGACAAGGGACCGCAGCAGTCTCAGGCGTAATCGCTTTGGATAACCAGACATTATACATGACAGAATCCGATGGAGGATATGATATAGGCACAGTCCTCACTAGTGACACGATCGAATTGTTATATCTTGAGGATGGCGAAAAAGGCGGGGCATTCATCGATGAATTCCATCGAGTAAAGTAAAATTTCAATTAAACCTTTTTCCTGATCCTGAATTGAGATGCATGAAAAAGAAGCGCTGATAAACAGATTCCGCATATTAAATAAAAAAGGCGATATTCATGAGGTTAATCAAAGTAAGCCAAGCAGCTAAAGTGCCGTGGGCAGATAAATTATTTACTGGGCCGGTCACCTTGCAAGCGATTATTGGAAGCGACCTAAGTGAAAACTTTTTGATACAGCAGGTAAACTTCAGCAAGGGTGTAAGGAACAAATTTCACACCCACTCTACCGAACAAATACTCATTGTCACTGAAGGCGAAGGTATCGTCGCCACGGATAAAGAAGAAATAACCGTAAGAGCTGGGGATGTCATATTCATTCCGGCGGGAGAGAAACACTGGCATGGAGCTGCTAAAGATTGCACCTTCTCCCACATTTATGTCATGCCACCTGATCTGAAAATAACTCAAATTGAGGATTAAGATAATCGCCAACTAGTTCTACTTGGAGGGCTTGCCTGCTGTAACACCATCCTGTAGCCTCTGGATCTGCCTGGTCGAGATATGGCCACTATTTCTGCCTAGCAATGCAAGATCGCCTGGCCTTTGTGGCCCCTACCTCCGTTGGAGGCCACTCCGGCCCGGCTCCTCTCCTCCCGCGTTGCTGAACGTGATGTTATGGGGGGGGAGTCATGCTGCATGCTTGGGATCGTACTGTAAGCCAATCTCCGCTTTTCTCGACGGCGTGATCAATCGGTGCTTGGGTAGTCATTCAAACTCGCTAGGAATCAAGCACACGACCTATGAGGGGGTCTTCATTGATGACTATTGTCGTAGAACAAACTTCTGACAATCTTGTTGTGTTCATATCGCCTTCAGAGCCGCTCACGGCTCGCCCAGTATCATCCGCTTTCAGATGTGAGAGCCGCTTTAGCAGAAAAAAGACGACAAGGGTTGACCGCCCCTGTCGGATTCTCGGCTAGGCCGAAACCTTCGTCGCTGGCAGATCCCAAATCATGCTTAGGAATCCTTTCTTCCAATCGAAGTATGCTTGCGGAGGTTCGCCTTTCCAGCACTCTGCTGGATATTCCCGCTCGTATTCTTCTACGTCGACGTAATTCGGCTTAGGGTTGAATATCTTTTCATAGCACTCTTTGCAGATGAATAAGCCCCATGATGGTCTGCCACGCTCGCTTTGATATATCTTAGGCACATCTCCCACGGGTTTATAATCAAATCGATTGTTCTCGCTGTCAAAGACTACTTCGACGCATGGCATTTTGTACACATCCTTGGAGAGAATACCTGATCCCGTTGCTTGTACCGTGATTACCCTCTCAAAGAACCCGCCGGTTTCTTCCCATTCGGCATCACTGACATACCAAAGCGGAAAATACTTGTTGCAAAATCGGCAGCAATAAATACTACCCAGGTATCTCTCCCGCTGTTCTTTTGACAAATTGGGCAGCATTTTCTTGAGGTATCTGCGCTTTCCTTTATCCGTTGAGCGATCAACCAAATATCCTTTGGCAAAATCCGCCAAGTCAAGGCATTTGCCACGTTTGGCACTCTTTCTGTACGCCAGAACAAATTGTCCATATGCTTCAGTCATTCTTTCTTCATTTACCATTTACTTGTCTCCTTTTTTTTTCGAAAAATCCCTCCTAATTGGATTAGCTTCATTTTGTCTCAATCAGACTCTCATTTTGCGAACCACCCTTTGGTGTTTACTTCCCAACATATTCTCCTCATTTACCATTGAATCACTTTCTAATACTTGCATGCTCGATTCCCCATTTCGCTATGCTTAAGACTAAATTTGAAACTATATATTTAAATGTTATCCTCAGAGTTAAATATTATGTCTGAAATATAGTGTTAAAGATTTTTTAATACATTCTAAAAAAATATTTAATAAAGTAAGTTATGGATTGCGATTGTGTTAAATATTGCGTCCAATTTTACCCATAATACTATGCGATTTTTAAGCGTCATTGTGAAGTAATATCAATACTAAAACTGATATTTATCGACTCAATATCCGCTATTTATTGCATAATAAGAGATTATTCTTTTTAATTTAATCAGAAGAATTCAACGCCACCCGAAATAAATAATGCCTACATCGCGAAACCATCCTTTTCGACCAAGGATGTCACCCATAGCCACGGGCAGCACCGCCCCAGCCAGCCCAGCACGAAAGGGGGCTTCCTATGACACTTCCGTACACAAAGTCCCATCACTAAAGAACCAGGATGATATGGTAAAAGATCGGCTGGTTACCCTTGGTTACCAAGTGGGTACTACACTACCAACACTAAAATCACTATCTACTAACCTATTTATTATCTCTATTTTTTCTTAGTAACCAGAGTAACCAAAGTAACCAGCGTTTTTCCAAATTAATTTCTATTCCAGAAAATTATTTTCCTATTTCCGGGTGGTTACTGTGGTTACTTGGGTACTCGAAGCCTACTGCTGCTGATTAGCAGTAACCACCGGAGGGTTACCATCCTCCTTTTCCTGGGTACGGTCGAGCTTCACGTACCATCCCCGGACCTTTACCCCCTTTATCGATGATTAGAAAAATTTAACTATAATGATATACATCGAATATTTGGTTAAGAGGGGGAAGTAAGGTGATCGGATTGAAAGAAAGAAATTATATGAGAATTCTTTTTGTTAGTGCTTTTCTGATAGTGATATTTATTTGTTCATCAGAGGCCATCACCACAAAGGACCTGATGATGGCGGGAAATTCTAAAAACTCAGGGGTTATGTCGTCTATTGCAGGCTCCATGAACCAGCCACCAATAGCCAAGAGCCTGACTCCCGATGTGGAGGGGCCGTTGACAGCGGGCTCTACGGTAACTTGGACCGGCTATGCCTACGACCCGGAAGGAGACAAGCTGCTTTATCAATTCTGGCTCAATGGCCCGATGACCGGGAATACTTGGAAGCCGATGACCAACTGGGATGTGAATAACAGCTGGAACTGGACAACCAGTCCGCTCGATACTGGCTCCAATATCATAGATGTGCGGGTAAGAGATGAGCGCCATGAGGGGCCTTGGGGGCACGACAGTCACATCAGCGCAGAATATGGCATCATCAATTTGGCAGGCGCTGGCGGCGGCTCAAGGTTGAATTTAAAACCTACTATCCTAAGTGTAAAATCAGATCGCAAGAGCCCTCAGTACAGGGGCACAAAGGTCACCTGGACAGCAAAGGCCTCTGATCCGGATAAGGATACCATCTTATTCCAATTCGTCCTCAAAGGGACTTCAACCGAAGAGCAGTGGCTGCCCATGACCAACTGGACTACCAGCAATGTCTGGACCTGGGATACCGGCACGTCCAAGGCCGGTGCATATATGATTGATGTTTGGATAAGAGACGGCTATCATGTGGACACGGAGAGCTCGGATGACTCAATGATGACGTCGTTTGTGGTGATGCAGAAAGCGATAATCCTTTGAATGGGCAAGCTTGCGGGAGTGCGCCTCTAATTTTTTCCCGGAGCGGCAGGATGATGACTTCTGCATATTTCATCCCGTCTGCAGGGTTTCTTATATTCTATCGATATGGACTTGCATCAGTTTGGAAATTCGTTTGGCTGGCTTTGCTGGTATGCCGCCAGATCATCCAATGCTACCTTGAAGTCCTCTTCACCTCTGCATAAGACATCCCCAAAAGTAAGTTCAATCCTTTTCCGGATAAGCATGCCAAGGGGCAAATATTACTATGGGATGAACTGAAAGTGCGGAATGCTGGTTCCAGTATTCTTAGAACAATTTTACTAACTTTCATAAAATTATAAGGACAATGGCGGAGCTACAATATAAACTGCTAGGGAAAAATTTGAAATTAAGATCTTAAACCGCTTCGACATTAATTATTTTGCTTAATCCGGGTTCGAAAAAGATCTCCTTTTGGTAAGCCCAGAAACCATCCCAAATGCTTATCACATGCGGCACGCCACTCTTTACCTCGAAGTTTAAGTGCCCACTCGTTCCTGTTCCAACGTAGATACCATCAACATAAACTTGGAAAATGCCTGTTCCAGGATAAACAATCGTTGCAGTCACATTCGAAAGGGATGAGCTTGCCTGTATCTGTGAGGGAGTTGGATATTGTGGGACACTTGTTGAAGCTTGTGTTAGGGTAGTCCTTTGGTCCTGTTGGACAGGTTCAGCTATAGAACGGTCAGGTCGAAGCCAATCCTCGCTGGATGCATTGGCGCTGCTGGTTATTCTTTGACTGATTTCAGGACTTAGATAATCTACACTTGGCGTTATCGCTGTCGATGATGATGTCTGGCTGGCAGCCACATGAATACTATTCAGCAGACCTTGTGTAACTTCCTGAGGATATGAAGAAGCGATTGTCACGAGAACTTCGCCTGCAGATATGGGACCGCATTCACAGTCCTTACTATCAAGCCAGTATTGAGCCTGATATAATTTTGGTGCATTGAATGTACCTGCTAATGGTATCCCTGAAATCAGAAAACCAGTCCTATTATCTATAGTGATTTCCTCAGGAGCAGTTACATTTAAGCCACTAAGAGCCATCCGCAATCCTGCGATCTCCTCGTTAACCTCCAGAGAGGATACCGTCTTGTTATTGTACTGAGTTATGCTTATGGATGCTCCTGTGGTATTATCAGTTGCTATTACCAGAGGATAGATTGCGCCTAAAGGAGAGGTCACCGGAGCCTGCGCCTGAATCTGGTAAGGTATATTTGTGTTCATGTTGAATGACACTGTATAAGGTCCGACCTGTTGCATCTCCATTGCTGCTAAAGCGGCTGGCAAAAGGAACAACATTAATAATGTTGCAGTAAATAATCTCACTGATTTCACCCAGCTAATATACTGTCACTCTTTATAGAAAAGCCTTTAGGTTAAAATTGTCCGTCTTGGTATAATATAAGATTAGCTGCCAATCTTCTGTCAAGCAAGCCAGAAGTTCGGTCTGATCTTCCCGGCGATGTGATCAATCGGTGCTTGGAGTCATTCAAACTCGTCAGGAACCAAGTACACGACTTCTGAGGGGGTATTCATTGACGACTATGCCGTAGAACAAACTTCTGACAATCTTGTTGCTTTCATATCGCCATCAGAAGCTCCCGTCTCGCCCTGCATTATATGCTGCAAATCGGACGGGAGTAAGAACAAAGGCCGCAGAGCGGTCGCCGTCCATGCGTCAACCGCCTCACTGTTATCGATTTAAAAATTTTCGATATCAATCGCTCGGTTGACGTAAGGCTGACGCACGGCTGACGCTTTTAAAATCGATATCAAGCGCCAGATTGACGTAGTTGACGCAGAATTTTTCAAAATAAGAGTGATTTTAAGATTTTGGCCGGAAGTGAGAAAGTCCGGACAAAGGTTTCCCGGCACCCCCCTCTCATTCTCTCAATTACTACGTCACATACGTCAACCTTGTTACTGTTATTGATATATACTACGTCCACCACTACGTCAGCCGTGCGTCAAGCTACGTCAACCTCACTAATGTTATCGATTTTAATCATTTCACATCCTTCATCCACTAAATTAAATTCATCGTCTAAAATATAAATGTTATGGGTAGATGTTTTTGTCTTTCCGTCCTGGAGGTTCTCTGTTGTTGTTTCTCTAAGAACCCTGAGAGCCGCGCATTTGGCTAATAGACCGCTGGCTTTCCTCTGCTCGTTATTTGACCTACCATTGAAGATGTCTTTTAGACGACTCTCGGATAATCCGGTTGCCTTGTGTAGCTGATCAAGGGTGGCTTTACGTCCGCTGGCGATTATTGCCTTTAGAACCTTTCTCTCAACGGTACCATACTTCTGTTCACCGTGTCCCGATAGACCTTCATATATGAGCTTGGCTTCTTTGAAGTCATCTTCATTAGCCAATAGATGACCTTTATCGTCTTGTTCTCGCGTACGGAAATGCAAGATAGCTAATCCTCTGATCAGATCTGAAAAGATAGCATATCCTCGCGTATTTTCACTTACTGGAAAGTCAATCCGCTTTGAGAAGGGAATTTCTACATGAATGGGACCGGTTCCTATATGAGCAAATATCGTTCGACATACCTCTACTTCAAACTCTCGCTCTTCTTCATCAAGCGGTTCCTGGTCAACCTGCTTCATGTATTCAATGATTTCTTTGGTTTGGTCTTCTTCTATTGGGACATCCAAAAACCTGTCTCGGACTTGTTCATCGCCTTGGAACTCAACCGAGTTAGTCCATATGTTGCATCTTGGCGGGAGTTGGAGTTTAAGGACTTCGCCGTCTATAACCACAGTATGCCTAGCACCTTTTTGAAACTTGGTAGTGATTTTTTTGTATAACCCCGCGAGAGGATTATTTATCTCAACATCATCCATTAAAAATGTAGTTGCAGATAGTAACTTACCATCATTTTGCATATAATAAAGGACTTTTGGAGAGACATCAGAATCAAGTATCAATGCATCAGGCAACAATTCCGCCGCAACTTCCATGCCGTGACTTTTACCCTGTCCCCATCTCCCATGGGCATAAACGTGAAGTCCTTTCGAATTGGTGCAGCTTTGGACTCCCCGCGAGATGATCAAACACTTACCGAGGAGAGCATTACCTTTTACCTTCTTTTGCCAAACGTTATAAATGTAATCATATATTTTGCCCGTATTGGCAAGCTCTTCAGCTTTCGCATTTACCTTTTTATCATATTCAGATGGTTCTTCTGGTTGTTTTTCTTCCCTTGGCTTGATAGGGGCGTGTTCAGAGGCGTACTTGTCTACTTTCCCTTTTAACCCGTTTTTCAGACTTTCTTTCGCCAATTTAGTGATCTTCCAGATCTCTTCGACGGTTTGATCATATGCAAGCTGATCATCTCGTCGAAGCTGTGCGAGCACCTCTATATTAGCTTCGATCTCGAACGGCGCATTCTTTTCCTTAGGGGTAGCATCCGGATTGCCGTACACATGCCGGAGATGATCAAGCAGCGCATAGATTTGATCATCTACCGTCCAATGCGGCTTCTTTTCATCTTTGGGCTTGACCTCTTCCGCCTCATCAAAGGCTTCTAAGCTTTCCTCAGCCATCTAAGGTCTCTACTTTCCAACTTTTAGTCCCATCGCTTTCAGCTTATAGAGTAGTCCGCCGTCATCAGGT
>MTKZ01113495.1_pt1 | contig 10166 bp, 13 predicted proteins | sample 1042781 | NCBI WGS metagenome assembly MTKZ01 (sample SAMN06212207, study PRJNA360539) | anaerobic digester metagenome | biome: Wastewater treatment plant; material: sludge; isolation source: anaerobic digester fed with sludge from wastewater treatment plant | place: Denmark: WWTP Viborg ...
TCTGTGGTGCGGTCATGGTGCTTCCCTCCCGTAAGGTGTGAGTGTCCCGTCGTTGAGTGCTTCCGGGTCAGTCGTTCCGTGCGTCATGCGTGCCACTCCCCATCAGCCAGGAATTGCCGCTGGAGGTCGGCGGTGAGTTCCAGCAAGGCCAGGATGATGTTGCGCTGCTGCACATCCACCCGCAGGGCGTCGGTGAGTTCCTTTTTGATTTGGCGTACCTCGCGCTCATCGGTGGTCAGGTCATACGGGATGCTTTGCAGTGGAAAGTCCGGCGGGTAAGTCTTAGAGTTCATAGGTCGGCTCCTGGTTCTGGCAGGCGTGCTGCCAGCGGTCGCGGTCGTCTGCGATGATGCTGTCCAGCAAGACGCCAACGCCTTCAGCGCCTAGCTGGGTCTGCTGTTGCAGGTACTCGTAGCTTTCGTCTGAGATGGTGACTGTGTGCGGCATGGTGCGTGTGTCCTCTGTTTGATGTTGTTTACGTCATCAGTATAGCAGAAGATGTTATGCATGTCAAGTACCTGGGCACATGAGTTTTCAAAACTCGTCAGGCTGGCCCTCCGGCTCTTGCCCCAGCACCACCGGCAGCGCGGCGGGGTTTGTCATTGCCACGCGGCCGACGAAGGCATGACTCACCGGCCAATGGCCGTTGAGGACTTTCGACAGATACGTCTCACTCACGCGCAGCGCGGCGGCAGCGTCCTTCTGTTTGATGTTCTGCTCCTTGAGATACCGTTTCAGATCGTGCATGTTGGCTCCTGTAGGGATGATGTAGACAACATTATTCTAGCACGAACTGTTGTCTATGTCAAGAGGCAGAACAAAGTTACTAGGCACGTATATCAAGTTCACTGGTGCGTCGTCCCTATGCTATCTCTCTATGTGGCGCGCCAGCGTGTAGGGATGACGGGTGACTTCCCAAAAGCTGACGCCGCTGAAAGTTTCAGCGGCGTCGTTACTTTGCCCACACATGGTGGGTAAGCTGTACGCTTACGGCCAGGTCGCTCGGCTGTGCGATGTTGACGCCGGTTGTGCAACTAGCGTAGGTCGGCCAACACCTACCCCGCACAAACGCCTTAGAGACGCACCGCCCTCGCTGCGTAAGCGTTACATCCATTATACCACAACGGCTGTGCCTGCGGGTGCTGGCTGGGCGGTCCAGTCCGACGCTTGACATGGTTTCGGTGGGTTGCCCCTCCTGTCGTCACGGCCCGCTACATGCGCTGATTGCTACCCCAACTGACTTACCCGTTACAACAGCCGCCCAGCTGCCCGCATCCCCTATACCATACCACAGAAGTGGCGAGGTAGCGCGGTGAGTTTTCAGACATCCCGATAGACGTTGCGCGCCTTGCCGCCGATGGTGCATTTGCGCACCGTCATGCGGCCCGCCTCGACCTCGCGCGCCAGCAGTTCCAGCGCGGGCCTTTTCGGGGATGTTGTTGGCGGGGTCGAGTGGGGAATTATTACGAATTTCATGCGAGTATTTCCAAACCCCTTGACAAAACCTAACGTTAGGTATATACTAAGGCCATAAGATAGTAAGACAGCGACCAACCACAGGAGGACACGATGGAACGCAAAATGTACCAGCCGACCGCTAAACAGATTGAGAAATGGGCCGCCATCAAACCCGTCGAGATGCCGACTAACGAGTGGTTCAAAAATCGCTGGCAGAAAGAGCATCATGGCAAACTGGCCGGCTGGGGCATGGGCAAGCGCGACTGGATCATTTCCAACCTCAAAAACACCGCTGAATACCAGATGGCTCTCTGGCAGGGTCGGGTAGATGCCGCCCAGGGCCTCGATTACCAGGGCGCTGAACCAACCGATGAAAACGCCAACGCCGCAGCCCTCGGCTACCATCGGGGCTACTGCGATTATCAGAGCGACGGCATGAAGGGCTGGGACCCCGAAAGCCGCCAGCGGTTCGCCACTGAATACCTGAACGCATAGGAGCAGGAACATGGAACTCGACGACCTAACCATCACCGACGGCTATGTCGGAACATTCGGCAAAACATGGCACACTCCCACTGCGGCGGATCTTGAAAGGGCCATCGAGGGTGCTATGCGGATCGAGGCCCACACCAGAGAGGAAATCATCGCCCTCATCGAATCCGGGGCAACCGTGAAATGGTGTGAGTCTCCGAATTTCTATTACGACCATTCCTATGGGTTGATTACCCGCCGACGCCCCGCCCCAGCAGTTGCGGTGGTGCGCTGCGATTGCGGACATATGGCGCTACCCGCACAGGTGCTGCACGCCAGCCTGGGCACGAGTTGCCCGGACTGCTACGACCGAATGAGCGACTGATTATCGCCCCCGCCGGTCGGGACACAATAGGCCGGCAGAGAGGGATATATGAATCCATCGGATATGTGGGATCGGTACGTCGGGAAAAACGCAAGCTGGGAGGAGATTTCCTCCCAGCCGGCGAGCCTCCTGGCTCAGCAAATCGCTGAGTTGCAGGAGGAGTGGGGGATTGCGGACGAGTCCCCAGTCATCGTGGCGGAAGCCATCATCGGCTACGCCCGCGAGCAGCTGGCGCGGTCGTCCGCCGCCGCCATCCTCGGCTCGATGACATCCCCGCGCAAGGCGGCGGCCAGCCGAGCCAACGGCCGCCGCGGCGGCCGGCCCCGCAAGTCCACTGACTGATACATGCAAAAGCCCCTGGTGATGAGCCAGGGGCTTACTTTTTTCTCACGCCTCCAAATATGCTTTAGCTGCTCCGTCGCCGCGTCGCCGGCCCGATTTTGTCTTCAATCAACGTGAGCCGGCGCAAGACTTCCTCGAGCTGCGTGCGGGTTTCCTGTTTCGTCGCCGCGAGGTCACTACCCAAGCTTTCGATACGTTCAAGCACTTCCCGGTAGCCGTTCATCAGCGCCGGTACAAGCTGCGCGCCGAGAGATGTTTGCGGGTAAGCGCGCTTGGCTGCGAGGCCGGCCACCAGGTCTGCTTGGGCGACATCCGAACCGGCACACATCGCGCGCACGAATTCAACCGAGTAGACGCCCGCGGCCCGGTCGTCAATCGCCACGGCGAACACGACGGCATGGATGCCGATGCGCGACAGTTCCCGCCCAAAGTCGCGCAGTGCGTAATCCTGCACGCCGGACAGACATGCCCCAATGACGACGCACTCCGGCTTACCCGGCCGCGCCTGCGTTGCCAGCCNNCGAGCAGCCATCAGCGAGGATGATTTCATTTGGCGCGCCATGCGCTGCGATAATGATGAGGTCCGCGCCGCGGCGAAGCGCCTGTGCTACATGCTCGGTAGTGGCTTGCCCGCGGCTGATAATGGTCAGGTCCACGCCGCTGATGGCCGCGATTTTCGAGGCTTCTTCCCACCACGCGAGTGCGGGTAAGCCGGGCGCTTCCGGTGCGATGTACAGGACGCGGTATGGTTGACAATCGGTAGGCATGAGTCCTCTATTCGGGCTGCAGTAGCTTTTGTAGTTCGTCCAGACGCGCCAGGATGCGCGCCAGTTCCAGGTTTGCTTGCTCGACCAGCCGGTCGCGCGCACGTTCCAGGTAGGTGATGCGGTCGGCAATCGCGGCTCGTTGCTGCTCGGTAAGCTCCATGTATCCTCCTACGGATTCGGTTGACCAGGCGTGCAATTCTCCGGCGCGACCCATGCGAACGAACCGGCGCCGTCCGGTGAGGCGGAGTAGCAGTAGCCCGCACCTGGCGCGGGGTCATAGAGCAGAAGGGAAACCGATTGTGCCGCCGCGTTGAACAGTTGCAGCAGACCGTCTCCAATGGGAAGGGTATCTTCTGCCAAAAAGACCTTGCGGGAGTAGGGGCCAATGGTTGTGCCGGACGGGAAAAAATAGAGCGTGGCTCCAAAATTCAGGACGGCATACCCGCTGATGTCCGCCGTTTGAGCCGACCAGTTGATGAGTTCGAAGTAGCGGTCACCCGCCGAAACACCGCCCGATAAGCCCCAGTCGTAAAGCTCAAGGGGTGAAACTTCGTTGAAGCGCACGCCCGCCGTGTAGTTCGGGATAGGCGTCACTGTGGGCGTCCGGGTGCGCGTCGGTGTCTGGGTGATCGTCGGCGTCCGGGTAATCGTCGGCGTCTGGGTGGGCGTGTCCGTGGCGGTCGCCGTAGGCGGCAAGGTGCCTGTGGGTGTCAAAGTGCACGTCGCGGTGCGCGTTGCGGTGGCGGTCGGGGTTGCGGTGCGCGTCGGGGTTGAAGTGGCGTTCGGGGCCAGCGTGCCGGTCGCGGTCGGGGTCGCCGTGGGCGTGGCGGTCGCCGTCGCGGTGCGCGTCGGGGTCGCCGTGGGTGAGGCCGTCGCGGTGGGCGTCGGCGTGTTGCCGGAAGCAATGGGCGTCTCAGCTAGCGCGGAATTAGCCGACTCGCCTTGGCCGATGCCGCCAGTCGTGAAGTTGACACTGGCAACCTTGGCGGTCCCGGTGTCCAGCGCCCCGCCNNCCCCGCCGTTATCGGTGATGGTCGTGTAATTAGCGAACGTGCCGCTCGTCACGTTGTCGGAGCCGTCATAAACCAGCAGGATGGCCTCGGCGTTGGTGGTCACGCGGCCCAAGGTGATAGATGTTTGCGCCTGATTCTGCACGTAGCGCACGTAACCTGTGAAGCCGGGCCGCGTGATCTTGTAGGTGTTGCGCCCATCCACGACTTCCAGAGCCAGCGTCGGCGCGCCGTTGGGAGAAGGGAACCAGATGGTTGAAAACACCGGCTCAGCCACAGCCGTCTGGGCTGTGTAGTAAACCGTGGATGCGGCAAAGTCCTCACAGTTGGAGCACCCCGTCGTGTAGCTGCGGGTGTAACTGCTAAAGCTGCGGGCATCCGTAGCCAGCCCATAGAGCTTGGCTCCTCCCGAATGCGTCAGCACCAAGGGGGCCGCCACTGTGCCGGAGCCGCTGCCCGTAACCGCGTGCGAGGTGTTCCAGATTACGCGCCAATCCTTGGCGCTACCCAGGCCGTTGCGGTCGTAGACGGCCAGGACAGGTGGCTGCGTGCTGGCCCGCGAAAAGAGTACCAAGCGCCGCCCGACCGGGGCCGGGGTGATGGTGGCCTTGGGTAAGTACTCGACAATCGTAGTAGGCGAGGAGGCCGGTGTCGCCGTGACTTGGTAGCGCCGGAGCGGGTTGACGAGCGGGTAGCGGTGGTCTGAGTACAGCGCGACCCCCGCAGTGTCGTAGTCCGTCCAGGAACTCACCGCGCCGTAAACACTGGCGTTATCGTTGGTGGTGACATCAAAGTCGTTCGACGGCAGGTTGCCCCACGCGCTGGCGGTCGTGTCGTAGAAAATCGGATGGTTCTGAANNGGGGGGACTATCGCGCATGAACAGCGAGAGCGTATCGGGCGTCGCGGTACGGATGCTTTCGTCAAAGTAGCCCAGGAACAGCGCCTTGCCGCCCGCAACTTGGTAGGGCTGGGTTTCTTCCCAGATATCGTTGCCGCTGCGCATGTTGCGCCAGAGCCAGTAGTACTTCGGGTCGTGGCCGGTCACGTGTAACAGGTAGGCGAAGTGGGTGTGCAGTTGCCCCAGGTCGTCGGCCATGCTCTCGGTCGTATCGCCCCACTGGAAGATGCGTTCGGTCGGGATGGTCTGGTGCAGAAAGCCGTCCAGCAGGTTGACCGCCGCGGTGGATGAACCACTGAGCAGCCCGGCCTCCTCCGCTGCGGCCAGAAAGACGAGGTTCGATTGGATACTCAGGTCGTCGTAGTGCGGCCCTTGCTGGTAGTAGTAGCCGTCCTGCCAGTAGTCCACCAGAAAGTCGTCGTGCCAGGCGATGATGTCGGCAATCCTGGCCTCCGCCGAACCGGGCCAGGAACAAGCGCCCGTCGACTTGCCCGCGAACTCCATCAGCGCGATGCCGAGCGCGGCGACGTTGCCGGCCCGCTGGTTGATGTAGTCGCCGGCGTCCAGCGTGCCCAGGTCGGTATTGAGAATGACGGCCCACTCGCACAGCCACTCGCGGATGGCCGCGCGGCGCGTGTTATTGGAGGCGTCGTCCGTCCAGTCCGCCGCCAGCGCGACAGGAATCACCTCGTACTGCGCCAGGTAGGTGCTCGCGCCGAAGCTGGCCCACTTGGTCGCCGGGTCGGAGGCGGTCGCCGACACGTAGCCGGTCGCGGCGTCGAGATACAGGTAGTTCAGCGCGCGGTAGGCGTAGTTATAGGTGGCCGTTGAGTTGTCGCCGTTGGCGCGCCGGATGCGGTAAATCAGGGCTTGCTCTTCCGCGTACTCTGGCCTGGTCGGCGCGGAGACGGTTGCTTGCAGCGTGCCAAATACCATCTTGGTGTCCGTGCCATTGAGCGCGTTCCAGGCCGCGCGCGCCAGCGGTGTGCCCGAGGGCCGCAGAATCAGGCGCGGGTAAGGGTCGGAACTGATTGCGGCGATGCCTACAGAGGGTCGCCCTGGTTGGTCAGGCCGCGTTGCCAGCCAGGCCGCCAGGACACCGCACAGCACTGCAAGTACAACCACCAACACGCGCGACCAGGAACGGGTGTGCATCGGATTACCTCTCCAGCCCCAGCGGTCCACGGCAGCCTATGACACGTGCCGTGTCCAGATCATCCAGCAAGTCCGTCAGGGTGACGATATGAAGATACTGGTTTTCCAGTGGCGCGTCCTGCATGATGTCCAGCATGACGCGTAATTCCGCGAGGGTCGTCTGGTAGACTCCCTCGTCAACCAAGCGGGCGCAAAGCGCACCGCGTGCCTCTGCCGTCGCGCCGCCCAGCAACAACAGGGCAACGCATACAACCACGACCAGAAACCTGTGCATAGTGTCCTCCACTAAGGGGTAATGGTATGCTTGGTGACCAAGATACCGGCTTCCTGACGCTGAAAGAGCAGATTGGCACCGTCGCTGACGATGCACCATGTGCCCTCAGTGTTCTTGGGACCTAAGTACAATATAAGAACGTTCTCGATAGCTTGCCCTCCTGCGTTCATTGGCGCGTCCTGCATGGTGATGGGNNCTCTCGTCGGCGGTCCAAGCGTTGGCCCGAATGGCGTAGTCCTGCAAGGTGGAAATGTCTAGCGTGGGGTAGGGTCCAGTGCCAATCGCCTTAAGCGCGGGCAGCACTGTGCCTTCGATCAGCAGACCGCCATCAGGCCCGTTAATCTTGACCCCGTAACCTCCCGCGGCAGTCACTAGCAAGCCGTAGGCTGCCGTTTCCAGGCTGGAATTGCTCAGCGTAATCAGCGCACCATCCGCTACCGCGCCGCTCGCGGCCAAGCGCAGGCCGTCGCCGTCGTAGCGCAAGTAGTTGTCCGCGTCAGCCGCACCGACATACAGGGCCGGGGCAGTCGGATGGTCACGCGTGCCGGTCAGCAGGGCAATCTTCGGCAACCCGGTTTCATCGTAGATGCGCAGCCCGTAGCGCTCGGTATCTTCGGGTAACGGGTCTCCGAGGCTGTCCAGTTCAATGACTTCCCCGCCGCGAATCGCCGGGCCTGCCGCGCGTTCCCCGATACGTAGGCTGTTGGCTTGGAAGTCGCCGGCCAGTGTCAAATTGCCGGCTGTGTCCCAACTGAAAACATCCGCGTCCACGAACCAACCGGAGCCGTCCGTGTTGAGCGCAACACGCTGCACCGCGCCGGAGAAGATACGGAAGCCGTTGACATCATCACCGGCAATCCAGGTGTCAGCGTAGTCGCCAAAGACGAAACCGAGTGCTGCCGAACCCAGCGCATAATCGTAGGTGTCCGCGAGCGGCCCCAACGCGCCGCGCGTCGCGTTCGCCTGCCGCACGTTCCAGCGTCCTACCGAGTAGTCATACCACCAGTGCGTGTCATACGGGTTGCCGTGGACGACGTCGCCGGCGTCGAACGTCTCCGTGCCGATGGTGGTCGGCGTCGTGATCTCCCAGACGCCCGACTGCGGCCGGCTGCCCGCGACAAAACCCGCCGCCACATACTGCGCCCCGGCCCCGCCGCCCACCTGTTCCGCCGCAATCCAGTCACCAGGATAGTAGTTGTCGCTCGGCCCAATGCGCACCTTCACCCCGGTTTGGCCGGAGATTTCCGTCAGCACGTAGCCGAGGGTTTTGCCGTCCGCGTCCAGAGGTATCGAGGTGACGCGCGCCGGTAGTTGAATGCGCCGCGCTTCAAATGTGCTTCTGAGTAGTCGTCCGGTATCACCCATGCGTCACCCCACGTACATCCGCCGCAGGTCCAGCGTGCAGCTCCACTGCTTGGCCGCGCCGAACGCCCAGCTCCACGTCACCCGCTCCGCAATCCAGGTCCCGCGCTCCGTCCCGTCCGGCCACTCGACGTAATAGACTTGCGTCGGCCAACACCATTCACCGATGCCTTTCACGGTCAACGTGCAACGGTCCTGGTTCTTTTCTTTCAGTTCCAACTTGTACGCCAAACGGCGCGCCGTGTCCTGGTTGGCAACCGTCAACCCCGTAAACTCGCGCACACCGGAGCCGGTGATACCGGGCGGTGCGGTAACGCGCTCAAGCGGGTTGCCTTCACCGTCCATTGCCGTGACCGCGACCCCGGAAACCTCCGTCTGTGCCGTCTGGAAGGTAATCTCCCCGCGCACCGTACTCGGCTCCCAACGGTAGATGGGTCCGTCCGCACAGTCGGGATGCTTGGTGATACCGCCCGGCCACCACGGATCGGGCAGCCAGGTGATTTGACCGTCCACGCCCCAGCCGACGATGCAGCCGTGCATCCGGGCAAGGTCTTCCAGCACGCTCGGTAAAGGCTGAATGGCCGTTGCCACCGCGCCGATTTCGCCCCACGTTAGCGCGAGGTCAAAGAAGTCGGACAGTTGCAGCCAGGTATATTGGTCAATCAGGTATTCGGCCAGCAGGCCCGCCGTCACACCGGGCAGACTGGTAACGCCTTGATCCGGCAAAGTCATTTCGTCCAGGTTGATTTCGACTTCGTTCAACTTGGCCCGCGCCCCGGTGACTTCTCCGGTCTCGGGGTACATCTCGAGGATGTTGATGAGGATACAGCGCGCCCAACGCGCCCCGGTATCCGGCGCGAGGTAGACGGTCAGGTCCGGCCCGCCGCCTAATCCGGTGTAGCCGTTCAGGTTCGCGCCGGTGTAATGCGGCTCGTCATAATCGGCGCGCCACAGCACGTTACTCGGGTCTTCACCGTCCGGGGTTGTCGGACTGGCGGATTCGCTGACCCAGACCTCGTAACGCAGGATATACGCCGTGCCGGGTCGTCGTCGGAGTCGCACACTGGTAATGCTCCAACCCGTTTGCGCGACGCCGCCAACGTAGGGGTTGAGCTTCGCCCCGGCAGTGTGCGAACTCGCGAGTCCCGTAACGCCGGTTAGCTCGGTATCGGTACGGCCCGTATAGCTGAACGTGTCGCCTTCAATCACCCCGTCGCCAGCGACCGGCCAACCGAGTGTGCCTTCGTCAATCTCAATGGTCGTGGATGCGGTTGTAATGTTCGTACCGAGCGTCGAAACATGCTCCGGCAGAGTCAGCAGCAACCAATCAAACCGGTTGACGCTGTNNTCGCCCGGCGTCGGATAAGTCTCAATCTGCCAATCGCCCGCCGTGTGGCTGTCCTGCGCGCTCCCCCCCACCCCGCCGCCGGTAGGTACACGCCGGATACTCTGACCGTCTATAATGGTCGATATATCCACTGTGGCCCCGTTCCAAAGATACGTTGCCACTTCGGTAGCATCCAGACCCGTTGGTAATGCCCGATCTGTACCCCACTTGACGCAATCCAGACCGTTGATACCATCCCCGAAACCGTTGAAGTCCCCCGGCACTTTCAGCACGTAACCGCCTGTGGCATTCAGCGTCATACGAACCCAGGCAGTACGAGTCAAGTTGATATTGTAGGAAAGGTACGGTTCGCGCGTCACGCGAGATGTAAAACCAGTACAAACGTAGCACGACAGTTCATCGGTTGCATATACACGTTGCGCACCCTTCGCGCAAACGGTCATGGCCTCGAACGCGGCCCGATTGCCGCAGATGACTACCCGTTGACCGGGTTGCAATTCGATACCGGGCGATATCCAGCACGCCACCGCCTGCCCGGTACTCGAATAAGCCAGCCACCAACCTGCGGGATTAGTATCCTCCTGTGTGTCAGTCTTGGTATTGACAACCTCAAACCACCAACATTTATCAGGATCAAGGCCCGCAATCGGCTTGAAGAACACCTCATCAATCATCAAACCTGAACTGTGATCGCC
>MTKZ01127182.1_pt1 | contig 10166 bp, 10 predicted proteins | sample 1042781 | NCBI WGS metagenome assembly MTKZ01 (sample SAMN06212207, study PRJNA360539) | anaerobic digester metagenome | biome: Wastewater treatment plant; material: sludge; isolation source: anaerobic digester fed with sludge from wastewater treatment plant | place: Denmark: WWTP Viborg ...
GAGATTCCGTACGCCACGCTGGTCCTGGCTGTTGTGACGGCCGTCAACGTGGCGCTGGTCGGCGTCTTCTACAAAGAGCTGAAGATTGTCTCCTTTGACCCGTATCTCGCGACCACGATGGGGATCAGCGCCACGGCCGTTCACTACGGCCTCATGGCCGCCGTCGCGGGCACGACGGTGGCCTCATTTGAGTCGGTCGGGTCCATTCTGGTGGTGGCCATGCTGATCGCACCCGGCGCGACGGCCCACCTTCTGACCGATCGCCTGTCGCGGATGCTCGTGCTGGCCGCGGTGTCCGGCGCCGTTTCCGCGGTGGCCGGCTATCTGCTGGCAGTGTACTGGAATACGGAAGTCGCCGGGATGATGTCCGTCGTGGCGGGCGGGCAGTTTGTGCTGGCGGTGATCTTCGCGCCACGCTACGGATATGCCAGCCGACTGGCCCATCAGGCCGCCCTGACGCTGCGGATCGTACGGGAGGACATGCTGGGTCTTCTGTATCGCTGGCACGAGAGCGGAGGCCGGCCGGCCCTGTCCGCGCGGGATGTAAGGTCGGCCCAGGGCCACGGGTGGATGCCGATTGTCGCATTGTGGTCACTGCTTCGTGATGGAAAGGTGCGTCGGGAGGCCGGCGATCGGGTGGCCCTTACGGAGTCGGGCCTCCGAAGCGGCCGAACGCTCATCCGCTCGCACCGACTCTGGGAGAGCTTCCTGGCCCGGCACCTTCCCCTGCCGCCTGACCATCTGCACGAACCGGCCATGCGGGCCGAGCACTTCGTCACGCCTGCGGTGGCCGACCGGCTCGATGTCGAGTTCGGCGGCGGGGTGGACCCCCATGGGTCGACCATCCCCCGTGAGCCGTCACCGTAGCGTCACCGCGTGTTCGGCAGAATGGACCGTGGCCCGCGCGGCGGCGGCCAGCAGCCCGCGGCGAAACGCCAGGCGTTTCAGCGGCAGGTGGGCAACGTACAGGGCCTGCACGATTTCATCGCGAACGTCGGCTGAATCCGCCAGATCCGTCAACGGCCGACGGGCGATCGCGGCCAGACGCCGGCGAAGCTGCTCTTCGCGGCGTCCTTCCACGGCCACGTACCGGCGGGCGTATTCAAGGAACGTCTCGTCCAGATCGGCCCCGTATGTCGATCGAAAACAGTCGCGGTTGGCGTTCCACAACCGCACGGCAGCCTCGCCCAGCGCGAACTCCCGCTCGAAATACCCGCCGAACGTGTACCGGTGGTCATGGACGGCCCCCGCCTCCGGCGCATAATAAACGCGTACGCCGGACTCGATCTCCACCCGCCACGCCAGTTCCAGATCCTCGAAGAAGAACGGTCCCAGGGCCTCGTCAAACCGCCGGTCCCCCAGCACCGCGCGTGGGATCGACAGGTTCAAGTTCCACGCGTGACGATAGTTGCACCACTCGTGCGGCCGCAACTGGTCGTAGAAGAACACCATGGACGTCGTCTGGATCATCCGGTCGAAGACGGTCTCGTCCGGATAAGAACGCCACGGCGACCGCCCCAGAACCATCGCCGGCCGGGCGACTCGGCGGTGGGCCCCCAGGTGGGCCNNCCCGGGCATCGGCAGCACGTCGTCGTTCAGCAGCAGAATCCATGCGCCTTGCGCCCGGTCCAGGGCCCAGTTTTTGGCCGCCCCAATGTTGGGAGCCGCCAAATACCCGACGCGCAGCGCAAACGGCCAATCCTGTGTCAGCACATCCTGGGGTGGCGGTGCCCCGTTGTAGACGAGCAGCACCTCCATTTCATGCTTGTCGTCGGACGGCTGCGCCAGCGCGCGGAGGCAGGGCTCGATGACCGCCCAGGGGCGATTCGTGGGAATAATGACGGAGACAAGCGGCACGTTCGCGAACTCATCCATGATGAAGCGGCGGTCGTCCGGAATCACTGTTTATCGGTCGTTCCGACCGCGGCCTTGAGGCAAGCGCAATCAAGACGGCCTTCCCGAACGACCGATAAACCGGGGAGCTTCTGCCGGTTGTCGGCAGAGCCTGTTCGGCCCACGGGCGGGAGGACGGGAGTCCGCGTCGCCGCGGATCCTCGGTTCTTCCGGATGGACGCATCCCGTGCGGTCAACGGCAGGGAGGCCGAGATGACGAAGGTTCTGCTGATCCAACCGCCGCCGCCGATGCCGAATTTCGGTGACGTGCTGTCGCTGGGGCTCTGTTCGATCGCGGCTTTCCTGCGTGGACAGGGCATCGAGGCGCGGGTGGTTGATCTCGCACGGCATTCTCTGCCCGAGGACTGGGTTCCGGACATCATCGGCATCGGGGCCGCCACACCGTACGCCCGCAAGGCCATTGCCACGGCGAAGGACATTCGGCGCCTGTTTCCCGACGCGCGAATCGTCTTCGGCGGCCACCATTTCTCGGCGATGCCGGAGGATGCATTTCCTCATGCGGACGCCGTGGTTCGCGGCGAGGGCGAGCTGGCCATGCTGGACATTTGTCAGCAAGGCATCCGTCATCGCGTCATCAAGGGAACGCCCCTGGCGACCATCGACGATATCCCCCCGTTTGATGATGAGCTCATGGACGCGCTGTTCGCCGGACGACCCGGTCGCCTGAACATCGTCGGCGCCCGGGGCTGCCCGTTTTCCTGCGTGTTCTGCGCGGAGCACACGAAGAAGATCCGCTATCAGAGTGTGGACCGCTTCGTGGACACCGTGGAGCGGATGGCCCGGCGGTACCACAACGAGATTTTCATATCGGATGACATCTTCACGCTGAACAAGGCCCGGTCCACGGAAATCTGCGAGCAGTTCATCGCGCGGGGGCTGAACCTGCGACTCACCGTGCTGGGGCACGTGCAATGCTTCGATGAGGATCTGCTGAAGCTGCTCAAGCGGGCCGGCGTGCACACCCTGAGCTACGGGATCGAGTCGGGCAACAACGAAATCCTGAAGCTCATCAACAAGAAGTTCCGGACCGAGCAGGCGGCGGAGGTCATCCACCGGACGGCCGCTTCCGGCATCATGGTGAACTGCCTCTATATGGTCGGCAACATCGGTGAGACCGAGGAGACCGTGGCCGACACGGTGGCCTTTGCCCGCACACATAGCGACGTGCGCTGGTGCTCGTACGCCCTGCCCTTCCCCGGCACGCAGTTTCACAAGGTGGCAGACAAGTACGGCACGGTCCTGACCCGAGACTGGGAGATGTACACGAACCAGAACGTTGTTTTCATCCCGCAAGGATTGACGGAGGCAACGATGCGCACGGCCCGCGACGCGATCGTGCAGCGGCCCCCTGTCGTAGCCGGCCGCGCCGTCGCAAAACCGCAGCCGGCAACCGTATGAGTCAGACGACGACACAACCTGTTGCCGAACGACGCAATGTGCCCACACACGGGATGCGCGTGGTTTCATTCAAGCGGGACGACCCGGACCGCCTCGCCCGGCTCTGCGTAGGGTTGGGTGACCACGCAAACCTGCGTTTCCCGGATTTCGTGAACCACTACTATGCCGGCAGTGAATGGTGCCGGCTGCACATGCTCTTGGATGACCGCGATGAAGCCCTCGGGCTGATCGGCGTTGAACGCATGACCTTCGCCACCCGGAACGGCCCCATCACGCTCGGATTCGGGACGAACTACCGTGCGTATCAACCCGGAGCCGGAGGCGTCATGCTGCTGCACTGGCTTGACCAGTGTGATTTCGGGCTTGTCTTCGGCGGCAACGAGCTCACGCATCGCATTCTGAAGCAGCAGAAGTGGACGTGGTACTCCGGCATCCGGCAACTGCGGCTCGATGAAGCCAGGAGGCTTCACAGCATCCCGGACCTGCCACCGGTCCGGCTCCAGGAGGAGAGGGAATTCACGACCGATCTGCTCCCGAGTCGGTCGCCTTTCGCGTTTCGCTTTGCGCCGAACTGCGAGTATCTGAATTGGCGGTACGCCACGGCCCTGCCGTTCGTCCGCTACCGCCTGTTCCGCATACTGTCCGGCGGCCGGACGGCCGGCTACGTCGTGCTGAACCTCAAGCTCGACCTCCTGCTGGTCGCGCAGTGTGACGGCGACGACCCGCCAACTCTGACCGCGGGCATCCTGGAGGCAATTCGGACCGCCGCGGAAGGCAACCGGCAACGACAGCCGGTGTCCATGGTGGCCTCCCACACGGCCATGGTCGACGCGCTTTGCCGGGCCGGGTTCCGCGGTCATCCGGAAGAGCGACCCTTCATCGTCAGCGGCCGGGACGGCCCGCCGCCGATTCCAGCCGACACCGACACGTGGCTGGTGAGCCTCGATTGGGGCGACAACGGATTGAGATATCCGTTCCTGGGACAGCCGCACTTGTAGCAACCGGACCGAACCGCACCGCGAAGGAGCGAGATGAGACTGGCGGACGCGCTGCGACAGGCAAACCAGCAGGCTTCACGGCCCGGAGACGCCCTGCGCGTGCACCTTGCCTGCGGCATCACGCCGCTGCATCTGCAGACCTTTCTGACGGCGCACCTGGCCGGCCGAGTCCGCGAGCGACCGGTGACCGTCGAAACGGGGGCCTTCGGCGACCTCCTCGGCAATCTCGAGCGAGCCCGGCGCGATCCGGCCGACGGCATCGCTGTCGTGATCGAGTGGTCCGACCTCGATCCGCGGCTCGGGTTCCGCACCACGGGCGGCTGGCCGCCCGACGGCCTGGCTNNCGGACATCGTCTCCGGATCGGCCTCTCGGTTGAACGTGCTGAAAGCCGCGATTGCGGCCGCGGCAGACCATGAGCCGGTGTCCGTCTCGCTGCCGACGCTACCGCTTCCACCCTGCTTCCGGCCGCCGACAATCCATGCCGGATCGAACGCACTGGCGCTGCGCGAAGCCGTCTGGGCATTTGCCGCATCGCTCGCCAACCACCCGGGCATCCGGGTTGTGGATTCCCAAAGCCTCGACGCCGGGTCTCCGCCCGGGCAGCGACTCGACCTGGCACGGGACCTGCAATGCGGGTTTCCGTACCGCGTCGAGCACGCGAACATCCTGGCCGAACGGCTGGCCGCCCTTCTGCGGCCCGCCACACCCAAGAAAGGCCTGATTACCGACCTGGACAACACTCTGTGGCGCGGCATCGCCGGAGAAGATGGAGTGGACGCCCTGTCGTGGCACCTCGATCGCGGCGACCACGCGTTTGCCTTGTACCAGCAGATGCTCGCGTCTCTGGCGGACCTGGGCGCATTGATCGGCGTGGCCTCCCGGAACGATCCCANNCCGGAACGATCCCAACGTCATCGAACAGGCGCTGGCTCGCGAAGACCTCCTCGTGCCGCGTGACACGTTCTTTCCTGGGGAAGCCGGCTGGGGGTCGAAATCGGAGAGCGTGGCGCGCATTCTGGAGGCCTGGAACATCGGCCCGCAGGATGTCGTCTTTGTCGACGACAGTGCGATGGAGCGAGCCGAGGTGGCGGCAGCGTTCCCGACCCTGGAGTGTCTCGCCTTTCCCGGCGATGATGACGAGTCCGTTCTGACCCTGCTGAACACGCTCCGTGACCGGTACGGAAAGACGTCCGTGTCAACAGAGGACCGGCTCCGGCGAGCAAGCCTCCAGGCCGCTTCCGCGCGATCCGCCGCCTGCCCCGAAGAGTTTCTGGCCGCCGCGAACGCGGAGCTTCGGATGTCGTGGAACGCTCCGGACGCCCGCTGCCTGGAGCTCATCCGCAAGACGAACCAGTTCAACCTCAACGGCCGGCGACTGGACGAGGCCGACTGGCGGCGGCGCCTGGCCGATCCGAACGTATTCCTGATGTCCGTTTCGTACCGCGACAAGTTCGGCCCCCTGGGCAACATTGCCGTCGTGCTGGGCCGTCAGACCGAGACGGGCGCCGTGCTCGATTCCTGGGTCATGAGCTGCCGGGCCTTTGCACGCCGCATCGANNCCATGCAGGACTTTCTGATTGCGGTGACGGGAGAGAGCCCGACCGGTGATCTCACGATTCAGCGAGAGTCATTCGAAGTTCGATGCCCGCGCTGCTATGGCAAGGTGATATGGGATGAACGAACTGAACGAGCGGCTGATACGCTGCTTCTCCATCGTGTTTCCGGATCTGCCGGCTGACCAGGTCCCGCGGGCCTCGGTGAGCTCCGTCGCGCAGTGGGATTCTCTGGCCACGCTCAACCTGGTTGGCGTGCTGGAGGAGGAATTCCAGATTCGGTTCGGCGCGGATGACCTGCCGAGCCTGCTGTCGTTCGAACTGATCCGCGACCGCCTGAGTGAACGAGTGTATGCCCCAAACGCTTGACACGCCGGCCGCCCCCGAACTGTCCGTCGGTCGCACCGCCGAGTTCGAACGCGAAGTGACCGCGGAAGATGTGCAGCGGTTCGCCGAGCTGTCCGGTGACTGCAATCCGCTGCACGTCGATCCGGCCTACGCCGCGACCACGAACTTCGGCGGCTGCATCGTCGGCGGCGCATACCAGGTCGGCCTGGCCTCGTGCCTGGCAGGAATGTACCTGCCCGGAGAACGAGTGCTTCTGACCTCCACGGACGCCCGCTTCCCGGCCCCTCTGCAGTACCCCTCCCGCGTACGCGTCCGCGGTCAGATCACGACCTGGAATCCGCAGACAGGTGCGGGTCGCCTGCGGGTCACCATCGGTCCGACCGGCGGCAGCATCACAGCCGACATCGTCCTGGGCTTCACATTGCATGAATTCAAGACGGGCCGGTCGACAGCCACTACCGTGACCGCCTCCTCGCGGCCCGTCACCGGCGCGGCCGTGCTGGTCACCGGCGCGTCGGGCGGCATCGGCCAATCACTCGTGGACTCGCTGACGGAGCGGTACCCGGTTATCGCGGCCACGCGAACCGGAGGGATGCCTGGTGCAGGACCGGCACAGCCACGCGTTCAGACGCTGACACTGGATTTCTGTGATCCTGAATGGGTGGATCGCCTGCGCGCCGCCATTCCTGAACACGGTCTGTATGGCATCATCCATTGCGCCTGGCCGGGCCCCGCCCAAGGCGGCCTGCTGACCACGCCGACAGACGTGCTCACACGGCAGATGGCGTTCGGCACGACGCATCTGGTGGAGCTGGCGCGGCTGTTGCGCGATCGGATCGGGCCGGATGGCGGACGGCTCATTGCCATCGGTTCGACCTACGGTACACGACAGCCGCGACTGAACCTTGCGGGCTACTCGCTCGCCAAGGCCGTGCTGGAGCACACGGTTCGGCTGCTCGCAGCCGAGCTGGCCCTGAAGAACGTCACTGTGAACGCACTCTGCCCTTCCTTCGTGCCGGTGGGCATGAACCGCCGCGCGGACGAACGGCGGAAGATGCTTGAGGCCGCATCCATCCCCGCGGGACGGCTCTGCCGGCCGACTGACATCGCCGCGGCGGCGGAGTGGCTGTTGTCGCCGGGGGCCTCCTTCACGTCCGGCCAGGTCATCGCACTCAGCGGCGGGCAGTTGTAGCGAGGTGCTGGAGGAACGGCAGGGAATGGACTTTCTGCTGACCATGGATACCGAGTGGGACCGACACCCGACCAAGGACGGACGGGTAACGGTCGAGAACCTCTCCAGCCTGCCCTTGTTTCACGCGTTGTGCGTATCCGAAGGCATCCGACCGTGCTACCTCTGCGCCCAGGAAGCAGCTGACGCCCCGGCCTTTGCCCCTCTGGGCGAACGCGTGGTGACCCGAAACGAGGGAGAGATCGGCACGCACCTGCACCCGATGACTTCGCCCCCCTATTGGGTCGATCCCGTCGAGGAGCGCAAGAAGATCCCGTTTCCCAACGAGTACCCGCTGGACATTTTCGAGGCAAAGCTGGCTCACCTCCGCCAGACGCTCGAGGCTCGCTTCGGGCCCCAGCACACGTACCGGGCCGGGCGGTTCGGGCTCGCGCCGGAGCACGTTCCGATTCTCGTGCGTCATGGCTTCAGGGCAGACTCATCCATCACGCCAGGGGTGTCCTGGTCCCACGCGAACGGGCTGTCCGAAGCGGTCGGTCCGGACTACAGGGATCATGATGCCCATCCCTTCTGGTGGGACACGGGCAACGAGGGCGGCAGCCGGCTTCTGGAGCTGCCCATCACCATCGTGCGACGCGGTCCGCGCCTGATCGACGCGCTTCGTCGCTGGACCGCCGGTCGTCGGCCGGGACCGCCCACTCCGGACGAGGTGCTCTGGCTTCGCCCCATGCCCGGCCGGTTGCATGAGCTCCGAACGGTTATGCACATCGCTCGCCGCCAGGGCATCCGCGTGCTGAATTTCATGATGCACTCCAACGAGCTGCATCCGGGCTGCAATCCATACTTCGATACTTCGGAGAAGGTCGAAGGCCTGCTGGCTGGGCTGCGATCATTCTTCAGAAATCTGAGCCGCTCTGGAGTCCGGAGCCTGACCCCTCGCGAGTACACAGAGCAAAACGCGGGAACTGTCGTGCGGACCCGCCCGGCAGTCTCGTCTGCGTGGGCAGAATGCCGAGGCAACGCGGGATGTAACACACTCACGGCCGGAGGGACAACGGCATGAGCAGACCGAAGGTATTTCTGACCGGAGGCGACGGCGGAGGCTGGGCGCTGGATGACGACCTCGACCTGACCCGCCGCGCCCTGGCGAACCGCATCGAGGAAACGGACCTCGACGCGGCCGACGTGATTCACTTNNGGAGAAGCTGCAAGGCAAGCGAATCATCTGTCACGTGCCCGGCGAGCCGTTCCGCTACTTCGCCACTCCCGCCCATCGACTGCTCATGCCGCTCGTGGGCTGCTGGGTGAATCGCTCGACGCTGGCCGTCGAGGAGTTTGCCCGCGTCGGCGTCGAGACCCGCTACGTGCCCTACACCACGGACGTGGACGTGTTCCGGCCGCTGCCTGCGAACGATCCAAGCCTGCAGGCGATGCGTACACAGTACGGCATTCCTGCCGATCGATACCTGATCGGCAGCTTCCATCGGGACACGGAGGGCGGCGCCCTCGATCGACCCAAACTCGTGAAAGGGCCCGACCTCTTCGTGGAGGCGGTCTCGCTGCTGCACGCCCAGGGCCATCCGGTGCACGTCGTGCTTGCCGGTCCACGCCGGCACTGGATTCGCGCGGCACTGGCCGAACGAGGCATTCCCTTCACCTTCATCGGACGGATCCAGGACGGCGACGACGTGAAGGTGAATGTGCTGCCGCGGCAGACGCTGAACGTCCTGTACAACCTGCTGAACGTATACGTGGTGTCCAGCCGCTCCGAAGGCGGACCCCAGTCCGTGATGGAAGCGGCCGCGGCCGGCTGCAAGATTGTCAGCACTCCGGTGGCCCTGGCCCTGGACATCCTGCGGCCGGCCTGCGTCTACCGGTCGTTCGTGGAGGCCGCAGACGTCCTGGGCCAGGACATCAGCCGCGGGGCGCTGGACGGCACGGTCCAGCCCAACCGCGAACGCGTGCTGACCCGCCACACCTGGACGTACGCCGCTCAGTGCTTCTCAGAACTCTACGACAGCCTGGACACAATCGGGGCGTGCCACGTCGACGAGGCAACGGCCTGCATGTGCCGCGGCACGACCCCCAACTGGATGGCGCCCACTCGCGACGCCAAGCCACGCGTCAGCCGGTGGACGGACGACGTGGGTCGCGACGGGTTCCTCGACAACCTCGGCGAGGCCCTGCGCCAAGGTGGCCTGACCATCAACGACAACCAGTTGACAGACGAGCACACCGTGTGCCTGGTCGACGGGTATCGGTTTGACATGGGCACCTTTCTCTCGGCCTGGCGTGATCGCCCGCTGCCCGTCGTCCACAGACTCGAGGCCCCCTGCTCCTGCCCGCGAGGTTACGAGTCCGAGCGGGAGGTGCTGGCCTACGCGTTCAACCAGCAGTTCGCGACGGCCACCATCGTTCCATCCGCGCGAGCATACCAGCGCATCGTCGAGCGAGGTTACCAGCCGGTGGCGCCGGTGATCGTGCACGAGACGGCCGACCCGGCCGGGTTCGACGATCACGGCCGCACACCAGCGCCGGACGGAAGACTGCGAGTCGTCTGCATATGGACCGACGCGGAGCACGAGCGGGCGAGCGACTTCGTGCATTGGATGGAGCAGCACCTGGACTGGAACCGGTTCGCCTTCACGAGCGTGAACGGAAACCGGCCGTCCGGCGGTCGCACCCGGATGATCGAAGCGACGTCCCCGGCAGAGCGGGCGGATCTTCTCCGGCAGCATGACATTTACGTCGCGACCGGTGAAGAC
>MTKZ01003679.1_pt1 | contig 10163 bp, 11 predicted proteins | sample 1042781 | NCBI WGS metagenome assembly MTKZ01 (sample SAMN06212207, study PRJNA360539) | anaerobic digester metagenome | biome: Wastewater treatment plant; material: sludge; isolation source: anaerobic digester fed with sludge from wastewater treatment plant | place: Denmark: WWTP Viborg ...
TGGTGGCGGTGGTGGCGGTGGTGGCGGTGTTGGTTTAGGTGTAGGGGTAGGAGTAAGCGCAGGTTCAGGGATACTACTTGCACTGCTCCAAATTTTACTAACAGGGTATTTAGAAAGCAGCGCATGTTTATCACCATCGAATATTTCTAAGGTGACATATTGGGAATTAGGTGATAACTTACCTTTACCTGTTATTTGCCAGAAGTCTGATTTGAAGGGGGCTGCTTGACTTCGTAAGCCTTGCACATACTGGCTATCTATCAATAGCCCATTTTCAACTTCGGGCTTTAAATCATAAGGATAGCGTGCCAGATACTTCAGCTTTAGAAAATCAGGGAATGTAGATACTTTGTAGATACTCTGCATGATAGAGATAGAACTATAAGATAAGTAATCTGCTAAAGAAGTTAGCTTATTTGTGAACTCCTTTATCATGTCAGGCGTAAGAAGTCTATCCTCAATATCTATCATAGGCGGGATATTAGTATATTCCTTAGCTATGCAAGATAGGAACTCGGCTGCTTGAATATCTAAAGTATAAGACTTATTACTGCCGACAGGGGCTACTAAATAATGATAGGCGCTAACAAGCAAGCCATTAGCTTTAGCATCACTAATATGAGCAGGAAATGCGCGGTCTAACCCGCTGCCGTATCTATTAAAATTCAACGTGCTTCCACTGCATCTGATAAAAGCAAAAGAGATTTTGCGCCAGTTTTCTGTGGTTAAACGTCTATTATGATGACTAAGAGAAATGCCTATTGTTCGCATAAATACAAGTACCTCAGTACTATATTATAGCATAAAACAGGCTTTTATGTTAAGGTTTTCTTACAGATAAGATACGCTTGTAAATAAAACACCCCTTTGCAGGGGTGTCATGTTTATACTCGGCTTAGGGTTATACCAGTTTGGGACTGATATTTTCCTTTCCTGTCTTTATAAGAAACTCGTGGATGCGCCGACATCAGGTGAAACTGTACTTGGGTTATACCTTCGTTCACATAAAGCATATTTAGATTAGTAGAATAAAAGTTATTGCCCATAAGACTAACCATCTCTAAGGTGATATTACCCTCCCATTCTGGTTCAAGTGGGGTAGTTAGTAGATGGACACCTACTCTTGCATAACTAGATTTGCCGTAGCATATAGCAGAGATGTTTCGAGGTAAACGGAAATACTCTATAGATGAACCTAAATGCACAACATTCGGTATCATTGCTACTGAGCCAAATACAAGCTGGGCGTCTACCCAGTCAGTTTGTCTTTGTGCCTTGACATCCATTAGCTTCATTATACTGGACCCTGAGGGTTCAGCATATTTTACTGTAGTCGCAAGCCTGCAATCATATCCTGCTGACGATAGACCATAAGATAAAATCTTTGTACCCTCGTAGAGTTCTGATACTAACGATGGTTCAAATGGCTCAATCATTCCAATATTAGCAAGTCTAGCGATTTGCCAATCTGCAAGGATACCAGCACTCCAATTCCTTGTTAAGTCCTCAGCATCTTTAGCAAAAGTATCCTTATTATAAGGCATGTTATTCCCCCTTAAGAATGTAATCGTTTGTAATCAAGTAGCCATCTTTTGTCAAAATAGCAGTAGTACACCCTAAATAATCTTCTAGGTAGTCTACATCGTCTTCTATTCGGTAGTTAGTCCCTCCGCCTATTACGATATATGCGTAGGTTATGATACCTAGCAATCCTAAGGCAGGTATTACTAAAACTACTAGAACTACTAAAGTTACTCCGTCCATTTTGGATTTACCTCATCTATAAGATTAGTGTTATTTTTGCAAAAATCGCAGTTAGTTTTTTGGTAAAATATAAAAGAAGAGGTATCTGTAAAGTCTTTTATAAGCATTTCAACTGCGAGTTTCCCGCAGACTTGGCAAGGGACTTCGTCTATGTTTAAGCTAATTCTTGATTCTATCATAAGACTATTTCCCTTTCCGTTTGCGGTCATTGAAAAACGACCAAATAAGAATAGGCATACCGATAATAATGCCAACAATACACAAAAGATTGCAGCCTACTGCTATAAGTGTTGTAGATGTAGATGTATCCATTCTAAGACCCTAAAATTATTCTTAAAAATGTATAATTTTGCTCTTCAATTATAGCAACGTCTATAGGTAATCCACAATTTTCACATTGTGCTACAAGTACATAGCTAATAGTGTATTGTAGATTGCCTGTATCTTCGCGATACCTCATATCTTCCGTATCGACATATTCTTGTGTGTTACATTTATTGCAAGTGGTTAGTATTCTCATAATCCCTCCTAAGATGTCTCAATTATAAATACTTGAGCTATTATTAGCAATAGTAAATAAGGACTAATTTATCGTCTATCTAAGCCTAAGCGCGGCGGCAAAGTATTTTGAATATCAATGGTGTGCATGGTGGCGCGTGACATGGGTACTCTACCTATCACAGGGACGCTTATTCTACCCTTGATATGCGCTGTATTACCTGATAGACTACCAAAACGACTTTTCAGCCATACTGCAAAGTAGCGTAGGGCATCCATTGCATGGTCATAACGCTTATCAGGTATATCTTTTGCATCCGTGCTTTCTTTCCAAGCATAGCACATAAGTTCGTCTTCTATGCGCAAAGGCTGTTTATTTTCTAGTAGCCTTATGTCTATCTCAAAAACACTATCAGAACAGATAAATAGCTTATCTGTTCTAAATAGTTCTGTTACTGCTTCAATACCTGCTGGAATATCCCGCTTATTAGCCTTAGTGATGGGGATAGATGATGCTTGCAAGAGAGCTATGTTATCGCTATCATGGTCAGCAATAGTGACTTCGTAGGTAGGGCGAAAACCTATGCGGGTAGCTAACTCATCCGATATTCTTTCTATGTGCTTAATATGCTCATTTATAGTACGTTGTGTCATATAGTATTGCCCTATCAAGTAAACTTCTGAGCTTTCTCGATTGATAGCAAACCAAAGGCATACAAATGGGTTTCGATAACCAAAGTCGATGCTTCTTGCAAATAGCCAATTTGCCTGTGCGCCCCATAAGATGTTAGACGTTGCTAAGTTATGCCTACTAGGTGAGTAATCCTCATAGACTAACCCTTCTACAGATACCCATTTGTTCAAGTACAACCGGTCACGTCGCACGCCTGTTAGTCCATTCAGAATGGCAATGGTGCGCGTCCCCTGTTCTGTCATATTACCTTCATCTGAGAACAAGGTAGGGTTATCCATGTGAGACGTTTCATAAAATGTCAATGAGAAGTTACGTCTCTGAAGTATCCAATGCTTATCATGGCTTGGGTTACAATCACCAAATACTTGAGGTCTTGTGGTGTTCCCTGCGCGACCTGTACAACGGGTTAGAATATATTCCCAATCTTGCAGGGCTAATTGTTCTGCTTGATTGATATAAGCATAGTCGATACCCGAGGATAGGATTTTACTACCACTACCATCATCCATACCAACAAGGTAAAGTGCAGCCCCGTTTGGATAGTCATAGTGCGTAGGGCGTTGCCCACCTCGCAAGGCAGGCTTTACACTACTAAGGTTTATTATTTTTTCAAATGTGGGTAATACAGATATTTTGATACTGGAATAATGCTGCTTTACAAGAATAGCAATCGCATTAGGCGTAGAGGCAAGAAGATAATGCAGCTTACACAGGGACGCGAAGGTTTTACCTGTTTCGGCTGCCCCACTTAACATTATCTCGTGCGAAGTATCATCATAAAAGGTTGCTACATTGTTCCTGAATTTTAGGGGCTTGACCCAAAGCGTAGTAGGCGATGAAACCCTACTCCTTATCCTGCGCTGCTCCAGTAGACTTAGCCCTGATACATCAATCATTGTATTCCCCTTTTATTGTAGTAAGAGAATAAACATCTTCTATTTTGCGGCGTGCGTCGGCTAGTCTATCTGCTATAATAGTATTATCAAGCGGTTGAAGTATTTCCATAATATTGGGAATGTCACTTAGGTTACCACTTCCTATTTTATCCATAAGTGCATCATAAATCAGGCTTGTAATAAAAGCATGAACTGGCATCTCTGTACCATCCTCTTTCATTACCAAGCCAGTTAGTATCTCAATAAAGGATGTTGTTAGAATATGGGGGTTGATAAATTCGTCTAGGTTGGTATAGCGGTTTTCGTGGAAAGATGCGCCTGAATTGGCAAGTTGGGCTTCTGCCATAGACAAAAGAATATCAGGGCTATCCAAAGGTCGAAGTAGCTTTTTCAGATTGTACAAATCTCGCAAGTTACCTGACTTCAAATTAGCCACAAAGCTCTCTATAATTCTTTGAGATAACACCTCTGCTTTAGTTAGACCATCTGTTTCAGACTTACTGTTTAGTAACATTGTGAAGCTATCAGGAATACTCATAGGGTTTATTGTTACTTTATTCCTATTCCTTATAATTCTTAATGGTGCTACAATACAGGCATTATCCTTTCTACCTTCTGGAGTTAAAATGGCTTCCACACCTTTATATCCTAACATTCTTTTGCCTCTTGGTATAAAATTTGTACCCTCTGTTATCTATCAAGATAATAAGGGTAAATGGGTAAAGCAACCTAAAATATCCGATTATACTAGTCGTGCAGCCAGTACGCAAGAGCAAATTGATGCCTTTGTAGAGCAATTCCCTTTCATTTCTGCGTGGCAAGCTATTCTACCTGCTAATATTCGTGTCTTAGACTTCGATGTGCGAAGTGGCGGTATCGCTACCTATAATCAATTAAAGGATAGCGGTATGCTACCTGACACTTGGGTCGCACATACACCTACAGGCGGAATACACCTATTTTATCATACTTCTTCAAGTTTATCAAAGATAGATGGTTTGCTGCAGGGTATGGATTGTAAGGACTTGATAGTTGTTGCACCCTCAACCGATGAATTAGGCAGCTATACTTGGGTCAATCCACCAGATGTAACAAGTTTGGCAGAATTGCCAGCTTTTATTGAAACTATTTGGAAAAGCCGTATTAGCAGTCGAATTAGTGTAAAATTAGATAAAGCACCAGATGTTGGCACTTACAATGATACTTTATTTAATAACGCGCTTGTATTTGCGCGGCAAGGATTGCAAATGGATTTAGCTATAAAATCACTTCAACAGTGGACTAAAAGTGTGCGAGGTGAAGAACGTAATACTGAAGTAGAGCAAACCGTACAAAGTGCGTATAATTATGCGAATGTGGATGCGTCCGGCTGGGGTAAAATCTTTGAAGCCCTAAGTACAGATGATGGGCGTGCCAGTGCTGTATTAGCTTTCAACACCGGTAATATTTTATTCGTAGATAAAACACCTTTTGTTTGGAATGGTGTAATTTGGACAGAGGATAAGAACGCGGCTGTTATTGCAGGCTTGTGTCGGGATACTGCTAAAATTCTACGCAACAAAATGTTGGATTATGTAAATTCTTTAAAGCTAGAAGATAAAGAAGCCTCTAAGAAGATTGGATTACTTAATAAGTATATTGATAGCTTCTCTAATACCACACCACGAGCGCAGATTATAAACGCTATGGCTACCCTGTCTTATACCGATATGAGTAAATTCAACACTTACGACAATCTACTCAATCTGCAAAATGGTGTACTGAACCTAGATACCGGCGAGTTAATACCTCATAACCGTGATTATTATTTTAGCATGGTTGCGCCGTCTGAATATTCGTCTAGTTCTGAAGCGCCAGATATTCTATCGTTTATTGCCCGAGGCTGTGGCGAGCTTGGTTTTGGATGTCCTAATATAACCTTCGGCGATTTTCTGTCCAATATCGAAGCCTATACCAGTACTCGGATGATGCTACAAGTTTTAGGCTATTCTTTGTCAGGTCAAAACTTACTCAAGAATTTCTTCCTTGCTTATACACCCAAAGGGGATGCAGGTCGCTCAACCCTTATATCCGTTATGTCTAAAATGCTGGGGGATTTTAGTGCTACTATCACAGGCGATTTGTTGTTAGACAGTTTTGATAAAGCTTCGTCACGTTTTCAAGCCCAACTTAAGAAAATCCGTTTTGCTCGTGCTGTTCTAACAAGTGAGTTACCACATGGCACACTCAACGGCGATTTTATTAAGATGTGGACAGGCGGGGATATGATAGACTTTCGTACACTTTATAGCAGTAATATCGAAGGGTTTACTGCAAAAGGTACTATGCTTCTGGTAGGTAATGCACGCCCTTATCTTCCTGATACACCCACTGCTCGGCGGCTTGTATGCTTGCCAATGGATAAATCTATTCCAGAAAGCTTTCGTAAAAACAGGCAAGAGGTTGAGGAACTTTTTGCAACCCAGATAGATGGGTTTCTTCGTATCCTTGTTTGGGGCTACCAAGATTTACGTACTAATGGCTTGCTATTATCAAAGAAAGCTGAAGAGTTACGCACATCTTATATTCAAGATACTAACTACCTTGCTAAGTTTATCAGTAAACATCTTACTGTAGGCGCAGGTAACAAAATGGATTTACAGGTAGTATTCACTGCGTTTCAAAACTTTGCCCGTCTACGCGCATTCCAAGCGGCTTCTAAGTGGTCATTGGATACTTTTAGCGCACGCCTAAATGCAGAGATTAGCTCTTTGTTCCCTGATAGTTATATCAACGAAGATGTAGTTTATAATATCCGTGTTCGCACACAAGCAGAAATGGAGGCTTTTTAGTGAGCGATTTTACATTCGGTGCATCAGCATCTAACACCTTCATTAAGTTTCAACATTCAAAAGACCCGCGTACTATATGGGCAAGTACGCCTTATGTGTATATGACAGTGCGCAAAGGTGCTATGCCTAATGTCTCAACTAAAAATGCTGGTATGAGACTATCTCGCGGTCGGCTACGACAAATCGGCACAACATCGCAACATGCAAGGTCAAGAGTATTTCACCAAGACGAACAGATTATAAGGGCTTTCTCTAAGAATGCTAAAACTGTAGTTGAGATAAACCCCCGAGTTTCCCGACGTGCAAATAAAGGTAGCTCAAGGTGGGCTGTCAAAACATCTAATGCTAGTATTGCGGTAATTCTAAAAAACTACTACAGTGCTTGGACTAAGGTTAAGCATAATAACAGACAGGCAGGTAGTAACGCTAATTCTAATTTAGGGAAACAACAAGCCTCTGCAAGTAAACAAAATATTTTAGGTAGTGGCAGTGGTAGCGGTCAGGGTACTACAGGAAGTCAGCGCGGTGTTGCATCCCAGATTACTAGAACTAATGAAGCTATTAAACTACGATACCCGAAAGACTTCGAGCGCAGATTAGATATCGCTATTGATGCCGCTCGAACAGTAATGAAGGAAAGCGTTCAACAATATTTCAAAGATGCAGATAAAGATACTCTTATTCAAGACCTACAGTCTTATATGAAAATATTAGGTCACGAAATACTAACATTAGCGCAAGATGAGAAGCCTCTAAACAAGCGATACTTTACTTCTGCTATGCGGTATATTGCTAAGGCTATGGATAGAATAACAAATATAGCAGATGCAGCTGAGGATATGCTTAAGAATGGTAATATAACCATAAAGCAGCTAAACTATCGCATAGACCAGCATACCAACACAACTAGGGCTTTAGGTGAAAATGTAGTCCGTCTGATGATAGCAAATGATGCAGAAAAGCTTAATGAAACCGTCTGGGAGCGTAGGGTAACAACGGCGTTAGAATCTTGTATCGACTGCATAGATATAGCCGCCATGGGGTGGGTTGAAATAGGTTTACTGCCATCTATAGGTTCAACCGTGTGTAACGGTAGCTGTAAGTGTTATTTTGAGTACACAGATAAAAAACCACCTAACTACTAATAGTAGTACTTATATCTCATTGCCATTATAGGCTATGATTGCATATAATATTACAAAAGGAGTAGTAAAATGGTTTATACAATTAACTTAGGTAGGAAGCCGTTTACAGATATAGTAACGGCTCGTAATTTTGCTGCCACATTCCCAGCATTTACAGGCACACTGGAAGTTACAGCCTCCGCGTCTACTTATATCCTAGAAGGGGTACGACGCATATACCCGCCGAGAGAGCTTGCTATTCATAATTTAACCTTATTTCGTGCGTTGCTAGTTGAGCAAGAAAATAGAGTTTTTAGACTGGCGTATCAAACAAATAGATGTATTCGATTACAGATACTAGACCTGCATAAAACGACTGCTTACCGGTCTAAAATATTAGAATGGGACTTTTTGCGTGATACCTTGCAACCATATACTGGGTTTGAATGGGCTAGATACTTAGACCCTGAAAAAAACGTATCAGCAGGTTGGGCTTGCTACAACGAGAGTTTGACGACCCTCGCAGCAGCAGCCTTTGTAAGCCCAAAGCAGATAAAGTTCACACTTTCTAAAAAGAGCTTGGTGGAAGTAATGAAGATACCAGAAGTGGATTTAGTCCCTTACAATAAATTTTGGCAAGATTGGAGTTTTGTAGAATGAACATTATTGGCAATCTAACAGATGAGCAAACAACAGACCTTTTAGCTTTCGGTAATGTAGCTGATATTAGAATAGCACAACGCCCTATTGCTAAGGTTATGCGCTTTACAAGTTCTATTCCTGATATAGAGGGAATATATCTAAAAGGCTTATACTCTAAAGACTTTTATGTTTGGCGTACGAGTTGGGTAAATATGTATAATGAGGCTGTTGCGAGAGAAAAAGGGAATAGAGACTTTTCAATCTATAAGACACAGTTTGTCTGGTGGGCAAGTGGTAGAGATATTTACCTGAATAGTGATGATGTTTCTAACTTTGACCCTACTATAACGACATACAACGTAGAGGATGCGCTCGCCTTAGCTAAGTCTACTAACTACGCGCAGGGTAATATCTGGGGAGGTAATGAAGATGGCAATGGCTTATTTCTTGTAAATAACCTGCATACCTTCTACGCTGTGAGACGCGCCTTTGAGCTATACCGCTTAGGGGATGGAGCTTTTTATAACTTTCGCGTCCAGCTTATTAACCCTGCTATATGCTATGAGAAGTACAAGGCTATTGTAGCTATCGGGGATGCGTTTAAGTCAATCCCTATCAAAGGTGGGCACATCTTCCATTATAAGAACCTAAAATCATCTTGGGCTGCTTCAGCCGCATCGCAACGGGATTGGGATTCAATTAGTACACTTATAAAATGATACTTAAGTCCCATTTACTATAAGGTGTTTAGGTTGTATTATTCTATTATATTCACTTAGGAGTAACAAGATGTTAGTAATTACAAAGTTTGGAACTAATTTAGTACAGCAATACCCTGATGCAAAGGAAAAGGAATTTTATCTGATTGGACATGGTAGCGTTCCTATTGTACGCTTAGCTGTCGCAAAGATAACGATTTTCCGTCAGGCTTCTACAGGTCAAGGGGCTTCGCAGTCAGTTCCTATTGCCTGTTCTAATGGTAATGTTAACTTAGCTCTTAGCCGCACAAAGGTTCTTGCGCCTTTCTTCAAGGAGGTAAACGAAGATAATAAGCGAGAATGCGCTACTTGCCCTCTATTCTCTAATGTGGGTGAATCTCAGAAACGAGATTTTGGCACTGAATTACTTTGTGGCACGGCAGTAGAACTGGAAGGTATCCTAATTGCAGATGGTACAACCTATGATGGTATGGATGCTAAAATCCGTCTAGCCAAATTTGATGGTATGCAGGCTTTTGAAACTATTAAGTCCGCAATGGGGCAAATGCAACGGCTGCTTGCACTTGGGAAACAGATATCATCTAACTTGGTAGTAGATATTAGCATTGTTACTAAAAAATCTACGGGTAAAAATGCTGTAGCTTTTAGTGGAGTAGCAATAAAAAATATAACGGAAACAATACCTACAGTAAGCTTGCTACAAGCTAGCGGAATGATAAGCCCAACAGCATTCTTTGATTTGACGAACAAGCAACAGTACGTCTTGGGTATAGCATCAAAGCCTGCGCAGGTTATTGCACCACCTTCTACCGTGCCGGCTGCTTTACCATCACCTACTGAAACGACTGTATCAACAGTTGACCTAGCCCACCCGTTCTAAAATAAAGCTATTATTATGACTATCTATTTGAACCAATTAGCACAAGTAGAAACTATGCTACGAAATAGTAGCCTAGTAGCCTTTGACATAGAAACCACTACAACAGGATATTCAG